>Ga0307511_10006207_pt1 | contig 12056 bp, 11 predicted proteins | sample 13_EM_MG_FD_200266 | JGI IMG/M metagenome (GOLD analysis project Ga0307511, IMG submission 200266) | Populus trichocarpa ectomycorrhiza microbial communities from riparian zone in the Pacific Northwest, United States - 13_EM | ecosystem: Host-associated > Plants > Roots > Unclassified | place...
GTTGAAGATGCCCTTTTCCCCCAGAAATCTTATATCACATCCTTTTGCAATTAAGCATTCCGAGCACTGGCATGGCCAGCACCATTCACACCAAGCCCCACCCGAAATATCTCCCCCCCCACAGTAACCACATTGGCGTGGGAATTTCAGCCAATTCTCGCCAGTGACCCCGAGATGCTCCCAAATTCCCTCGTGGGCGTTTCTTGCACACCCTGCACAGAAACAGAAACCATGCTTAGGCAAAGAAGGGTAGCAAAGATCGATTTCTGTACTTGATTCATCGCCGATAGTATCCTTACTGAATGACCAAAGAGTAATCTCTTGGCCGTACGTTGTGGGATCGCACCCAGTTCCACCATCAATCTCCGGTGTCGTAACACAAATATAGTTCGGCATGCCTGTGAAACAGTCGTTCTTGGTCTTCGACTCAAAGTCTTCGCTAACTTCTAGCGTCGGGGTTAGGACCTAGTCTTTACGCCCAGGTGTGGAACAATTTACATACCTTGTATCACTTCTTTTGTTGTAGCCATAGGCTCCCTTCCCGTAAACTTAAAAGGCTGAAAGTGTGCGGGAAAATCCTCACTGATTTCTCCAGATTCATGCACAGTTATCTCCAGTGCAAAATCAAGCTGTCCACCCCAGTGTGCTAAGTGCGGTTCCGCTTGTGGCTCCCGATGGTACATAACCATTTCTCCACCTCCGATCCCTTCCTCCGTTTCATTCATGTATATCAAAGTAGGCATATCTCCATCTCGTGGAAGGCCATGTGGTCCTTGTCCATTCATATCCAACAAGGAGCCGTCGTTTTGCGTCATCTCCTCAGCCTTGCCTTCGTAGTCGATATTCCGGGGCACGTCGCTGTCACCCGTGCTGTCACGCGTCATCTTAAACATAACAAGTGTTACTATATATGTAATATCCTGAAGGTGATTTCCACTTACTTCGTGTGTAACATCCCGTACATACGGTATGCACCCTTGCCCTTCCTCCACGAACATCTCCCCTTGCTCTCCGGTTGGCATAAACCAATTTCCATCATTTATCCCAACGTCATATTCGTAGTTCTGAAAACAGCCGCTAGTGCTCATTTCATTCTACCAATATAAGTCAGCTCTGAGTTCTCGTATATCCTAAATCTAGAACATAATACTGGTGCATACCTGATACTGAATGCACTCTTCACATACGCAGGGCATGCCATATACACTTTCTGTATTCGATTCATATCCGAAATCTTCTTGATCTCCATTCTGCCAAGTCTAGGGATAGAAGTCAGTATAGGCACATAGTATGTCCTAAACAGTCCTTGTGCTTACCTGCAAACTTTGGTTGTATTGATGGTTGTATTGGTCAAATGTTTGTACCTCAAGGGGATAATTATAATCATCCTCTCCAATTATGTGATGCTATAATACAAACAGTGTCAGTAAATTTGCTTGTTTGTTTGCCGAAAGACGCTCTTGAGTTTACTTCAGCTATAGTGCCTTGGGCACCAACTTCCTCGACATCCTTAGCCTCGGTAGCCACCTGATTGTGTCCGGCAGACATAGGTACAAACACCTCCGCATAAACATTGAGTCCGGACATAGCGTCAATATTCATATTCACACTACCGTTCTAGTTGCGAAAACGAGTCAATATATGCACCTGCAAACCCAAACTTTTAATCACTTACACTCTCCTCCATATGGGTAGAAACTGGAATAAACTCTTCCGCCTCCGCATTGAAGTTGAATGTGAATTTGGTGGCCATGCTGTCTAACGAGTATTGAATGGAGTTTGTTGCAGACTGAGGCACAAAGGCACTGGCCAAAGGATTAAGATACATTGTGGTACTTGGAATAGGAAGGGTTGGAGAAATGATGAGGATCAAACACCAGGAGGAGGTTGAAAGAAAAAGAGTGAATTAATGTGTGAGATGAAGGAGTTTGGTTTTTTTGCGAGTAAAGAGGGACTGGTAAAATTGTTGTTGTGGAAATATTAGGATAGTCTTGTGGGAGATTTATCTATCTTATGGGGTGCACTTCACATGTTGATAGGCAAGATGCCAAGCCTGTTATTGTTTGTTGTGATTGGTGACTGATACCGCTAGTCACGAGACTCAGAACCACTGTATTTGGCGTAGTGGTTCCGGTGGTTGCACAAGTGGTTCCGAGGCAAATCTCTTGTGTCGGGAGGGAAGGCAGAATACCAAATATATATACATAAAAATCCGCAACAGATTAAATCTACTAGTTGAACATCATGCAAAAGCCTTGTTTTCCTTCCCATTCGAGGCCCTTACGTTACTCGATAATCCGACCTATTCAACCAGACTACGACCTACTGTAGGCGACCCAATCACTTATCCGGTGTCCCAGAATATCTCCGTTTCTTTGACATATACATAGGCTCAACCAGAAATTCAGGCACCTCCTAGTTGACCACCACGGGGCCAGCAATCGCAATAGCCCGGTAGCCCATTACTGCAATCCCCCCCTTCCAATATTCCTCCATCCCAGCGTTCCAGCTACAGCAACGAGAAAACCGCCCCCAGCCCCAGTAAAATGCCAACCAGAATCAGAATCGTGCACGCATCCTCACCAACTCTTCCAAGGGAAAGCCAGCTGGGAGCCAAGTCAGAGTAGCTATGGAACCAAACTGCTCTCTGCTCTGATTGCAATCACCCCCTCATAATAACTATCATTGAATTTCTCGACCCCTTCCTTCTCTTTGAGCCCTGACTCCTCCTCAGTGATTTTCTGTACGATATCTAGCTCCTCCTTCTCCGGCTCCTCTCCAAGCCCCTCCCCCTCCGCAAGGGCACCAAATCGATTGGTATGAATCTGTGCTCCTTGACCGATGTCGATCTCGGACTGCATCCCCACACCCTTCCCTGCAACCCCAACATCCTCAACCTTCTCCTCTTCCATCACTCCATGATTCCCCATATCACACCCCTCACACTCCTGCAATGATTTGCCGATTTCAGTACCATCGAATTCAAATTTTATAGGTTATCTCAGTCGTTTCTTCTCCGCACCACTCTTCCACATTTTAGGATTATCGTTCTTCCCCCCACTAGACTCCACGTACTTCTCCACCCACACCTCTAGCTTCTCCGCGAGTATTGTGGGTGGATTTCTCAGTTTGTCTTCCTTCGAAGCCATTGCACCGTTGAACCCTTCTGCCGTTGGATTCAGTGCCGAATCATATTCACCCGTGGTTTTCTCAGGAATTATTTCCCAAACGGTGGTTGCCAAAGGACCTTCCCCTGCCGGGATAATATCCCAATCATTGTCGAATGGGAACGCAGTATGTGCCTCAGTCGGCAACCACCACGCCACTTGAAGCCGCCTTCTGTTTCTCCAATACCGTGGCTTCAGGAGACGTCGTCTATGGAGTCTCTGGAACTTTAGTATCCACCTGGGGCTCTGTTACTGCGATTATAGTCGTATCGCTCTCAACACGCCCAACGCTTGCCCATAGGTTTTCCTCCAAATGAGATTCCAATTATTGTTCAACGAGATTGCAGCATGAGTCTCAGTTGCGGCAATCGGAACCACCTTGTGGTCATTCACAACCACTGTCCCCCGTTTCTCGGGAAGATGGTATTTGTGATATTTGTGGATTTTGTGAATCCAGCTGGTCGATCTCCAGTTCCGGCTCACCTGTTGCGATTGCTTCAGTAGATGTGTTGGGGAGAATGATTTTCTCCTTAAGTACACCTCCCCCACACACCTCTATGGCAGTATTGCAGCCATTCTCCCCGCCGCTCACGGAAGGAGTCTCCGTTACCGGGATATTATCCCAACCATCCTTGAATGGGAAAGCAGTTTGGGCCCCAGTCGCGGCAACTATTTCTTCCTTCTCCAACGGCGCTGTCTGTAGTATCTGTGGGTTTGTTCATCCAGCTGGTTGAACTCCGACTCCGGTTCTGTTACCGAAACCACCCAAGGTGATATATTGAGAAAGTTGCTTTTCTCTCCTGGTATATCATCACCTTTGCAATTCTTTCCTCCAACCGCATTCGGAGCCTCGTCCCCACTGGCAACTATTCCCCCCTGTTCCTCTCCAAATACAAAGCCACCTTCCTCTTGTTGCCCCTCTAGTTGCTCCCCTTCACCCCCCTATTGCGAGAGGTTCCATAGCCGGAGCTGCCATTGACTGGGGCCTGGACTCCGCCCCCCTAGGGATGAAACTGGTAACTGTTGGGTTAAACTTGAAAGCCGAATGATTAGCTGCGGTCATCAGCATGATTGCGATGTTCACGGCAGATAATTCTTCAAAACAGTAAGTAATCTATGAAGAAGCTAGATAAAGGGCGGAGGTTGAGGTTTAATTTGAAGACTTGTAATTTGACAATGTTCCTTTCGTGGGTGATTTGCCCGAGAATGACTTCTTTGCTTCACTCGCAGTTAAGGCTTATAAGATCTTCCCCGAGGGCATACAAGGGTGGCTACTAAGTGAGCTGAGATTGGGAAGATCGACTGCTTTGATACATTTCCAGGAATAATAAATAATTGCCCTGTGGATGAGAATTAACCTGCTGGACCTTACTGGTTCAACTCAGTTTCTCGCTAATATCTACTGTAGTTTGCATAAAACGTTATAGCTATAGTGATTGCAGAGAATCAGCACTTGAAACGTTTCTTTATTAGAAGACTGTGTAGTACTAGTCGCGAACTGGTAAGCTTAAGAAATGTAGATTACAATCAGGATATATCTAGATCAAGGAGACATCCCAAACCAAATAGCAAAACCCTGCCCATCTCCAAGAATCGAGAGCTACGAGGCTGGGTCAATTTCACGGTAAATCCCACTGCCACTGAAATATAAGAGTATGCCACAAGCCTACAGTAGATAAGACTTTCGCTTAAACCGAATTCCCTGAACTTTGTGTCCGTGAAGCATTAAATGTAGACATGAACGTCACCTATTAAATAAGATCCAATTTAAAGAAGCCACGAGAAAAAAGGACCTTGTGCTGCACAGGACATTGCCTTTCCAATATCTTTAGATTTTGGGGGGGGATTAATTGTACCAATTAGCTTCGAATGTCACCGCTTTTCCTAAAAACATTCCCCAGGTTCAGAGATAGAAAGCACACAACGAAAAGAAACACACTTGTAGGGATAGCTTACCTCCCGTTTGCTAGGAAACTAGGTTGACAGTATTGGTTCTGCACACGCATCACTTGCATTGGATGCACAGTCGACAACTTGAACCACACTCGCGAACTGCACTGTAATTAGAAAGCCAATTCCGATATATCTAGAGCAGGTCCGAGAACCAGACCATACCACAACTACTTTCCCCTCTAGCGAGATTTCAGTAATATTAACTTACTAGACCATAGCCAGCTTCTATAAACTGCTAGAAAATGTCATACTTCTGCCATCCATTAATGAGCATCCTTTTTATATTGTTTTAAGGTACCTGAGCGATTTCAAGGAAACTTACAGATGTCACGCTCCTTCACCAGAGGTATACCTGATATGTATTAATTGGGGCATTCCTCAATTCCTATAAAGCCAGAATCGAAAGAGACACACAAAAAACCATGTTTAAATGTTTATATGAATTTTCGGTGGAATTCTGGCTACCCAATGCCCTAGTAAGACAATCCACCCCTGTATATGGCACCATTATCAAACTACCGGATTTGGATGTGCTAACCTCATTTAGCATTTCAAACTGCGAGCCTAGCCGAAATAGGCCGCCCCATCAATACTCAACCGCTGGGCACTAGACTATAAACCACCTCATACATGTGTGTAATATAAGAATAAGTATATAGATAATATTCCCCCAGAATATTCAGCCATTGCTTCTGCTTAGATTTCCCCTATCGGAAAATATCCATTAGTCATGCCACTTTTCTGTGTACATCCATGGAAGTCATGTTAAAAGTTGACGTCAATATAGGTAGCTGTGTTTTCTCGACGGACCCACCAAGTGGAATATCTCCACCAGCCGGTGCTAGTGAGACCAACCCGCAAGAAACATCTATCCAACTGAGTTCACTTGACGCGACATATTTATTATTAGCAATAAAGCCAATGAATACTATTCAATTAGCCCACGATCAATACCTCACAATCATGAAGCGTGAATGATTGACTTTGGCACGGCCTCCGCGCCAGTAATTACTTTGATAGGTTGGCTAGTAGAATGAAAAGCAAAGAAGGGCCTCATAGAATTTAAAAAAAAAATAAACTGGAGTGAGGTACTGAAGTAAATCAATGGTAAATTAAGAGAAATAGGGAGGGAGTTTATATACGTTCTAGGGTCAAGCTATACCTGTCTATTTGCCGTGGCCACGTCCATTAATATCAGAAGGGTATATTGGTAGGAGTTACCCTGAAACCTAGATATAACCTACCCCAATCCAGTATACTTCCGGACGAGCGCAGTCACAGTACCTCCTACTAACTACCCACCACGAAACCCCCCACTTAGTTTCCTTTCCAGCGCTAATATTGCCTACAACCTCCCCTCCCTCCCTCCGAGGCCTTCCGTTCAATACTTTTTCTAATAGTGATTTAGTTAGCATACATATTCTTAGGGAAGATCGACATGGGGCAGATGATCACAGACTCTATTACCTAGTCTTGCGAAAGCCACACCCGGATCACCATGCCGTTTTAATAGTCTATGGTGTTTTTAATAATCGCCATTGCCCCACACGGCAGCTACAGTAGGTTCCAGATACTTTAGATATACCTAATGTATCAACGTTGAAAAGCATTTGCATTCACAACGCTTTCAGAATGGCCAGATATTGTTCTGCACTATACCACACTGAGAGGTGTACCCCAATTAGTTTACATCCAGAGGCTTGGTCTACTTATTTGCTAATTTGGAGCTCTAACCATATCTTAGAATTCCTGTAAATGTAAAGGTAAATGCTAGACACAACAATGCAGTGTGTCAAACCCGAGTTGCCTTGTAAGCATCCATTATGAAAATAAATACTACAACGCATTTAGCGGAAGCTGAAGAGGATGCGCTCACTGAAGGCGATAGAGCAGCTACAGCTAAGGGACATTTCAATGCTTAGAACCATTCATGTTCGCCGATGCTGATGTATACATTCTCTCCAGCCTGTATAATATATACAGTCATATTTCAAAAGTCTTCTGTATTCATGGATCCTTGCAGAAGCCTTGCTTGGCATAGTGGTCACCCCTTGTGAAAACTATAAATTGATTTTGCCACATGAAAAAAAATTATAATTTAAGCAAGTATATAGTTATTTTTGCTGATTTGTGCAGGTAGGTGCAAGGGCACAGTGGCTAAAGTTACTGAGAAAAATGCAAAAATGGTGCTAGTTTGTATGATGACTTTTGAAATGTTCATCCGATATTTTTTTTTTTAAATTTATACGTCTGGCCCCAAGGTCATGAGACGGAGAAAGAAAGTCCATCCGATATTAGCTACCTGAGCTGCAATTTATTGTCGCCGCAAAAACTCCCACATTTAGTTATTCCCTAGGAGGCTGACCTCCTAAGGAATCTCATCAGTATTCCTCAGCCTACCCGAGAATCATATGGGTTCTCGAGTAGGTCAACCTATTCGCGAATCCGTGAGATCCCCGGGCAGGTCAGAACATTTCTATAAATACAACGACCCTAGCTACATTCCTTTCTCAATCCTGATTTGTCTCCTGTGCCGTGACCCCCCCGCATAGGTCTCCAACTCAATCGGCACACTAACTTCTTTATCAGAGAAAGCCAAATGCCTGAACCCCTCCTCACCAATCCCTACATCTCCCCACTGCAGTGGTTTCAGTACCAGCACTTCCCTCTCGCTCCTGGTCAGTGCTCCAAGAGGATGACAGGCTGCACTAATCGCCGCCGAACAGCTTCCCACTGTAGGCATATCATTTTGATACCGCCGAAGACCAAATAGAAATACCGCAAGTAGCATTAATCCACCAAATACCAAGGAAACCACTGTTGCTAAGATGCTATACCCTACTACTTGGATGGTGCTACTGCCAATGTTCAGCTGCGCGAAGAATAGTGCCTGCGATGTGGACCAGTGAATAAACGCAGAACATGCCATGAGTGGGAGCGCATATCTGTATGGAAGCTGAAGCCAATAAGTCCCGCGTTGTTTCCCTTGTGGATATGTGACTCGTATATATTTCCTGCCAGTTGCTCCTCCGAACTGGTTCCATTCCTGCCCCATCACCATCCCAGTGAAGAGCGAGTTATACATGAGGTATAAAAACGAGAGGAGGAGTTGCGGGGTGTTTGCACACAAGACAGCACGAAGGAAAGAGTCGAGATCGTAACGCATAAGGATTTCGGAATCAGTGTATATCTGCCCAAATCCACGCTCCCATATAAACTTTATGCCACGGCCTGCTATTGCACTTATGATCAAGTAAATTGCAAATACAATACTCATAAGCGCGGGGATCACCGCAGCAGCCCATCTTCGTAAACTGATCGCTCTCCACCAGCGTGTGCGTTGTGTTTTCCAAACCTGAGGTAGTGACCGTCCTATGTCCGTTACATTGTCTCTACCAGCGTAGCAGACCCCAATGGTATATTGGTCCGGGTCAATAAGAAAGCTTTGGACGGCGTCGCCAGCAGTGACGAGTAGAGGGGAACTTGAAGTCGGTGTAGTGCGGAGAAAAATTACCAGCATAGCCACAGCCTTCACTGCATTGCAAATGATCACAATATAAAGGATTGTACCGGAGAATTGAAGTGTACATGTTTCAGCCCGCTCCTGCACAAGACACCGTTGTACTTTCTGTCCACTAAGGGTCCAGATGCCAGCCTGTAGGTATTCTTCCGCTGGATTAGTACGGGAACATCCTTGCAATTGAACCGTTATTGGTAAATCAAGATATGCGCAATCGAGCCACTCCCCGGTATGATCACCATCAGTGCTGATGCCAACACCGAATGAGTTATATATAACTGCGCTGTAGTTCCTAGGCATAACTACGATGACACTGCCGACACTGGACGGAAACCGAGTGTTGTATGTAGCAAGGCATTCCATGTCCGTGTACTCCCGCCAGGTCCGGTTAACGTTGGAAATGGCCATGTCAACTGCAAAGAGCCCCTTGAGGGTTGATTGGACATCATCATCAACAATCCACTTGTCGCTAGCTTTGTAAGCGTCTAAAGCCTGATTAAATTGGAGTTCGAGCTCAGTCGCGGAAAGCTGTAGGGTGTTTTCCGGTACAATGGTGACATTGTAACTATGGGCCGATATTGTTGGGAACACGGCACTATTGTACCTACCCAATATTCATCCCAATTAGCTGCTGCAGTTAAGTTGGAGTGCCCAATACGTATCACACGAAGGGTACAAAAACCTGAACCTACATCAAGTGTAGCGGCACAGATGATATCCACAGTGTAGCCCACAGCACCTTTTGCACCCAAGGAAGCCGTCCCACATTCCTCAGGCTCGGGACTCCAATATCAAGCCACTTCCCTTTGGAGTGGGCTGCATCTATATCTTTCCTCATTGGACTAATTAGGCACTGGATTGTGTAATTGCTAGCACTCAGCATCACCGTGCTGATGCCGTTGATAGCAAGGTGGAGCCATAGTGAAAGCGACTTTGTTTTCTCGCAGGAGCCCTTGAAAATGGTTCCAAATCCTTTGTCTAGGGGATATGTCTGGATAACCCCGATAGTCGTGCATAAATTAATCAGGAGAACAATGAATGCAGCAATGGAAGAGCCCAGGACGCCCAATCGCCATCCCTGTGGAAGGTGTTTTCGAATTCGACAGAGTTTGGCTTTGATTGGAGATCGTGTATCTCGAGGAAGGGGACTAGGTTGCGCTGGTGCAAGAAATGGTTTAGAGGTTTCATCCAGATAATTCTCGGATGAGTCTTGTTCAGGTTTGCCTGAATTTTGAGAAGGCCTGTTCATAGTACTTAGCAATACTGTTTATAAATATATAGGGTATATAGGTGTTGTAATGAACTTGCGTAATCGGTGCTGGATACTCACATTTTTTGCCACAAAGCGGGTCTGGCTTAATGCTACTGTGCTATGTAGTTCAGCTGGTACCACAGGCAACTTCCAGTAGACCTAGGGATCAATGTGTCTATGTTCTGGCGACTGGTGAGGGTTATAACCCGGGAAGGGTAACCGAATACGTAGAAGTTCTACCGCATTTTATATGTACAGAGAGCTGGAGTATTACCTACAATCACCCCAAGGCAACCACCTCGATGCCTCACCTGACTATAGGTACAGATCTAGAGGGTATCGGCTCATCTCGTTGGTATTAGCACTGCCTGCTCCGATCCCGTTCCGATCATGCAGAGAAAACTATTACCGTACAGTTTACCCTTGCTATATAATGGACGGCAAAAAGTCAGTGTCTCCTGTCCGTTATACCTTAGACTACTGAGACATCGACAGATCGTGCATGAGGGTGTCTCACCAGAGTAACAGAGACGCGCTCGCCTCATGAGTACTTTACTGGCAGTATCATCAGAAAGGATATCGATCATCAATGTCACCAAAATGCAACGCCCTTCATGAGGTTGACCTGAATACCTGAAATTAACGAACATAATGCTGCGCCTATTCCCACCCTCTACCCCTCATTGAATCCGTATTAAGTTGCCTCTCAAATCAACCTTTGTTCGCTGGTGAGACACCCTCATGCACGATCTGTCGATGTCTCAGCAGTCTGAGGGATAGCAAAGGTAGACTGTATTAAGTAGAATTAAATCTGCGCTAGTAGGGGCATTTGTACATACAGTCTACCCTTGCTATATCGGGCCGTTGGCAAGGGTGGGCTATACAAAATACCCGTAGGTACCTTAGAAATTGGAAAACAGCGCCCCCACTATGTTTAGATATAGATGGCGTACTTAATATCCCAGTGCAGGTAACGTAGACGACAGGGATCTGCCCTGGCTGCACCGTGCGTGAGACAATGCATCTACCCGATACACCAAAATAGACGTCAGATATTCCAATGTTCTTCCATTGAGTTGGAATTTGAAATAGGTCACGTAGACCCAGAAATGAGCCTATAACGCATGTATCTAGGGGTAAGTAACAGATTTAGGGTGCAATAGAAAGGGAGTTAACTAAGAGGTCAATAATCGATATTAAAGCTGATATCCTTAAAACTTCAATGCCTAGGCAACACAAACATAGGCTGTGGGTGATGAGGATGGTCCAGGGTAATTGCAAGAGCGTTGTGAAAATTACTGACGCTTCATAGATGGCTTATCAGTATCGAAAATGATACTCTACTGTCAAATCTGGAAAATAAAGGCCCGCAGAATCAGTGTCAATATGGATCTGCACATTAGGAAGCCTACAGGCACGACCAGGGGTCAATAGTACCTGGTAGAGCCTATAGTAGTCCCGCAGGGCGGTCGCAGTTTCATGCTTAGAGCGACTGCAGGCAGGGTCGGAATGAAGAGACCTGACAAGCGCTGGTAACGGGAAGCTCCTCAGAGAACAAGGGAAGGGCACCAGCTTCCATAACCCGCTATGGTATTCACCCAAAGATGGTCCGCATTGCAATATCTAACTCACCGTACGATTGTTTCGGGTTCTGGGAGTCTTTCTGAGAATGTGATAGTATAGCTACTCGTAAGCCATGTATGAAGCATTAACCAGGCAATGAGGCGTCAGTAATTTTCACAACGCTCTTGCAATTATCCTAGACCATCCTCATCACCTACAGCCTATGTTCGTGTTGCCTAGGCATTGAAGTTTTAAGGATATCAGCTTTAATATCGATTATTGACCTCTTAGTTAACTCCCTTTATATTACACCCTAAATATGTGACCTACCCTTAGATACATGCAGTATAGGCTCACTTATTTGTCTACGTGATCTATCTCAAATTTCAGCTCAATTTAAGAACATTGGAATATTTGACGTCCATTTTGGTGCATCGGGTAGATGTCTCACGCATAGTGCGGCCGATCCCTGTCACTTACACTACCCTAAATCCTAAAGCCTACAGTTTTTGACCTAGAACCGATCCATGACGGTGCTATGATCCATGTCAACCACCTATCAGGATACTACACTAGCTAAGCTTCCTATACAGACCGGATA
>Ga0307511_10006208_pt1 | contig 12055 bp, 23 predicted proteins | sample 13_EM_MG_FD_200266 | JGI IMG/M metagenome (GOLD analysis project Ga0307511, IMG submission 200266) | Populus trichocarpa ectomycorrhiza microbial communities from riparian zone in the Pacific Northwest, United States - 13_EM | ecosystem: Host-associated > Plants > Roots > Unclassified | place...
CATATTGATCCCGTTCACGTGATCTCCAGACATACCGTTCGTTATTTGTCTTTCCTTTCTTTTCCTCAGTTGATTGCCACGTCACTGAGGTTAGTGTTATGTTCCCTTCATTTATTTCCTCTTCATTAATCTTACAACTACTCTAGACGCTTTATCAGGTAGTTATAATGAATCCTAGTTGATTGCCACGTCACTGAGACGCTTTATCAGTTTTCCCAGACTTTGTCAATCACAGTGTTCTCCCTCTGACAGGCGGATCATTAGTGATTAACCCCTAGCCTCCCTTGTTCCCTTCTGATCAGACCCAGAGAAGCATCCCCTCCTTCTCTAGTGCCGAATCGTGTAACCTCAGCCCCTTCATTTCCCTACCCGAATAACGGATCTTCTGGAGCCGCAAGTTACACCAACACATACAGGAGTGGCCTGTCTCGGCCCACTCTGAAGCAATCCATTATTACAAGACAACTTTGTGCACCAAGAGACATAGAAGACCAGCATTGGTTCAGTAGGCCTGTTGGCGAGGTCATTTCTGACATTGGGGAGATCATCAAATGTGCTTGGTTGTATGATGGCAACAATCCTGGAGAAACCTTCAACAACTTCTATCTTGGCGACATGAACTGGGCTTCCACTATCTCCGCTGAGTTCTCCTTGAATGATGGTTGGAGGGAAGTTGTCAAGCCCCTTGTGGAACTTCTCAAGAGGGGGATCTTTGACCGGGAGAGCAGGGAGCCAAGGAGTGACATTGAGGAGAGGGCCATGAGGTATTCAGCAGTATGCGACAACCATATCCTCAACTATGTTGTGGAGTTGCACCAGAAGGTAGGACTGCTGCGTGATCCTTGTTGTGACAATGCTGACATGTCCTCTAGTGGAGTGAGGAGTCAGCCAAGCGTCATGCCTTGGAGTTGGTTGTAGATCGTCAGGCCAGGGAGCTGGAGAGGGTGGACTCACATGTTCAGGACTCAGCAGGTGAGATGGAGGTGATGAGGAACACTGTGAGGATCAGCAGCTTTTATTGATGAAGCTGGTGTGTCTATCAGAGCAGGTGGGGGGTTTCGTCTTGGGTGTTTATGTTCCCAGACTAACCCGTCAATAGGTTTGCAACCACCAGTACATGTGCAGCAATGGGAATGTGGAGAGTCCTGTTGAGCTTCCTGATGATGACTCATCCAAGTTCTTGTCCAAGTTCAAAGACTCTTCCAAGTCGTCCAAGGGCAAGGCTCATGCCGTCCTGTATGTCGTTCCTATCCATGTCCCTGGTCCGGTGACCACTGGGCAGAGGGCGTCCCGTCGTCAACCTCATCAAGGTCCTTGTGTCAGGAGGAGTGCTGGTTCTGGATTGTTGAGGAGGGAAGCCAGGATGGTTCCTCAGGGTGGGAGGTACAGGTCAACGTCTCCAGAGTTGGAGGCTTTTAGAGGTTTGGTTTGTATGGCATTGGCCTTATCCTACTTCCCACCATCTGTGGCTGGTCCCTCTGATCCATCCCTGCCATCCTCCTGTCAGAACCGACCTCACCAACAGGCCTACTGAACCGATGCTAGTCTTCTATGTCTCTCGGTGCACAAAGTTGTCTTATAACAATGGATCACTTCAGAGTGGGCCAGGACAGGCCACTCCCATATGTGTTGGTGAACTTGCAGCTCCGGGAGATCCTTCGTTCAGGTAGGAAAATAAAGAGGCCGAGGTTACGCGATTTGGCACTAGAGAAGGGGGAAGTGCTTCTCTGAGTCTGATCAGAAGGAAACAAGAGAGGCTAGGGGTTAATCACTAATGATCTGCCTGTCAGAGGGAGAACACTGTGATTGACAAAGTCTGGGGAGACATCAGAATATCAGTACATACTTATATACTAAAGTTCATGATCATGTAAGCATCTGACTAAGTTGACAAGCGAGCATGTAATGAAGGTCAAACCACAAGAGAGGGATGGATGAACGATCAGATAAGGAAGGGAAAACAATAAGATAAGGAATGGTGTACCATGGAGATAAGAAATAAATGAAGAAGATGTACCGTGAGAAGACAGGTGACCATTCGTGGGAATGACTTGTAACAACCATGAGAGAGATCACCTATAAAAAGATAAATGAAAGAAGTCACACTGAGTCGTCAGGGTTGAGGGTTTGATAGACAGATGGGAGTTTGGAGAGATCCACCTGAGATAGGGGATTTGATTATTAACCGGTTTCTTGTCATATAAGAGAGATGGATTTGTTCCAGTTTTCTTTATCATCTTCAGTTGATACTCCTCGTCTTCCTTCACCTGTCACGGTTCTGTGGGCGTGCTTACTGTTGGTTAACCAGAGGAATAGTGTTTGGATTATAAATGGTGAGTGGGGGAGTGAGGAGGAGGGCGTTGACGTCCGGGGGTACTTCTGGGTTCAGTGCTGCCGAAAAGGAAGGGGTGTAGGGGGAGATGGGTTGGAAGTAAGCTTGACAGAATTCTTCTAGGTCAGCGATGAATGAAGCGCTACCTAGGTCTAATTCTTCCTCTTGAATAAAGAGGAGGTCGGTGGCGGCGACTGGGAGGTGGCGAGGGCAATCCCAATAAAGGATCTGGATGGAGGGGCAGCTGAACAGAAGGTGGTTAGAGATAATGACTCAGGGAGCGACAAATTGATAAAGGGGATTGATGGAGAAGTTGACGGTGGCAAGGGGATATTGATGGGAAGGATGTCGCCACTCGAAGAGGTGATCAGCTCCTAATAGGAAGGGAGGACGAACGTGACCTTGATCAAGGGTGGAGAAGGGCCGATAGTAGGGACGATGGATCAAGCGATCTGTAGATCGATTGGTCTGAAGACTTCTCAAAAGTCTATAGGCCCAGGCGTCCAACCATATGTCCGGGACACGGATCAGGGGAATGGGAACAGGGGATGGATGAGGATTTGGGAGACCTGTCAACATACAGGGGACAGACGTCTGGTCTGTCAGCAGAGATTTAGTAGGGAATCGGGAATATGAGGTGAAGAGTCCCTTACTGATGAAGGGATATATAAGCAGTAAATATTTAGTGGGGTACAGAGAAGAGTGAGATGGGGAGTAAAGGCGAGAGGAGCCTTGTATATATACTCCCCAGGTCCTGATCACATGATGGATCACATGTTCTATCACATGCTCTTGTTTACTACTATGTACTAGGTTATTAGTCACATGTTGGTCAGCTGACTTAGATAAAATGTGTATCAGGTATGGAGGGCTGTGTTTTGTATTAGTTGATTGTGATGGGGCGGCAGTGTGAGTGGAGTTCCTAGGGCTATGTTTGATGACGGCTGTGTAATGTATTAGTTGATGGTGTTTCAGGGTAGAGGGTTACTGCGCAGGGAATCACATGGGATAGGGGCTATTGAGTCATGCGTTTGCTTTTATAGTCCCCCTGCTTGTCCCTTCCTTTCCCTCATCCCAAGCTGCCTTTCATTGCCATCCCTCGCTTTCTTCTTCCCCTCTACGCTTCAGAACTTTCCCCCAGTACCTCCCCCTCTTCAAGTATTTTGCCAATGTCTATGTCATCGTCTGATGTAGGTGGTCTCCTACTGGTTGTGTTTGAAATGACTAATTGGAGATTGCCTTTATAGATTTCCTCCTCTGTTGAGACCTCGGTCTCCATGCCTCTTAGGGCCGTGTATGTTCCTCATGGACCTGAGGAAGGTGCTGGTTGTTATGTGGCCCCTCCCCCCATCGTCATGCTGAAGGTCTGGGCAATTACTTGTCTAATCTGTACCTCCATCAGGATGTCACAGATGTTCAGGACTTCGCTAACCTTTTGCATTCAGAATTAGATGGCGCTCATTATCTCAATGATGGGTGACATGCTCAATTGTTGGGACATATGGATGAGTTGTCAGTCCAATTCAATCTGCTTCATGCAGAGCATGCGCATTATGTTGACGAACATTGGGTTCCTATGCAGCAGTTCGCACGTGGAGTCTTATCCACAATGGCTGTCCTCGCCGACACCAGTCCAGAGAGCCCTTCCTTCTGTCGAGTATGTGGAGGAGGCAATGCTCCTCCTGGACCTCTGGACGAACCTCAATTGTCCCACTCCCCTCCCGTTGGTCTTGTCTCCAACAACCTTTCTACCTTCGGTATCTACAACTCCCCCCAGCAGTCCTCCCACTCCTTACCCATCCCCAGTCTCAAATCCATCACTTCCTCCTCCGTCAGCTCCATTTTACACTCCCCCTCATTGTCATATGTCAACATCATTGATGGTACACCTCCCTCTCCTGTTTTGTCTTTTCATGAGAGACTGATCCGTGCTATTATTTGGTCAGACTACCTCTTCTACAGACGAGAGGAGGCCTTTATCTTGTTGGGAGAACAGGGAGAACAGGAAGCCATACGCTCGTCAGAGGGCGACGCCTCAGGATCCTCAGCAGCGTTTGAGGATGCAGGTGAGGAGATTTTGGCAGCAGAGGCAGGCGGAATTCGGGACAATAATGGTGCAGGAAGTGTTCCGCCATACTCTGTCTGACTTGGGGGTGGAGGTGGAGCACAACGTGTTTGGTTGTCCTGATTGTAAGTGGGAGGGTCGGGACGTAATTTATTGTCCACGTTCCAGACACCATCGTGATCATCCTTTTCATGAGTGTCCTGGGCTTGGGCAGGAGTGCTGTTAGATACTATGTTGATAGTAGTATCTTTATTTAATATATCGTTATCTGCTTTGGTTGTCTTGATGTCGTGAATCTCGTTACATATTTTGGTGATGTCTTGAAGGGTTACTTGAGTTCGTGACATCACCTCTTCGTCCTCCTCTTCCACCATGTCCGACATCTACACCCACAAACCAGTTCAGGATTTCACCAACCCCTTCTTGGATTTCGACCAGGGTTACACTTGCCCCTTCGCCACCATCTTGCCGAGCGTTAAGGTGACTCTTATTCCTATCGAGCCTGAAGAGGAAGAATTGGTTCTTCCAAAGTAACCTTTAACTAGGAAGGAAATCCAGACTCGGAGGGGATACTTCTGAGGGGAGAGTCAGGGGGATTCTTAGGTAAGATTCTTCTTCCTTCTTTCTTGACGAGAATGTTGAAGGATCTTTTACAGGTTTGTTGTTTGGTTCCAACTTGTTTGGTTCCAACTTGTTTGGTACAAAGAAGGGACATTTCCCTATGGTAGAGGAGAGGAGCAAAAGAGACAAACATTTGTTCGTCTATCATTACAATCAGGGTGGAGAGTCGGCCAGGAGGGACAACCGAGGGAAACCGTATCCTTCCCTTCAATCGGTGAGGGGTAGGTTCGTGTCGAGCAAGTATCAACATGATGGCTTCAGGGATATTGGTTTGGGAAATGCCATCATGGCTGCCAAGGAACAGTGGAGGAAGCACATCAATGAGTTGGATCTGGATGTGTTCCCAAAGGCTTGGGTCGGTAGGGGACTCAGGGAGATTCACCATGAGGGTGATGCAATGGATGGAAGGATGGACACCTGTCTGGGTTTCACAGCTATCATGGGCTGTGAGATCTATGGGTCCATTGCGGAGTTGAAGGATGACCTAGTGGAGGAGCAGAAGAAGCGTGCTCTGGACGGTTGGGAGTGTATGGATGTGAAGAGGTCCTTAGAGGACTCTTTAAGGTGTGTCCTCCTTTACCCCTTTCTTGACAAGGAGTACTGATAGGATTCCAGGGAGGGTCAGTTAGAGATTGCTGACCTCAAGGCTCGGGTTGAGTCGCTCAAGAGGATGGTTGAGAAGTTGACCAATCCTCTTCCAGCCATTCCGAGGGAGGCTGTCTTTCATCCGGCTTCCCCTCCTCTTCCCGACATCGGTTTCCCCAATGAGATCCCTGGTTTGACCGTCAATCAAGCCATTGTTGACCAGTACTTAGACTGGCAGTCTTATCATAAGACTTGGCCTCATGGTGGGAACAAGGCTGATGACGAGTTGGACCTCGATGGTTTAGGGGATTCTGATAAGGAGAACAATTGGGTCGTGGCCGCTTTGTCCGAGTAGATAGTCCTCTTTTGGTATTCCAATGCTATCTGCTTTCTTTGTCTTGATTGTGTGACTTGAAGTTTTTGAGAAGAAAAGAAAGAACAAGATAAGATAAGATAAGATAAGATAACGCCATGTTATGATTTGAACAAGTGTTTGGGCACTTTGAACTTAGAGAAAAATAAGTAGGAAAAGGTGAAAATCGTGACACCTCCTATGTTCCTGATCCGTCCCCTGTTGCTCCTCATCTGGCTTTGATCACTGAGAGGGACCCAGACTTCATGGAGGGTGATGGAAGTCCCTTTGGATCTGACATGGCAGCCACCTTAGATCCTCAAATGTACAACCAGCTGGTGGTGGATGAGTGGGTGAACCAGCAGGGTGAAGTGTTTGCTGAGGAGACTGAGGGTGCCACTGAGGCAATCATTGAGGATTGGGGAGTGGAAGATTGTCAGGGCCACTCTGGCCCGAGCCTAATCAACACTCCAAACAAGCATCTCTGTATGGTTCGTCTGTCCCAGAAACCAGGCAACTGACTGAGAACCAGGGATAGCAGAGCTATCCTAGTCTCTAACAACTAATGGAGGAGATCTATTATGATAACACTTACTGTAATCCTCGTTAGAGGTCAAGAAGAGTTATAACAGATTTGTTCAGATTGATAGGATGGAGAGTGCTGAGTGAGTCGAGATTAGGAACGCTAAACCTAAGTTTGCTGGACTCCTCAGAGCTTGGCCAAGAAGCCTTTAGAAGGGACTCGGGCTGAGGAGAAAGTTTGCAATATCAAGCTTGTCTTGTACAGTAGGAAAGCTGGTCCTTAAGTACTACCCGCGACGGTTTTCGCACGAGGAGTGACTAAACACGTCCACTAATGCACAAACAACAAGCGTGAGAGGAAAATGATAAGAAATGAATGTGGTGGGAAGATTAGGATGTATCTAAAAATAAACCATCAAAACTGAGTCATGCGGACCGAAATAGACCGAGATAATGAGTGTTGAGCAAGGGACAGATGGTGTTGACAAATGAAGAAATACTAAGCGGCAGACTCTGTCGGACCGCGGAAAGATAGTCCGATGACTAAGAAAGAAAGTGTCAAAAGATAAGAATCAAAGATAACAATAGAAAGCCCGGAGGCCGAAAATGAACAAGCGTAATTCTGAAATGTCAATGGGAAAAACATCACTCAGCGACAATAGAGATAAGACGATAAGACTTTGTCATCGTCGGACTTGAGGTGGGACACCTGCGGACTTGGCAGTGGGGCGATAGGGGCGAGCGGTGATGATGGGCGGTGTGATTGTTGATTGGCCAGAGAGGGAGTGGATAAGAGGAACCCGAGTGGACGAGAGGTTCTCCATCACACTCCCATCATTCTTACCAGTCTTACCCAGTATGTTCGCCACCGACCTGAGCAACCGTACTCCCGCTTCTCTGTTCCCAAAAGTTGTTGGGCAACATCCTCGTGCTTCGTATGAACTCGACAACACCGCCGGGACCATCTCCCAGACCGATACCAGGATCTTCGATCGGGGCTTTAACAGTCACGAGAGATACCCTTCTTCCCAACAGGTGAGTAACGATTCTGATCCTTTCGAAGTTAGGATATTGATGCGTTTTTAGATCGTGAATCGTATGTTGAAGGGGAAGGTCAAAATGGGTACTCCTGCCACTACCCTGTCTCGTTGGTACAACGATCGTTTAGAAGACTGCTCTCCTGAAGATCGCATATGGGGGTGGAGCATTCGAGCTACCGAAGCGCTTCATTACGACCGGGATCATTTGGGAGATGAGTGTCTTCGTCAGATGCTCTATCAAGGTTTGAAGGATACGGCCGAGGGTGCGCCAGCCTGGTCCGAAAAGCTTTCCATCAAGGAAGGTGTCCGTTTCCTTTCCGCGATATCCACGCGGATCGTACAACGCGTGTTGAAGGTGGACAATAAGGTCATCCTTGATGCCTCTCTTCCTTTGATGAGAAGCTGATGGGATTCTTCTTTAGATGTCGAACCTTGAAGGAGCCCAGAATCGTATCATCAACAAGCAGACCGACACTTTGACGAAGATTGATACCGAGGTCGCCGATTTGACCTTGAAGGTCGATGCCATGGACGAGGGGTTGAAAACCACCGTCGTTCGGATCGACAAGGATCTCGGGGCTCTGGATGATAGGATCGGTCGTTGTTGTTGGGAATTTGATCTTATGTCCGAAGAACTTCACAAGGCCGAGGGGAAGATCGACGTCTTGGAGGAAAGGTCTCGCTCTCAACGTGATCTTATCGAGGCGTTGATGGCCCGCGTCGAGTCCATGGAGGGTCATCTCTGCAAATGCGGGGAGAAGGAGGATAAGGGGAAGGCGGTGGAACGAGTGGTAGATGAAGTTTCCTCTCCTGTTCTTGGGAGCCCTCTAGTCTTGAATCGCGAGACTTTGGGGAGCGACGACTCCTACCATACTCCTCCGGCCGTTTCCTCTTCGTCTTCCGGATCCGATAAGGAAAACATTGAGTCGACTTCGATGCTCGTGGAGATTAAGGACGAGGAATAAGAGGTTATCCCTTATGTTCATCCTCCCGCCCTAGACTTCGCCAACATCAAGCGTCTCATCGCGGTGCGTGGTCAACGTGCGGTTCGATCCTCTGGTCCCCCTCGCTCATTCCATCCCTACGCTCGTTGTTGCGCCATAGGTGACAGAGATTCAACCCACCGACCCGGTAATCTCTGCCTTCCTACAAGTCTTGCGCGTTGAGCTCCTTCGTCTTCAAGCCGAGATCGCAATGAAGGATCGCATTCTTCGCGCTCATCGTCTCGTCGAGTGGTTGGAGATGACGGATGGTCTGGAGGGTTCTGATCATGGCGAGGTTTGGGATTGGGATAACAACAACACCGAGTAGTCCGAATAGTCCTGTTGCAACCTTTGTATCTCTTTACTGTGCTCTCAATAGCAAAGGTTTACTGTCGTCTCTTGTCTATATCTTGAGTGATGCTTGAGGAAGTAGAAAGAAGGTAAAAAGGTAGGTGAAAAATGCCGGGTGCATGACAGCCCACTCCAACACGTTCCACAGTTACCCAACAACTTTGTGTACTAAGTGTCATAGGAGACTAGCATTGGTTCAGTAGGCCTGTTGGCGAGGTTGGTTCTGACAGCTGAGACTTGGATCAGAATGGAACCAAGATCATGAATCTTCTTGACAAACTGCAAATAGTTTATGATATCCCTCATCTGTCTCTGTCATGCACCTGGCATTTTTTGCCTTTCTTTTTACCTTCTTTCTACTTCTTCAAAACTTACTCAAGACATCAGACAAAAGATAAGAGACAGCCTTTGCTTATTGAGAGTATACAAGCGATACAAAGGCTACAACAGGACTATTTGGCATTGTTATCATCCCAATCCAACACATTGTTATTATCAGAACCCATGGGCCCATCCGTCATCTCCATCCACTCAACAAGACAATTCACCCAGAGAATCTGATCCTTCATCTCCAACTTGGCGTGGTGATGATGAACCTCATCTCACAAATAGAGGAAGGCAAAGATGACTGGGTCAGTGGGTAGAGTCTCTGTCGCCTATGGCACAGCAAGGCGCATAGGGATGGTAGACTGATTTAGGAGGACCCTTCAATTGAACAGCTTGCTGGCCACATACCGCAATAAGACAATTGATTCCCTGAAAGCCCAATTCAGGGACTGGGACAGGAACTGGGACTGTATTCTCCATGACCTCATCCTTGATCTTTACCAACAGGGAATCAACAGCGATGTTCTTCTTGTCAGAACTGGATGAAGAACATGAGACTTCAGAAGATGAGGCAACTGGAGGAGCATGGTAGGAACCATCACTACTGGTTAGGGGACATTCCAAGACCAAAGGGCTTCCAAGGACAGGAGAAGTCGAAACCTCTACTGCCTTCCCCTTTCCCTTCCCTTCCTGACAGTGACACAAGTAATCTTCCGTGCCTGTCATCGCCGATGATCTTCTACCTTCACTTCTTCCTTTATTTCTGACCTTTTACCCAACTTACCCTCACACTAGTTCCTTTTTCTTTTCTTATCCTTCTTCAAAGACCAGAACAGAACACGAAGATCACATTGGAGAGACTACAAAGCAACAGGGCTATCTACTCGTTGTTGTTTCCATCAAAGTTGAGGACGTCATTTTGATCTTCTCCCATCAAATCCAAGTTGTCGTAGAAGCAGAATCTTGGAACAGAATCCTCTCCTACCAACTGGTTCACCCAACGACCGTCTGTGATAACCGTCATATGACAGAATGAGTCCTCCATCCACTCAAACCTAGGATAGAAGATGTACAAATGTTCTGCTTCCCCAACCAACTCCTCCAGACAAAAGACTGACTCATACTGGAGACAGTTCGTCATCAGCCAATCCAACGTGGCAGTGAGCTCTTGATGTGCAGAATAGGAATTGACGGCCTGGATGAAGATGGCGACGAATGGAGGTATAGGGATTAAAGCGATGTGAGGGAGGACCCTGATTTCAAGAAGCACGTTGACCACATACCGTGACCATGGCCCCAGAATGTTCCTGAAGGACAGCACGAGTCTCATGGACAAAAGGGACAACATCTGCAAAACCTCCAGGCAACGCCTCGAAACAACGATAAGTGTCAACCATTCCCATACCAGAGTTGTTCTCCTTGTTCTCCTCATCCATCAACACCAAGGGAGATACTAAGGACTCCTTGACCTCGGCAGAAGACAACTCATGGGTGATGGGAGGAGCCAGATAGGAGGAACTGGACCCAGTGGTAGGAGGAAAATGGGACTCCCAAGAACATCGGGAATGTCTTCTTCAACCGGCACAACTTCCTTCCCTTTCCCCTTGGCATCTTTCCCACAACAGCACATCCCAGTATCCATCCTGGATTCCAACTCTGCCAACTTGACAGTCTGGGTGTTGAACAACTTCTCAAGCTCTGCCAGATGAGCCTTGTATAAGTCCAACACAACCTCGTTCATCTCACACTCTCAACAACAACAGTCTACACATTTGTTTAAGGCAGTCAAATCGGCATCAATATGGGAGACAGCCATGTTGAGCCCCTCGCCCACCACGTTAGTGGTATGATCCAAGGCACCAACCACCTCTTGAAGACGATCCAGACTACTCATCTGACTATTGATGACCCTATGATGGTCGGCTTCGACTTGACGATGAGCAGCTTCCACACAATCCACCTATATCACAACTGTCAGTCTTCATTCAAAAGGAATATGGACTGGTAGTGATGGATCCTATCATACTCCTCCGGTCGTGTCTTCTCCCATGGTCCAGTCTTCATTGTCCAGTTTGGACAAGGAGAACGTTGCTGCCAAGTCCAAGTTGGTGGAGATTAAGGACAAGATTATGGAGAGTGTGCTTCACGTCCCCACTCCCGAGTTGGACTTCCAGGGGATCTCTCGCCTTATCACAGTGCGTGGTCAGTGAGCTCATTGAACCAATGGTCCTCCTAAATCCGCATATCATCCCTACGTGCGTTGCTGTGCCATAGGCGACAGGGACTCAACCCATTGACCTGGTGATCTCTGCCTTCCTCCTTTACTGGCAAGAAGTCCGTCATCACAAGGCCAAGCTGGAGATGAAGGATATGATTCTCCATTGTCGAGCCTGAAGACTGTACCAGTAGAAATACATAGGAAACTAGACATTTATACACACAAGGACCCTTACGGACCCTCTAGAGAGAGACACACAAGGACCCTCAGATGGTACATCACTGGACCCCCATGGACCCTCAGATTGCACAGCCCATGGACCCTCACCAAACACAGCCTTCCACACAGCCAGACATACACAGCACTAGGGCAGTGCAGAACACAGCCTAGGACACACAGCCTCAGAGCAGCGCAAGAATAGAACCCCAAATATATATCCATAATACCCAGTGTCACATACCAAGCACAGCATAGTTCATTACCTGTGGCTGCCAATACCAAAGTGACACACAGCCCTTGTGATTACAGGAATTAAGCTAGTAATAATTAGCAGTAGATAGAATACTATATAAAGAACTCACCCACAGGACTAAGGAAGAAGTAGCTCCCTCTCTGCTGTCAAGTTCCCCTGCTTGCTCAGCAAATCTCCCCTCTCCCCC
>Ga0307511_10006209_pt1 | contig 12055 bp, 9 predicted proteins | sample 13_EM_MG_FD_200266 | JGI IMG/M metagenome (GOLD analysis project Ga0307511, IMG submission 200266) | Populus trichocarpa ectomycorrhiza microbial communities from riparian zone in the Pacific Northwest, United States - 13_EM | ecosystem: Host-associated > Plants > Roots > Unclassified | place...
CCTCTATTCTGTGCTGTTTCGCGAGACGTTAAATTACTATCGCAGAACATTATTCTTCTCAAAGAGAATGGGATTGGGTAGACCTTGTCTACTTTGAAGCATGGGGACCACCACCACCAAAAAAAAACTTTCATAATTAGGATCTATACTTTTAGGTTTCCATTTGGGTGCTCCAGTTGAAGAGTTTGGCGAATTTCTTTGGCTTGTGCTACGATGTCTTGTAATTGTTTCCAATTTCCTGTGCTCGCTGCGTTCTATATCTACCTGTAACGAACGAAATGTCAATGACCTTAGATACACTCACCATATACATAGATACCGTAATTTGCTCTGTGGAATAGAAAGTTATTTGTTCAGGTTCGCTAATTGGAGATGAGGGTAATTGTTGCATATCTGGAGATAATGCCGCTTTAGCATCGTGAGGGTATGCCCTAAGAGTGAATGGCCACTCGCCAAGAGTTAACGTAGCCGCTACTCTAGTAGATATTGGAAAAGGAAACGCACACTTGTAACGAACATCAACGAAAGTACGCTCATATCCTCACCAACGGAACTTTGCTAGTCAATTTTCGCTTGGAAGACTGAAAAAAACATTATTCAAGATGTCCAAGATCACAGTCGCCGGAGTGCGTACCAACGTTAAGGAGTTGCTCGACTACTCCCTGAACGAGAAGAAGAGGAACTTTTTGGAGACCGTGGAGTTGCAGATTGGATTGAAGAACTATGATCCTCAGAGGGACAAGCGTTTCTCCGGAACCGTCAAGTTGCCTCAGGTGCCTAGGCCCGGAATGAGTGTCTGGTAAGTAATAGTTTCCCTGGACTTAGTCTGTGGAAATCGATTGAGACTGACGAGACTACATTAGCATTCTTGGTGACCAACACGATATCGATCGTTCCAAGCACCACGGCTTCGAGTCCATGTCCGTTGACGACCTCAAGAAGCTCAACAAGAACAAGAAGCTCATCAAGAAACTCGCCCGCAAGTACGACGCCTTCATCGCCTCCGAGCCCCTCCTCCGTCAGATCCCCCGTCTCCTCGGCCCCGGTCTCTCCAAGGCCGGAAAGTTCCCCACGCCCGTCTCCCACGCTGAGGATCTCGCCCAAAAGGTTACCGACGTCAAGTCCACCATCAAGTTCCAGCTCAAGAAGGTGTTGTGCATGGGTGTCGCTGTTGGAAACGTTGGCATGACCGAGGACCAGCTGATCTCCAACGTCATGTTGGCTATCAACTACTTGGTGTCGTTGTTGAAGAAGGGCTGGCAGAACGTTGGTTCCTTGACCATCAAGGCTACCATGTCTCCACCAAAGAGGCTTTACTAGATGTGTTTCTTTTTCTTTTTGTGTTCTGGGCGGGAAAAGTAATTAGGTTTCCTTTTCTTCTAGGTTGGGGCTGGGTCTAGGTCTGGAAATCAGGGTTCTGTGGATTTGGAGGGCATGAATGGGATTTATACCTATCATGTATCTCTGGTATTTTTTTTTTAATTGTTTTACATTAAACACGAATCTTCATGAAATGCGCAGCCCACCAAACCAGGCCAGTGTGTAATAATACCACCAAAAACTATTCCTTGCACATTCTTTTGTGCCACGGGAGGGAATGTTGAATGCTACATACAACCCCAACCCAAGCACTTGAATCTGCGACATGACGAGTCATCACATCACATGCAGAACAGGAACCCTAGTCGTATGTACAGTAGTACTGCCGTGTATGGATAGCATGTAACATATTAAGCGGTCTGTACGGGGTACTCTGTACGTCAATCTGTTTGACAGCACAACTCTGGGCACGCCCTGCTCACGTACATATGACCAGTAACGCCCCAAGTGCGAACTTGCCCCCTCCCCCCCACTTGTTCGCTCTGTGTTTTCAATTGGGTCATTTTTGTTCCCTGGAAGTAATAATGCACGATGCAGCTGAGCTGGGGATAGAGTAGAGTAGAGTAACGGTACACCGCGTGCAAGAATAGCATGAATAGCATGAATAGCCAAAGAATTATATTATCGTCAGTGGCTTCGGCAACGGAAAAAATGGAAATGGCCCATGGAGGTCACAATCATTTCTCTCATTTCTCTCTCTTCCATACTTTCCCAGGGCTAGGTACTAATTATATCCTTGAAATTGAACTCACCCTGCGTCGCTCCAATCTTATTATTCTCCTTGGGCAACTGTACCCCCAGCCCCAACTTCGATCTTGCTGGACAAAAAGCACTTGAAGCCATCTACTGCACCCAGAAATCCCGCTGTTTACCGGTACTCGATCTTCCCCCTTCGCAGGTGAGAAGTGGTTTGGTTTCCCTTCCCTCATCCCCCAATCACTCCCCACTCCTCGCTCATCACTCCACGTTTTTACTCGCTTTGTGGAAAGTATCTGATTGGCGTGAAGGTATCTCTCATACCTCATACAGCCCTCCGATTGGGAACGTAGTTTTTTGTGCGTGTTGGTACATGTGCGGATAGAAGCTTCTACGAGATCCTGCCCCCCCCATCCAGCTAGGACGCCAGCAAATCCCAGCCGACTGCCTCTCTAACTCTCTACCTTACTTCAACGACTACTACTACCTCACATACATATATTCACAGATCGGGATACATACATACAGCTAGAGGGGGGAAGAAACTAATAGGCATCTCGACTTATAATTACCACTTCAACTACTTAACATCGCAAGGGGATCCACATCTCGATACTGGTACCTATAAGCTGCTGCTACATATTCCGTAGAATTAGTTCTGCGCGATAATTCAAGATGGTCTCGGAAGTGGACCAGAAATACTTGGGGGTATTCGCCAAACAAACCGCATCAAATAATCCCGAGCTCTCTGCGGCTCTGTACAAAGTTCTCGGATTATCGACACTGCTCAATCGCAAATTACACCGCGCGGTAGGCCCCCCCCTCAATCCGGATTCCGTCATCGCTAGAAGCCGAATCCAGCCATGTCATCGGGATACTGACGGTCGCATATAGAGGAAACAACGCAAACTCGACCCGACCCGGCCTACGAAATCACTTGACCTCTACAAACATATAACATGGATGGGTCGTGAAGGCTATACCATCATCGAAACTATTCTTCCTCATGTCGACCACTTCATAGAGCTGCGCGTGCTTATATACAAACTCAAAGCCTCGTTCCTGCATGTCTTTGTTCTCTTCGAGTTTTCACCCACGACAAAAGTAAATGTGCTTTCGTCCATCCACGCCAGGGTAGCAAACAACGCCACCAACCCGCCAAACAAGGAACTCAACTACATCCACCCCGCCATGGAAGCTTTCAAAAAAGCCTACGACCTTGCTGAAGAATCGCTTCCGGGAATCCATCCGCTGCGGTTAAGCGTGATTGTAGAGTACTCGGCGTTCATGTTTGACTGTGTCAAGGACTATGAGGAGTCTAGGAAGCTGGCGAAGAGAGGTGTAGATGAGGCACTGGAGGTTGTGGATGTAATTGAGGACGATGAAACGTTCGATGATGCAAGGGACTTGGTGGGAAGTTTGGCGATTATGGCGAAGAGGGTCTCGCCGACGGTGTATACGGTGACTCCGCAGGTCCACCAGGCGGCTAGCCATGGGGAGTTGAAGCCGAGATCGTCCAAATCAAGGGGGAAGGTTGTGTATGATTTGAAGGGGAATGAGTTACTGCCATTGCCGCCGTCATAAAGCCCAAAGAGTCACACAAAGCGGTTCGACAGGCAGAAGATTCGGCGGCTGGTATGATTTAGATTCTGTTTGCTTTGCGCGGGGAAGGAGTTTATAATTGTGATTTTATGACCTTATTAACGACTATGACGACGACTATGACCGGCCATGACGACGGAAAAAAAATATGACGTATACTATTGAGTGGGTAATGGGGGTTCATGGATCGGGGCAGTTTCTGTGGCTATGGTTTTTTTTTTTTCAAAGTCTGTACGTCGATTCGACCTAATATCATGCGACGGCCCCGTCGCCTCCCCTTTGAAGGTTCGGCACCCACGGAACAACGGGATGGTTTTTTTGGTGGTGCGAGTGGGTGTGGGCGGTTTTTGCAAGCTTTTTTTTGCTTCTTCTCAAGCATGGAGTACCATCAGCGCCCTATTACCCTTTGGATTTTTATTAGCTGTTCTTTGATAATTGGTGGTTCTATTTTTTCTATTCTTTCTCATTTTTTCTATGTGAGTGAATGAAGAATGTATGAGTATATGAGAGTCTTATATATGGTTAATGGATCTTGGTGTGTTTCTTAGATGTGCTTCGGCGATCCTATGGTCGTACTCCACATTGCGAGTGATCGGGTATGGTTTTGGTCTATGGATTGCATGGTCCCTTCTGTGCCTTCTCAGATCGGTTAATCTGATATTTGAGTTTTGGGATGCAGTTGTTTCTTCGCCTTGGGGTAGATACTCTACCGGCCACTCCGGCCACTCGGTGCCCGCGTCTCCAACTGAGCGAGACCTCTGCCACCTCCACCATCCCAGGCTCGGAGCCAGGGTGTCGCCAGTGGCCTAGAAGAGATTTTACCTCACTACTCTTTCGCCCTAGAGGGACTGGTCGGGTAGGAGGGAGGTATCTTTTGGCGGCTTGCTGGGCGGAGCCGAGGTATACGGAGGGGACTAGGCGGAGGCGGGGGTGTTGGGCATGCAGAGCGGTAGCGGGGGGCGTGTGAGGTCTCCATATACTCCCTCCCCCCCCCTCATAGCCGCATATCTAGCAAGCATCACACCTGACAACCCCAATGTCAATCGACTCATGCTGGTTGTAATCTGAGTGTATTTTTATTTTATATTTTATATTTTATATTTTTCTCAGTTCTCAGTTCTCAGTTCTCATCCTCAGTACTCATATATACGGTGTCCCAGCAAGGGGATCGACCATCCATGATGAGCTAGCTACCCGGAAGCCCGTGTAGTTTCAAGAGTTGGCAGATTAGTAAATACAGTAAGGGGACCAAGGAAAAAGATTGTGGAAGGCACACTTTTGGTTTTGGTTTTTGGTTTGAGATATCGATAAAAATGAAAAATGATAGGACGATTGAACTACCGGTACCCGTCCGTACCTTTTGAGTTTTTTGGACAGAGTTGCTCTTACTGTACAAAACCGATAAAAGAGGAAAACCCCCCACCCCCTAAAACCGGTGCCCCTTGGTTACAGCAAGTTTTTCTCGATATAAGTAGTGGAAGTAGATATGCTTCCACTGTGCTGTGTTTTCCCAGGGTTCGTCTTTGGTAAGAAAGGTTTACCCATTTCGTACAACAAAGGCTTCAATTTACTATATGAAGGATATATATTTATTAGCTTATACTCTTTTTTTAATTTGCCGTCAACTGGTTACGGTACCCCTCCTGATTGACGTGCTGAACTGAAGTTCAGGTCTGTGGTCTGGGCCTGGGAATCTGAAAGCTAGAGTTCAGGGTAAGCTTGGAGGAAACACGTTCATAAGGTACATACACCTGAGAAAAGGTAGTTTCGAAGCTCTTCTTGAAACAAAACAAACACAGATATGTATAAGAAGGAAACTTGATTCGCAAGATATTATGGTCGGTATTGTAAGCCTCTAGCGATAACTCTTGTGGACAGGCGGTGTTTAAAATAGGTGGGGGGGACTGCAGGTGTGGAAAAGGGTCAAGTGGATGGAACTTTTTTTGACCTCACCTCCTTTGATTTCGAAACATAAAAACCAAAAACCTTAGAAGTGGAAGCCACATGACCCTTAAATCCCCCCCAAAAGGGAAGCGCTCTCGGCTGCCATAATAGACAACATGTTTTAACTGTGGCGAGGTGTCTCTGCTTGTCCTCATGGCTCGTTGCGCATGTAATATGTAAGGCTTTTCTTTAGCTGCCGCAAACTTGCCGTAGTCACCCCCATCCCCAAATCGCTGCAGCCCCGGGCTTCCTCCCTGTCCTCTTCACTTCAAGTTCCGCTTCCTCCGATTGTCCAGGTAAGCTGGTCACGAGACACACTTACGGTATCTAGAACTAGCTTTATGGACATTACCTAAATGCATGCCAGCAAAGAGTATTAATGAGCCTCATTCACTCTTTGTGGTTAGAATTCTCAGCATCTGAATATCCGGAATCTGCGTATCCACCTACCGGAGATTTTTCAAATGCAACTGTATTTTTGATATAACCTTGGTGCAAATCATAGGCCAAAACACCTACCTAATGAGAAAGGCTATATATATAATCTTACTGTCATATATATGGGACTTGCTCGGAGCTCATGTGTGTGCTGGGCTCTCAGTCTGGAGTCAGACTACGAGGGCAGAGTGCCTACTTATATACAGTGTGTCCACTGCCGGTGGTCAGATTGAAACCACACCTATAGCTACTCTCACTCAGTGCAACTCGTAGCTCCCCCATATGTATACATGTCACTCAGTGCAACTCGTAGCTCCCCCATATGTATACATGTCAGCGACTCGAGAGAATGTGCTCTTGAGAGACCCCCCCGCATTCGTGCGCTGATATGCAGCTAAAATCTAGAGACATATATGCATATATATAACGTAGATTATACTTGTAATCTTTGTCGGTGTGGTTATATGCTGGTATTCCTCGGAAGCACATTTCCCTGTCCCGTATTCTAAAACAGCTGGAAGGTGTTGCTTGCAAGCATTGCTCAGAGATGCTGCTCGGAGATGTTTGGAAGTATTGTTTGGAGGTGTTGTTGTAGGTGTTTCTTTTCTCTCGGAGTTGTTGATCATTCCATTTGCCGACATGACGGAGCGCAGCACTATTAAGTAATTATCAAACAAACTCTTCGATTCCTTCTACAGTAACCCCCGGCGAAAGTTACTTTTTGAGGGCAATAAAAAATATGAAGCGGTGAAACACCAGGTTACCCTGGATTAGAGCTGTAGCCAGATCATATGTATATCATATATGCCCCACTTGAATAGTTCTTAATTTTGAGTGAGTCTGGGCACGAGGATAGTGACGTACGTTAGATAAACATAAATATTTAGGCTTTGCCAATCAGGCTATAGATAGCTATCTTTGTAGGATACTTAGTGCTGTTTGGCAGGGCTTGTGCCTGCTTATCAGAAGTTCAATGTTAGGCGTAGGGCTTAGGAAAACTTGGAAAATGATGCTTGGAGTACACATGAGAACTAAAAACTGCTGGACTCTGCCCGAGCTTATGAATAGCTGTATAAACCAGACTAAGCTGTATATAAACATAGGGCTTCAATTAAAAAGAGTCTTCTGCACTATTCCCCATACAAACTAGCGCCATTTGTATATTTTTGAAATGACTTTAATTCGCAGCCACTGTGCCTGTCCAGGGCATCGTACCGACGCACAAAAATCAGAGAAAAGACTATGAGCATTTTTCTTAAATCTAATTTTTTTTCATATATTTATCTGGCAGCTTTGATTTTTAATATTTTTCACACGACAGCCACGTTGGCCATTATGCCAAGACTTTTGCCAATTGCAGAACACTTTTTTTATATGATGTTAGCTTTATTTACAAGCCTTTCCCCCCTTCCACTGCTATGACTATACTGATTCAATTGCTGCAGCCTCGCAAGTAGACCACAAGCTCAACAATTGCAAGAGAGTGTATATTGCCCCACTCACGGCTGTGTCAGTCAGGCACCACAAAGGTGGGGGTGTGCGGTAACTTCCGCCAGGGTACGATACATATACTACATTTCCATTCCCTTGGTAGACTGAACGAGAAACAACCTACAAACAACATCCCCGAGCAACAACAACCTCTGAGTTATTTTAGAATGCGAGCCTACAACACAGAGTACGGGTTAGGGGGGTATGTCTCGGACACTGGGTTACAAGAATGCATGTATACTCTACGTATATATGTATGTATTCAGATTTTAGCTGCAGATCGATGCACGAATACGAAAGAAGCCTCTCAAGAGTACATTCTCCGAGTCGTTCGAAACTGTATGCATTAACATTTGCACTAACGCCAGACGGAAAGAGAGTAGCTATAGGTATGGTTTCAATCCATTCAGATGCGGTAGAAATTGTGTATATTAGTAGGAACCGTGGCCTTACTCCAGTACCTAAACTCCCCACATATAATCACAATCACCAGCTGCCTATAATAGCTACCAAGAAACAATCAATTCTCCCCGACACCAGCAATATCATGAAGTTTACCGCCACGCCCATCTACAGGTTCTTTAGAAGGTTTAACATGCTCTCCGTCGTCACTACAGCTATAATTCCAAATCCTGCCCCCGCGGAGGAGGAGGACCAGGAGATTGTGAAGGATCCTACGGCAGATGACAGGCATCGCCTAGAAGTTGGCGAGGAAATCATGAAAATACTGCTGCTTGAATAAAACCTCCTCGTGAATATGAGTATGAGGCCTAGTCAGTCACCTTGGAATGAGGCCCTATGTTTAAGAACTAGGTGGCTTACCCGCGGGTTTACACGGTATATGTTCAGGCCACTATACCAGGCCTGGTTTCGCAATCGGGACTGGGTTGGAGGGCTGTCGGAAGAAATATTGGGGTTGTTAGTGCAAATTCTGGCTGGTTTGGGAGATTTGTAGGTGTGGAGCTGGGGAGGTTGATGTATTTCATTTCAGCTTTCAAATTTATATACAGAGTACATAAGTAGTCTGGTGGGCACATGCCCCTCGGTAGAGATAAGGTAGATGATGGTACCCTAGACAACTTGTGTGAGCTGGACGGCTCAATCTTAGAAACTGCATACCTAGATTGTACCTTTCTCTTGCGCTCATCCGGCTCCAAGCTTCATTCTTCCCCATTGTAGTTGTGATCATGTTGAGCCAACCAGACTAGACCACGTCCACGACAGGGCCTTTCATCAGACTACCGGTATGCCAGCCTTCGCCCCTCATCTCTCATCTGCCAACCGCACACCAGTCTGGCGGGTGCCGGCCTCTCGTAGAATAGTCTCGTGTCTCGCAGAGAAGAAGTTCCATAAGAGTGGTAAAGCTGAGTTGGAATTTTCCAATTACTGTATTAGGAGTCTGAGATACACTAGCTACCTATAATAGTCTAGCCTAGCTGATACAGCATCTCGCTAAGTTAATCGCCAGACTAAGTTAATCGGGCCATAGGAAAACATAGACTAGAATTATTAGGGTTTAGCGCAGGCTTGAAACACAAATTTGTTTGCACAGACAAAGTTGAATGTTGAGGAGGTTTTCTTTGGTGTTTTGGTGTTGGCAATTGCTAGGGACATTTTGTAAGGACCACACCGAGTATCGGTACTTGGAGTAGGTATGCCGATGATTGGAATATTGGTCGGGGGCTCAGAATTTTGAAAAGCTTCAGAAGTCATCTTCAACCAGACTAGTCATCTTCTAAGCGAATGTCTCCTTCATTTAGGCAAGGCTATTCCTCATTGTGCCTCAAGGGCTGCCAAGCGCCCGTCACGGGGACTGTCGCGCAGCTCATGCGTCCAGGGTCGCGCTTGGCGTGTCTGGGACCATGATCCCCCTAATTTCACTTTCACAGGTGACCTTCATACATAAATAGGTGAATACAACAAAGCCTCCGTCCCCCTTCCCAAGCACCATTAACCATCACCATCAACTACCCTCACTCAACGCCTCCTATCCTCTCTCCACTCCAATTGCCAAAAAAAAAAGGCAACAATGCCCTCCCTCACCACCCTCCTCAAGGGGTCCTTTCTCCTTGCCCTCGCCGCCCCGGCCTACGCAAGCTACGGCCAACTCGGCTTCTCCCTCGGCGTGAAACGCAACAGCGATGGTCTATGCAAGGAAACTGTCGATTATGAGGCCGACTTCGATATCCTCGCACCGTATACCAAGATTGTGAGGACGTATGCTACGAGTGACTGTAATACAATGCAGAATATTATGCCGGCGTTGGTAAAGAAGGGGTTTAAGATTGTGCTTGGGGTTTGGTATGTCTGTCTTTTTATTATTAGTACCCTTATGTTTATTTGTATCCAGGCTACCTCAGGACACTGGGGTAGGTTGTTTGCTTTGAGGGTAAAATGGTTAACAGTGCATCCAGGCCCAACGACGACGCCCACTTCGAGCTCGAAAAGAAAGCCCTCGAAACCTACATCCCCAAATACGGCGCAGACAACATCCTCGCCATCACCGTCGGCTCCGAGGCCCTCTACCGCGAGGACATGAAGGGCAAGGACCTCGCCTCCCGAGTCAAGGAGGTCCGCACGCTGTGTAAGAGTCTAGGCGCGGACTCAATCCCAATCGGGTTTGCCGATTCGTGGAATATGTTGATTGAGGGAGAGGCCGAGCCCGTGATCCAGGCATCAGATATTGTGTACGTGCACCTAGCTATGGGGGAAAAAAAAGGAGAGTTTTTGGTGAAAATGACGAATGCTGACTTGGGGTGGTAGGTTGGGAAATGCTTTCTCATACTGGCAGGGACAGAAGATGGATAACTCTTCCCACTCTTTCTTCGATGATATCATGCGTACGTATCCTCGGGTTCCGGGGCCCTTACTCCCCCAAGATATTCATTCTAACATCCCCATAGAGGCCCTCGACCGCGTCCAAACCATCAAAGGCAACTCAAACTTCCAATTCTGGGTCGGCGAAACCAACTGGCCCACTGGTGGCGCTAAATACGGCGATGCCGTCCCCAGCAACGACAACGCCGCCACCTACTGGAAGGAGTCTGTCTGCTCTATGCTCCACTGGGGCGTCAATGTGTTTGTCTTCTCGGCATTCGACGAGGAGTGGAAGCCTGCTGAGAAGGATAACTCTGTGGAGAAGCACTGGGGTGTGTTTAAGGATGATGGAAAGCCAAAGTATGACTTGTCTTGTTAAGATCTTGTAAAAAATAATTGGCCCTACTGGCTTGGGGTGGGGATGTTGTAATTTGTTGAGCTTTAGACTAGATAGCATATAACGTATTGTATACCAGATTACCCAATGGATGATGTTTTTGCTTCTGAGTGTTGTGAGAAAAGCTTTTGATAGCGGCTGGACGTGGACGGAAGTAGCATAGGTGGTTTGGGAGATTACATTAGTAGTTAAATAATTACCCTGAACTAGGCATTCAGCAACCACTCCTCCGTTGCTGCATAGATCCGATATAATAAATATTATCCAAAACATGCAATGCACACTGAACATAACTGTCAAGATTTCAATGCTGAACGAGGTGTGGGTGACAGATTTTATTTTTCACCAAACATAGCTATCAAGCAACACATGAGCTCATCATGGCCCCTCGTGCGGCTACATATGAGTATCTGAATATATATAAAAAAGAAAGAAAAACAGTAACACATGAGGAAATGAGAGTCTAAACAGGCCACAAACTTGCAATATTCTTACATAGGCAACCCGGGCGGGTAGTAAGAAATAAAAGGTTTCATGCCTATGGCCATGTTCTGGAGCCATGTTCTCACGTCGGAGAGGCCCCGCGATGTCGAGAACCGAGTTATGATGCTGATGAACAAGTACCAGTTGCTGGCGGAAGCTGGCACCTTTTTACCCCCTTATCCCAAATTTCTCCACACCAGCATGGGCCAAATATAGGACACGTGTCTCCCCAACACCTATTTTGGGGGGGAGGAATGGCCTTTTAGTTAGAGTGCTTCGTTTTCTATTCCCCCATATATACATATATATAGCAGAGGACATGCGCATGGGAAAAACACGGCCGAAGGATCAAACTTACTGGCAACGTGCAGTTTTCGCACAGTGGATCCTAGAGTAACCTTCCGGGCATTTCCAACCGCAGTTCCGATAACGACATATGAATTTGATATCCGTGCCTACTGTATCATTATCTTTCCAGCATGCGGCACAGTCGCTGTTGCATATTAGCGCTGTAGCCGTGTGGGTGAAGCTAGCTGTAATAATTGCGGCCCCTAGATGGAGTTTCATTGTGCTGATAAACCACAGCGTTAGTTAGTCCCCCCATGCACGCTTGCCAGTGATGAGTGTGTTGGGTTGGGCTTGAGAGCTTTGCACTCACTGATTGCCTTAATTGAACCGAGAGAGTTTTTGAAGGTTATGACCTTTTGGGGGAGGTAAACGATGTTAGTAGTTGAAAGACGTCTTAGTTGGAACTGTTCCCCCTCCTTTATAGCAGTCCATGTGAAAAAAAAATTGGAGATAATATAT
>Ga0307511_10006210_pt1 | contig 12051 bp, 18 predicted proteins | sample 13_EM_MG_FD_200266 | JGI IMG/M metagenome (GOLD analysis project Ga0307511, IMG submission 200266) | Populus trichocarpa ectomycorrhiza microbial communities from riparian zone in the Pacific Northwest, United States - 13_EM | ecosystem: Host-associated > Plants > Roots > Unclassified | place...
TAAAACTCTGGTTTTAATTTGAGCCTATTTGCATTATAATTCGATTTTTTAACAATTAAATACATGCATCCCGGAAGTGCGCCGGATCCCGGTAGTGCGCCGCATCCCGGTCAAATACGTTAGCTTGGAGCATAAACCGGTCCAAATCCTTTCGCATTATATTGGGACTCTCTCTTCCAGACATTTGCTCCCAACTTGAACTTCCAAGGCCCAATGACACGCTCATGCCACCCCGGAATCCTATCACAAGCCTGTAGGAAATACTCTCGCTGTGGTACAAGGTCACGGGGATAAGCGTTGACGATCATGGTAGGAATGGAGACAATTTCGTACGAAGGATTAAAAGGGCGACCTAATGGAGACAATTTGGATATGTCAGAGAAGGATAAAAGAGCCGGATTCCGCTGGCGAAATAAAAGAAGGATAAAACACTAGAACCATAGCATTCATACTATAGCGATATCTACATAGCTTTGACGAATACATCTACATTTCTCTCTCTCTCAAAATTCCTCCGCTTATAACCTCGTAATCTTTACAAAGCCCATTGTAATCTTTTCGCTACCAACTCCCTATGTTTTTAGTCTGACACTGCAACTGGAACTTCTCCTGTAACGCCTATCGACATCATGGTTCTAAGTTCAACTTCCACTTGAAGTCGATATTGAGGTTTGTAATGGCTCGGCCATTGCCCAGGCCGCCCGCAGACAGCACTAGGTGCTGATGTCCGTAACCGCCTGGGGTGACCTGAACGAGCCTGGACCAGCCTGGGCCGCCTGGATACCCTAGTTTTTCTGAATGGCCTAGATGGCCTGGGCCCCCTGGATCATCAGGACGGCATGAATGGCCGGGCTATGTCACAAGAAAAGTTGATGATCACATGTGGGCAGATGTGAGATGCAGATTGATATAAGAATAGCAACTGTAGTGGCACGCAACCTCAACCCTGGGTATTTTCTAGGTCTTGCAGCATTTTTCGTAATGAACACCTTTACTATCTCCACCGAAAAGGAGGCAGTAGCATCGAGTTCCGGGTAACTCCTTAGGTACCGCGTCCCCTGCTTCGCCATTCCTTCACCTTGACATCCTCCGCCTATTTCACCTCCTTCGCCCCTGCACCACCTTCACCGCCTATGCCACCCCCACCAGGCTCACGGCCCTTGCTGTTTCGACCATCCAGAAAAAAACGGGTTTCCGTGAGTTCAGGGTAACCCCCACCATGATCACCCCTTTACCCCCTTCTCCACATTGATCACCCGCACAACCTTCACTACCTCCCCTTTCACCACTTGCATGACCTGCAACGTCTTTAATATCCAACAAGTAACGACATGCATGCAGAAACACCTCATCCGCGACAAAGGAGTGCCTCAACTAATACAACTTTTTCCCACCGAGTCAACCCTCTCCCAGGGTACGGCTTCTCCGCTAACTTCTCGTACTTGTCACCTTTCTTTGTCAACGGCAGAAACGCATTGTTCTCCCACCATCATCCCCTGCCGCCGTTGATAGCCATAGTTTTACCGTGTCCATTACGGTGATGAACACGGCTAGGATTGACGGACCGGCGAGATTGAACAAGTCAGTTGGCGTAGACAAGGTAGTTCCAGGGACAAATCGCAATCAGGGACCCTTTTACAGGTATCTCTAGGGCTGTAACCAACCCTTTGGCGCCAAAACGTATCTAGTTATATGTAGGTTCCTTAGAGGCACCCCAATTCGCGAGTCCTAGCAGCAATTCAACGATCTTGCAAGCTATTCCGGCCCAACGCACTTGCACCGGTTTCTTTACCGAGCCGGGATAATCTTCTTTCCACTCCAAGGCAATCGCAATGCGCCGAAACAGAGTCGACAAAGTACACATCAGCTCTGCCTGATGACGGGGGCTAAAGTGACGGAACCCGAAACCGTAGTCGAGGAACTTCGTCCGAAGTTTTATGTTCTGCCGCGTGGTCAAAGAACATCCGAATATTAGTGCCCAATTCCCCCCTATAATCATCCAACGCACACGTCAGCTTCCTATATCACAGGCTAAAGACTACAAGGGGATAAATACCAACGTGCGGAAGAGATAATCCTCTGCCTTCAGGTACCCACTACATTCTACCCCGGGGGAATGATGCCGATATGACTTGAGCATTCAAACAGGGGTGGTCCGAGGGCACGATCGTGCGAATAAAACACCTGCCCCACTCGGTCTTTGTGCTAGCCTGTGTAGGGAAATAGCTACCTGTAGGGAGTTAGCTACGCTAGGAACCTGGCTGATTGATAGTCATTGCCGGGTGGTAGCGGGGCGGAACAGTTGGAGGAGTGACTCGGACTGCAGGACAGTAGTTTCAAGGCAGGTGAAGTCGCAGGAGGAACGCTATGTAGCTTCAGCTTTACTTGGAAGCAGGGAGGTCAGTCAGGGGCAGAGGAGGCTTTCGATAAGCAGGATTGGTCCGGGTGATGTGTGTCTCAATGGTAATGGCTGGACCGGCTTCCACATACCTGAGTCGGGGGGTTACCCGGCCGCCGCTTGTTTTCTGAACTCGTCTTGGGTGTCTGGGTACTAAGAATCCCGGCAGAATGTTGTCACCTACGCCTGCGCTGATGGCGGGACCGGTGATGGTGATGGTGGATGTTTGTCGTTGCACTCTGAGACCGGCCTTCCGTTGGATATCTCCAATCCAATTGATACCCAGTAAAGACAACTCTCGTTATAAGCATACGGTCGGGACCCAAGGTGACATGTTTATACCTAAGGTGACATGGACTGGAGGTGACATGGACCCGAGGTGACATGCTTATAGTAAATATCGGTTATGCTCACAACGAGAGTTGTCTGTAAATGCAATCTGACAAGGAGCAATATTCGCACTAGAGCAGGTGCTAGTAGCAGCTATTCAAGCAGTTTGTGCCTGATATACTTCGTGCAAGCATAAACGCCAAGAAGTTGGGACTACGCAACTGATACCATTGGCGATCTACTTCCAGACATCCATGGATATCCTTACTAACCGGTTTGCTCCAACCACAGCTGATTTTACTGATTTCCCCAAGCTATCTACCTCTTCACCATCGGATCGAAATGAATTCTCTGGACCCACTCGCGGGATAACCTGTGTTCGTGTCACATCCATCCCCTGCATACCCAAAATCTACCACATGCTGATACGCACCCACCATGGTCCTCCGACACAGGTTGACACCGCAAGATGCCAACCGGGCGGCTACCAACAATCGAGCTACCTCAGAGCATCTGGCTCACCTAGGCAACGATTTGATTTGCGGTGTAGCAATGGACCTGTTCACGCTTGCTGGCCTAGGTTGGGGGTATCTTGACAAGCTACAAAAATATCCCAAGGGCTACCCCGATTACTTATGTCTCCGTATTCCCACGGTCAATTTGATATTACGCCTAGTTTACACTGGTGCCGTCTCCGTTGCATCTGGAAGGAGTTTGCCAGTCTATTCAGATTCGCGACATACTACCAATCTCCACATATATCGTTGGTTTGATAGCGAGGTCCAGCGTGAACGACAGAGACCTGAGTACGCCGCTGATTATACCGCTGCACTTGACAAGTTGTTCTTAGTGACATTGCCACTAGCAAAGCTGGAAGCGGAGATTGAAGAGGAATACCGCTTAATCAAAGACTGCCGGGAACCTCCGCAATCGCTGCCATGGGTGTCTTCAATCTGGGATTGGTGCAGAAATACCTCCCAACGTCAGGTCGAGGCCGCCGTGCAATTGTGGTTGGCAGGTAGCTCGTGGGATACACAAAGCCCAGAGAGGGCAAAGCTGGTCGCGGAGGCTCAGGAGGCCTGGGAATGTGCCCAACAATTGGTGGAGGATGGTAAAGCACGAGGAGAACTGCAGATGGCGGAATGGGCTTTGCCAGAGGGGGATGAATGGTGGGGCGCCGAGTTGGATTGTTGACGGCAGTTATAGGGAGCAGGGGTATAGGTATGGGTATTGTGTCAACGCGCGATAGGAGTTCTGGTGGTTACTCTGAATATTGATAATATTGGGATAACTATTTCTTATGCGATAATTATTTCTTATGGGATCCGTGTTGTCCAAGAATTTAGATAGTGTTTGGTCAGGTCCGTACAATTTGACAAACCCCCTAACGTGATCGCCTTCATACTAGACAGGTTCCAAATAATATCCCAATGAGTCTATGCGTGGTACAAATTGACGAACACAACTCGGACATACAAGTGCAGGGAAGGACCGTTCCTCGGTTTCGTCCTCATAGAGGTCCTGTCGTGGTGTTCGGTAGGTACTCCCATACGTGAGTCAACCCCAGTACCCCCACAATACCCGGTGAACCTTCCGGAGGAACCTTACAACAGATTTCGCTTATGATCCTGTCCTTTCTGCTTGCAAATTTTGACTCTTGTTCGGTAACTGGCATAGTGCCTCAATTTATGTAATCTTGCGTAATATCGAGAACCTGAATTGGTATAATTATGATTTTTATCCGGCTAAATGAATGAGGTGTCAGAACACACATGCACCAAACCCAAGCTACCAGCGCCACCCGCTGGGTACTAGTAGGCCTGGGGTAGAACTTACTCTAGTTACCCTGAACCCGCTAGCACATCCGCTGCCTTATTTCCTCCATCCGGCTGTTCCTATAATGTTGTTGTAGGTCGCTTATGTTATTCCTGCGTTCATATGATAGCCCTCTTATGGTCAGAGTTTGACTTGGTATGCATTTTCATGTGTCTCTTAGAAGATGGGCGGAGGATGATCAGGATGCTCAAATCCCGGCTCTCTGATGAAAATATTTCCCCTAGGAAGTGAAAGCGCATTATTGAATATCGAAATCTGTAGGCTCCGCATATATTATGCTCAGACCGATGCACATGATCCAAGATAGAGAGTTGCGGTTCACAACATTTGTATCAAAATAGTAAGCAAGGTGCGTGTCATGGAAACCTATGTTCCTATATAAGCTCGATCTGCGACTTTTTTTTTGTACATCGGAACCCATATCCCAGCCAACGTATAATGTGACTACGTATAAAGTTACTGGATTTGATTCCACCGGGCTTCACCTCTACCCGCAATGGCTCCAGATCACATTCATCAAGTACAGCCGAACCTATCTACTATATAATCTTCATGACACGTTTATGCGGTACAGACTGGAATGAGAAAAATAGCTGATATTGAACTCGATACATGAGACCCCTATTAAATACATGATACCCCGACCCTTCTCCATCCACCTTACTCTGATCTAAGCCACTTCTCAAAGTGTGATTGCTGGTTACGTCAGTCGCAAGACCTCGGTCACGTTATTGCATCCAAAAATATCCTGCACATGAATATTAGGAACCCTCATCTTATTCATAAATGCTAAAACGTACCTCTATCATCCATGTTATAGATATCTCCATATTCATAGGATGCCACAAGCTAAGCGTTGTTGTTCGATTGCATTCCTTTCAGCACTTCCGGACTCACCATGCCGCTTGTACTCCTGAATCCAATGTCTCGGCTTAAACCCACTAAGCCATCCATTAAAGGCTTTACACCGACAACACAGTGCAGGACGGACCCGCCTGGACGATCTCAACAACCAGGAGGCTTACGACGTCGGCGACAACAGGATTTTACAGAGCGAAACGAGAGGACCAAGAATATCTAATTTTCTTGTTCATTTGATACGAGCTACACAATCCCCCGGTAGGATCAAGTTTGGCAACTCTTGATCTGATTCAGGGACAATCTTCCAACAGTGCAACCGTGTCCGGATTCGATTGGTATGGATACAACAGTTACCGAGGAGGCTCGGCCACAGTGTTAGAGCAGCGCGTTGCAACTGTTGGAATATACTCTCACGTGCATAGGACCAGGGTGATGGATCACGGGATATGTAGGCTGACCGATGGAGGCAATTGGGATATGAGACAGAATGTCCGAATGGAGGCAATTGGGAATTCAGCGTTTGGGAATAAAAGAGGCGGAATTTCCTATCGAACGAAAAAATACAAGGCAGTAGAACCATAGCATTCATACTATAGCGATCTCTACATAGTCTTGACGAATACATTTCTACTTCTCTCTCTCTCTCTAGATTCCTCCGCTCAATAACCTCGTAATCTTACAGCAACCCTATTGCAGCGTTAGATCTTGGGTCATTTTCATGTGGGGAAACAAATTTCGGGAAAGACTAGGTTTCTATAAAGAATGCCACAAAAACGAAAACAGAAAGGCAGGGGAAGACCTTTATCAGTCCCATCCTTAAAAAACAAACCAAGATACGAAACTCCGGACCCAGTGCAACTTCTGACACCTGGGGCGACTCCACAGGTCAAGTTACCACTGCGTTTTAATGACTCTGTCCATTCGGCAGAGGCGGGTGTGAGGAAGGTGGAGATGGAGGAGGTGGGGGAGGAAGATAGCTCTCAAAGTAGCTGCGTGGAAGGAACTTCGGGACCCTGGGTGAAGAAAGGGAATCCCATTGGTTTCTTAGACTTGGAGGATAAGGAGTTGATAGATGCAGTGATGGTGGAACAGGAGAGCGAGAAGTTCAGGTCTATGAGCAGTAATGAGTGGAAGACGGTGGGCCTGTTTTTGCTGAAGCATTTCACAAGGTTGGTAAACGGGGATGGGGCCCCAACGGATACTGACCTAGAAAACGTTCTAGCGATACTGGGAGAGGATGGATCTTTGGATTTCAGGAAAAGGGACGAGTTGTCTTCATGGGTCGATGCTATCATGGCAGAAAGGAATCAACGCCTCAATGCGGAAGACGACGCACAAGACACAGTGACGGTTCTGAAACAGGAGACTAGCCTCCTTAAGGACCAGGTGAAACGACTTTCGGCAAAGGGGGAGCTGGAACTCGAGGTAATTAAGGTACAGGAGGCGCACTAGAATACGGTGGTGATGTGGAATTTACAGATGAAGGAGAGTCAAGAGTTGAGGAAGGAGTTGAAGACTCTAAAGATACAGAAAGCAGAGGAGTTGAAGAGAGCAGTCGAGGAGGCAGAGGAGGCAGCGGAGGTGAAGTGGAAGGCGTGGGCAGACAAGGAGTCACAGTTGAAGGCGGGGAAGGCGGTTTCAGCGGAGCGGAAGTGGCAAGCCAAGGGAAAAGCACTACCGGTTGAGAAGGTAAATTAGATTTCCCAGACGGACTGCTCGGTGGAGGCGGTGAAGATGGAAGTGGCGGAGACGGTGACTCAGACAGAAGAGAGGTGGGAGGAGAGGGCAACACACGTGGAGGAGTTAGATGTGATAATGGGTGAAGACTCTTCCCCATCCGAAGTGGAGGTTAAGGACGATGCCCCAGTAATAGCACCCCCAGTTACCAAAAAACAGGTTGAACGACGTCAATCGACAAAGGCTGGAAAGAAATCCCACCCAGCCAAAAACACTCCACCAGTAGGCGACAATGGCTCTGCCAGAGCAATCGTCATACATGGGGTTCCATGCCAGAGTTCTATGGCAGAAGTAATACAGGATGTGGGAGTTAGAGGGATTATGGGGGCACTTGGCTCTTGGGGGGTAGACCCTAACCGGAGGGTAGGTAAAGCCACCTCCTCCGTGGTGGTTTTTTTCAATAGGACGTTGGCAGTAGGGAGTCACTTGAAGATGAGGGGAAGGTGGCTTCCAATCGTAGCCTACGACTTCAACAGAGGAAGGGAGAGAGTGGAGACAGGTGGTAGCTGGTGATGATTCCCAAAGGAAGCTTTTTCAAGGGGTTGTCGCCCGATCTGATGTCTTGCATTCCCATACAGTTCATATGAGTACAGGTCTTTCACAGCTGGTAGATAGTTTTATTTTGCTTTAGGTAGCAGTTTTCTCGGGGGTCGACCGCCCCAAATGAAGGTTCCGTCAAAGGTTCCAGGCCGCCGCATAGCCTAAGGCTGATCAGGCGTATAGACTCCAAAAAAAAAAAAATTAAAGACTTTAACAGTGGTATCTCATCAGTTGGACACAGCAGACTGTATACTTTCCTGGCTTTTTCTCACAGAACCTCCCTACTGATAGGCCCATGTCGCTCATTGAAAAAAACACTCTAATAGCGCTGATGCCAACTCAGGACGAATGGCGTCTCCCCTGCGACTGCAGCGTAGTTTCTGCAGCTAGGGGATCTTCATCCAATTTTCGGAGAATGCGTGAAACAGTCTTTTGGTTGATGGATTGATCAAAGCATCGCTCAAACCTAATAATCATTAATTCGGCATTGATACCCAATAACGTTAAACATTCGTAGGCTTTATACCATTGGGCAAGCTAATGTTGATCCAAAGAACTTGTTGCCAAATGATAGTGGTAGAGCTGTGCACGCTCACCAGCTGTTGCATCAGAAATAGGTGTATATGGTACAGATGGGATTGTGCACTGCCTATGTTAAGGAAAAGCCGTGGGACTGCCTATCTTTAAGCTACAACACTGAATCGGAATATTTACCATATATTCGTGTTGGTTGCTATTCACCGACCGAGAATTTCCGGCTTTTTAGCCTGAATAGATAATGCTATCTCGGAGTACCCGTACATACTAGTCTGAATTTTAGGAAGGCGCCAGCGAGTATGCATGGAATATACAGTTATGCAGTATTTCACCCCTGTGTCTGTCATTTCTGCTAACAAAAACACTCGTCAGGAGCTTTCTATGCGTTATCGCAGGATATGCGCTTACATGGGATGCAAGTAATAGGTTCGACTGTAGCTCGCTAGTTACTCAAACCAGTTGATGGCTAGGATAGAGCTCCAATAATTCACATCTATAAAGTCGGTGTTGGGAATAGGAGCAATTTCATTGCTACAGACTATAATTGTGGGATGTGGGAGAGGAGTTGGGGAAATACGGATGTGGACCTGGGGACAGGCATTGTAAATGCCAGAGCCTAAATTTTTAATTATGTAGTCCAGAAACAGGTGAATTCCCTGTGCATCTGGTATTGCAAGACTAGAATATACTAAATCTATTTACGTTCACATAATCAAACACTTTACACGTAATTCTGAGGTATTGAGTATATTCGGACCCATAAGTGACTAACTAGGGTTACAGAAATAAGGTGTTGCATCATGATAATAAAGAAAAAATAAATAGTCTGAACGAGTTCAGGGTAACTCCTCACCACGGTGACGTCTCCTTCACCAACTTCACCAACTCGACCACCTCCACCACCTTTCCCACCACGACATTGGCCGCCGCAGTGCCTCCACTACTAAAATACATGGCTTGAGAAGACATGAGAAGAGCTAGATGAAGTACAGTGGAGGAAATAGGGAGGAGGTCCATATCACGCTATCGAAGTCTACATTTCTTATTTATACAGCGAGAGCTCCTAACGCTTTCACAAGATTCAGGTGATTTCCTCGAGGCTATATTTTCTCAATTTTTCATTACCGTTTCACAAGATTATCCATTCCGTCGCATATTCTTTTTATATTTTAATTTTTTAGAATTCATTACTCGTGTGTGTCCCTGTAGGAGAATATGAATAGCCTACAAGAAGCCCGGTAGATTTCAAGGCGACCCAAGTTAATCTGGGAGGCCTGCACGCGCGGAACCCAGTGCGTACATACAAGAAGTGTGTAGGTACACATAACACATATTCACTCCTGTTAATAGCAGGGAGGGCGGCCAAATGAATCTGGCCCCTTTGAATCCGCCCAGGCTCCTGGGTGGCTCATCCTGGGCAACCTATCGGGCCGAATATGAGTAATGAGTATTTGAAAAAAAAATGCCACCAAATAAAACCGGTACGAGTGAGTTCAGGGTAACACCTCACCACGGTGACCCACCTTCAACTCCTTCACCAAGTGCATCACCTTCGTCAACTGGAACATGTCGAGCACGTTTGACACCTCTACTTCCATCACCATGTTTGCCAGCTCCACCACATTCACCACCGCAGTGCTCCCACAGAAAAAAAAACGGTCCTAGCGAGTTCAGGGTAACTCCACGTCACGGTAACCCCCCCTTCACCGCCTTCACTACCTTCAATTCCACATATTTCGCTAACTGGACCACGTGCACTACATTAACTGCGTCGACCTCCTTCATCACCTTTGCCACTTCCACCGCATTCACCACCGCAGCGCAGCCACCAGAATGGACACGGTACTAGCGAGACGACCTTTCTGACTCCAACTCCACAAAGGAATAATGCCAGATAGTTCAGGGAAACTACGCACCACAGCCACACCCATCTCCACTTTCACCCGCCCCAGCGCGATCGCCAACCCGATCACCTTCACCATGATTACCGCCACAAATCCCATCAGTACCTTTATTGGCGCCCCCAGCTGCACCACCTAGACTGCCTCGACCTCCAAAAACAAAACGGCGCAAGCACGTTCAGTGACGCCGCCCGTCACAGCCCCCTCCTACTGAGCGTTCCAGCGCCAACCTCCAAATAACACGGTGCCAGGTAGTCACACAGTCATCACCTTCAACTTTCCTTTTGTTACTGTTCCCAATTAATACCCTTCACGCTTGACTACCTCCTTTAACACCGCCTCCACTGCCCTCGGTGTCATCGCGAACGGTGCCAGGCAGTTCAGGCCTAAGGACAGTAGTCCTGGATGCGCCCTCAACGAGGCATAAACCCTGTCAGGTCCAGCAATGGATCGAGATATACGGAAGCGAGAGTCCAGGCCCTGGGGTAACGCTGACTTGTGCGAGAAAACAGAAGGGTTCGGATGCAGGGATCCTCACTGGTTTTCTACACGGAGGTGTAAGTTTGGTTCAGGCATGGACAACGCATGGGAACAAAGTTCTTCCGTAGCGTAGCATGTATGATCCGGATAGATGAGGGCGGGAATCTTCCACTGGCGGTGATGACAAGGTGTTATTAACCATGTCGAGCCTCGTGGTTTTTTCCCGTGAATGCCTGGGGAAAGTAAGCTTATTTTCTGTTTTGTATTCTTGTTTTTGTGTTTCCACTGGAGCGTCTGTTCGTTCTCCACTGGCAGCGCAGATATGGTTTTTCTTCGGGGGATATCTGGTCTTGTACGTAGGACGGGGAACGGAACGGCCCAGTGGTTGGTTAATCTAGCCGAGGCTGCACTCGGGGATCTCTCCCTTGACAAGTGCTTAGCATCAATACGAGTACTGATTCGCCAAAAACAAAAGCTTTCAAAAATCTACTGACGACCTTGAACCATTGGACCAAGTTCACTACCTTCACCGCGATGCTCACATCCACCACCTACGCCAACTACATGACCACCATCATCACCACCGTTTTCACGACCATCAGCATCAGTACCGCGTCCACCACCTTCACCACCTTTACTGCCGCTGCAACCAAGAAAAAAAATGCTGCAAGCTGCGTAGGGTAACTCCCCACCACAGTCACACCAGTCGCACCCTCCTCCTTGTCCGCCTTCACAAAATCGACTCCCTCATTTTTGGGGGGGGTTGTGAAGGCAGATAGGCGGCGAATGAGGTGGTGGACGCCATCGTGGTGAAAGAGGTGTAAGGTGGAGGACGCGGTCCAGTTGGCGAAGGAGGCAGAGTTTGTGAATGTGGTGAAGGTGGTGAAGGGTGTCCTGTGGTGGGGAGTTAAATAGGGCCGTTGTTACCTTGGTGGTAGAAGGACTGCAGCGGCGGATGAGGTGGAGGTGGCAAAGGTGAAGGACGTGGGGGTATGCAACGTGGTGGATGCGGTCCAGTTGGCAAAGGGCATTGAGTTGAGGGTGGTGAAGGTGGTGAGGTGAGTCACTGTGATGAGAAGTTACCCTGATTTCGCTGGTACCAAAATCTTTTTGTGATGGAATTATGACGGCAACTATAGTGGAGGGGGTGGGGATGGTAGAGTTGGTCAAGATAATCAACGTGTTGGAGGTGTGATTGGCGTCACGATGGTGAATGGGGTGACTCTTTTGAGGACACTTCCTACTGCAGCACTTTAGGGGGATGGTGGAGTCAGTACGGCGGCGAATGTGCTAGAGGTGGCTAACGTTGTGAAGGATATGGAGGTGTTATAGGTGTTGATCGTAGTTAAGTGGCGAAGGAGGTGGAGTTGGTTGAAGGTGTTGTAGGTGGTGCATGGGTCTCCGTGGTAAGTAGTTACCCTGAACTGGCGA
>Ga0307511_10006212_pt1 | contig 12049 bp, 10 predicted proteins | sample 13_EM_MG_FD_200266 | JGI IMG/M metagenome (GOLD analysis project Ga0307511, IMG submission 200266) | Populus trichocarpa ectomycorrhiza microbial communities from riparian zone in the Pacific Northwest, United States - 13_EM | ecosystem: Host-associated > Plants > Roots > Unclassified | place...
CGATCGCACCCCGCACCAGGTCGTCCCACATGAACCAGAACCGGTGCTGACCGGGCGTGCCGAACAGATACAGGATCAGGTCGCTGTCCAACGACACCCGACCGAAGTCCATCGCCACCGTCGTGGTCACCTTGTTCGGCGTGGCCGACAGATCGTCCACGCCCAGACTGGCCTCGGTCATCACCGCCTCGGTCGTCAACGGCACGATCTCCGACACCGACCCCACGAACGTCGTCTTGCCGACACCGAACCCACCGGCCACCACGATCTTCGCCGAGACCTTCGACGACCTGGCGCCCGTCAACGGGTTGCCACCCGACTGTGCAGCTGCGCCCGCACCGCCGGGGTCAGCTCCTCGCCGACCCGCTCCACCAGCCTGGTCATGGCGTACCCCACCAACCCGATCTCGCAGTACGGCGAGGTCAGCACGGTCAGGCAGGAACCGTCCCCGATGGCCATCACGAACAGGTAGCCGCGTTCCATCTCCACGATGTTCTGCTTCACCTCGCCCGCCTCGAAACAGCGGGCGGCGCCCAGCGTCAGGCTGACGAGCCCGGAGGACACCGCCGACAGCTGCTCGGCGCGATCCTTGGGCAGCCCGGCGGAACTGGCCAGCAGCAGGCCGTCCGTGGACACCACGATCGCGTGCGCGACCCCGGCGACGCGGTCGACGAAGTCGTCGAGCAGCCAACTGAAATCCTCTATCGTGGTCTCGCTGGTCACTCCTGCTCCTCCTTGCCGGTCCCGGCCTGAAGGACCGGAAGTTCACCGGACAACATGTCCGTGTCGGACCTGCGTCCCACCTGGACACCGTGCTGGTACGTGGACAGCCGGCTACGCATGTGGTCGGCGGACCGCCGTTGCCCCGCATGGGAGACCAGTTGCTGTTTCTGCGGCCGGGGCGCGGCCGAGCCCGGCAGCAGCCGAGCCTTGGGCACCCGCTTGGGCAGGCCGGCCGGGGTGACGTCGTCCGCCGCGGTGTCCACCGCCGCCTTGGCCGCCTGCCAGCCGGAGTCGCCCGCCGACTCCCAGTCGGCGACCGCCCGCGGCCGGGCCTCGGCGTCGCGGGGCCGGCCGGGCCCGAACTCCTTGGCCGGCTTGGCCGGCGTGCGGCCGGGCAGCGACGGCATCGGCCCAGTTGCTTGCGGCCCAGTTGCTTCTGCCCCAGCGGCGTCCGGCCGCGCGCCGTTCTCGGCGGGCCGGAACCACCTGGGCAGGTCCAGCTCCTCGGTGAACTCGAGCTGCGGCACCGCCGGCCGGGGCTCCGCCTTCGCTTTCTTGCCCGGGCGGATCGCGGGCGGCTCGTAGTCTCCCGCGGCGTCGGCCGCGGTCTTCTTTCCCGGCCGCTCCGCGAACAAGTCGGCGGTCGGCGCGCTCAGGGCCGGCCGTGCGCTCGGCCGCCCAGCGGGCAGCGGCTTGGCCGCGCCGTTGATCGCGGCGTCCGTCCGCGTGTCGAGCTCCTGCACCAAACCCTTGGGCACAAGGACATGCGCGGTGGTGCCGCCGTCGATATCGTCGTTGTTGCGCAGCTTCACCTTGATGTGGTGACGCTTGGCCAGTCGCGCCACCACGTACAGGCCCATCTGCCGCGACACCGCCACGTCCACGTCAGGCGGATTGGACAGCCGCTCGTTGGCCTTGGCGACCTCATGCTCCTTCATGCCGACACCGACATCGCGAATCTCGATGGCGAGCTCGCCGCTGCGGTTCCGCGCGCTGCGCACACCGACCTTTGTGGACGGTGCGGAGAACGCGGTCGCGTTGTCCAGCAACTCGGCGACCAGGTGGACGAGGTCATTGACGATCGTGCCCTGCACCGCGAGGTCCGGCGCCTGCACCACCTGCACCCGGGCGTACTTCTCCACTTCGGACACGGCCGCGCCCAGCACGTCGGACACGGGAACCGACCGGGCCATCCGCCGCACCAGCCCGGTGCCGGACAACACCAGCAGGTTCTCGCTGTTGCGGCGCATCTGGGTCGCCAGGTGGTCCAGCTCGAACAGGCTCGCCAGCTGGTCGGGATCCTCCTCGTCCTTCTCCAGCTTGTCGATGACGCCGAGTTGGCGCTCCACCAGCCCCTGGATGCGGCGGGACAGGTTGACGAACATGTCGTTGATGGTGCCGCGCAGCGCGGCCTGCTCGGCCGCGAGCCGCACGGCCTGCTGGTTCACCGCGTCGAAGGCCCGGGCCAGCTGGCCGACCTCCTCGGTGGTGTGCACGGGCACCGGCGGCACCGCGTCGGTGGCCGCCGCGACCGGATCGGCCGTGGTGAGGATCTTCCGGATCGCCTCGGGCAGCCGGGTCCGCGCCATGTCCAGGGCGTTGTCCCGGAGCACTCGCAGCGGGGCCAGGATCGAGCCGGCGACGAGCGTCATCAGCGCCAGCGCCGCCAGCAGCGCGGCCAGCACCAGCGCGCCGTCCCGGAACGCCGCCTGCCGCGCGGTGTCGGCGAGGTCGGCCGCGGCGGCCGCCGACCGGTCGTTGAGCCGGGTCATGACCTGCAGCGTCAGCTGGTCGGTCTGGTCGGCGACCTGTCCCATGTCCCCGGCGCTGATCTCGACCGGTCGGTTCTCGCCCGACTGCACGAGGGCCAGGTTCACCAGCCGGTTGCGCTCGTCGACCGGGGGACCGCTCACCGTGTCGGCGAAGAACTGCTTGTCGTCCGGGCCGGCGATGGTGTCGAAGTCGGTGATGGCCGCGTCGAATCCGGACCGGGCCGATCGCACGGCGTCCTCGCCGCCCGGCGGGAACGCGCGGTGCTCGGCGGCCGACATCAGCATCGCGTCCTGTTGGGCGAACTGCTCCTTCGCGTCGTTGAGCGCCTGCGCCGCGCCGGCCATCGGGCTGATCTGAGGATCACTCACACCACTGGTGGCGACCCGGCACGTCTGCAGGAGGACACCGAGAATCTGGGTGTACGCCGTGAACGCCGCGGAGTCGGGGTACTGCGTGGACTGCGCGCTGTTGCGCAGCGGCCCGAGGCCACCCAGCGCCTCGAGTCCTTTGTGGGCAGCCGCCGACACGGTCTCGTCCATGGCGTCCGGCGCGTTGACCGTGTCCGTGAACGCGTTCACGTCGTTGTCCACCGCCGTGAACGTCGACGCGAGGGCGGCCAGCCCGTCCTTGCGGTCGCTGGCCAGGTACGAGATGACGGCGCTGCGTTCCCGCTGCAGGTCGTCGGCGACCTTCGTGGCCGCGGCGTTGACCGCGAGCGCGCGCTGGACCTTGCCGAACTGCTCCGCGTCCTGGAGCTGCCCGCTCAGCCGCAGCGCGCCCAGCGTCAGCATCGCCAGCGTCGGCACGACCAGCACGACCACAAGCTTGGTGCGCAGCCGCCAGTTGCGAATGAGCCGCGGCCGCCGTCGATGCCGCGGGGACGGCGCGCCCCGGTGCGATCCGGTGTCGGCGGCGGCGGGTGTTGCCTCGGATCTGGCTGACTCGCTGTGCACTTCATGCACCCTCGGCACACTCCCCGCAAGTTGAGATGGGAATTAACCCCGAATCGCCAGCAGCCGATTCTGTAGGAGACGCCGCCGCGAAATGACCGCCAGCCGGCCGCTGCCGGTGGCGACCATTGGCGTAAAACGAGTTCCTGCGTTGGTCCCCGACGCGGGTCCAACCCCGTGGTCACGCTCCCACCGGGGTCGCCCGCGGCCGGTCGGGCCCAAGATTCCCATGTCGGGCCCGCCGTTGACCCCAACATTGACGTGAACGTCGACTGAAATCGTTTTCCTGTGAATCGCCGACACGCTTCTTGACACTGCCACGAGGCCGGGTGTTCGATCTGCCCCGTTCATTGCCGATCCGTTGGCAGTCACTTGGTTATGTCATCTTCGTCCAGGAGAGCCACTGAAATGGCACGACGCCACGGTACGCACTCGCCCGGTTTCCGTCGCCCGTCGGCGATAATCGCCGCCACGGCCGCGGTCGCGATGCTGGCCGGTGGCTGCGGCCTGCTGAACGGGTCCAGCCCGCAGCAGACCGCGGCCGCCGGCACGGTCTCGGTGGAGAAGCCCACCATCAGAATCGGCATCATCTCGGCCATCGACTTCGCGCCGGTCAAGCTGGCCGAGAAGCTGGGCTACTTCAAGCAGGAGGGGCTCAACGTCCAGGTCAAGGTCTTCCAGACCGGCCCGCAGGCGCTGCCCGCGCTGGCCAGCGGCGACCTCGACATCTCGCTGGCCAACTACGTGAGCTTCTACCAGGCCGAGGCCAAGAAGACCATCGACGCCAAGGTGATCGCCGACGCCTACCAGGGCAGTCCGAGCGCGTTCGTGGTGCTGGCCAAGCCCAGTTCCGGCATCAAGACCGCCAAGGACCTGGTCGGCAAGAAGGTCTCGGTGCACCAGAAGGGATCCATCGCCGAGCTGCTGCTCAAGGCGACCCTGCAGGACAACGGCGTCGACCCGAACTCGGTGTCCGAAGTGGAGGTTCACTTCCCGGACATCCCGGCGGCGCTGGCCAGCAACCAGATCGACGCCGGCGTCGAGACCGAGCCCTTCATCACCCAGGCCGAGCAGCAGGTCGGCGCGCAGCCCGCGATCAAGCTGATCACCGGTTCCACCGCCGACATCCCGCTGAGCGGCTACATCGCCACCTCCAAGTTCGCCGCCGACAACCCGAAGACGGTCGCGGCCTTCCAGCGGGCGATGATCAGGGCGCAGAAGGACGCCGCCGACCGGACCATGCTGGCCCAGGTGCTGCCCGAGCTGACCGGCGTGGACAAGCAGAGCGTGTCGCTGCTCAATCTCGGTGTGTTCCCGACCTCCGTCGACGCGACCCGCCTGCAGCGGGTGATCACGCTGATGAAGACCTCCGGCGGATTCACGGCCCCGTTGCAGGCCAAGGATCTACTCGTGCCGACGCCGAGCAGCTAGGTGCGGCGCACCATCCGAGGTCTAGCCGGTCTCGCGGCCTGCCTGCTGTTGTGGGAGGCCGCGAGCCGGCTCGGCCTGGTCGACGCCCGGTACGTGCCACCGCCGTCCCTGGTGCTGACCAGGTTGGCGATGCTGTTGGGCGACAGGGAGTTTCTCGCCGACGCGGTGTCTACGCTGTTGTCCTGGGCCATCGCGCTCGGCCTGGCCGCGGTCATCGGCGTGCTCGCCGGACTGTTGTTCGGAACCGTGCCGGGATTGCGGACGATCGCCGGCCCCGTCGTGGAGTTCCTGCGGCCACTGCCCAGTGTCGCCCTCATCCCGCTGGTGATCTCGTTGCTGGGCAGCGATTCCCAGGCCAAGATCACATTGGCGGTGTTCGCCGCGACCTGGCCGATCATGGTCAACACGAGTCACGCCCTCGGCGACGTGGACCCCCAGGTGATCGCGGCCGCCCGCGCGCACCAGGTGTCCGGGTGGCGGCTGCTGTGCGGCGTCACCCTGCCCGCGATCGCGCCGTTCGTGCTCACCGGCATCCGCTTCTCCGGCTCGGTCACGCTGATCGTCCTGGTCAGCACCGAGTTCCTGACCGGCGGCGGCATCGGCGTCGGCCAGTTCGTCTACGTCTCCGGGACCACCGGCGGCCGGATGGACGTGGTGCTCGCCGGCACCCTGTTCATCGGCCTGTTCGGCGCGCTCGCCAACGCCGCGCTGCTCGACCTGCAGCGCCGGTGGATGCCCTGGGCGCCACCGGAGGGATCGGCATGACCCGGCTGCTCTCGCGGGTGGCTCTCGTGGCCTGTTGCCTCGTCGGCTGGCAACTGGCCGCCCGGGCGGCGGCGAACCCGTACTTCCCGCCACCGCTGGAGATCCTCGCCGCCGCGCGGCAGCTGTGGCTGTCCGGTCCGCCCCAGCACCTGTTCCTCAGCAGCGCCGTCACCACCGACATCCTGCCGAGCCTGGCCCGGCTGGCCGCGGGCTGGGCGTCGGCCGTGGTGGTCGGCATCGCCCTGGGCGTCGTGATCGGCCGGTCCGCCCTCGCCGCCGACTATCTGGGCCTGGTGCTGTCGGTGGCGAGGGCGGTGCCGCCGCCCCTGCTCGTGCCGGTGTTCCTCGTCGTGTTCGGCATCGGCTATCAGATGGAGGTGGCCGCCGTCGTGTTCGGGGCCGTCTGGCCGGTTCTGCTGAACACCATCGACGGGGCCCGCTCGATCGACGACACGACGATCCAGACCGCCCGGGTGTTCGGCGTCGGCGGCGTGCGCTGGCTGGCCGGCGTCGTGCTGCCGGCGGCGTCGCCGAAGATATTCGCCGGACTGCGGGTGAGCCTGTCGATCGCGCTCATCCTGATGGTGGTCTCCGAACTCGTCGGCAGCACGAGCGGCATCGGGTACCAGCTGGTGTCCGCCCAGGGCGACTTCGACCTGCCCGGCGCGTGGGCGTGGATCCTGCTGATCAGCCTGCTCGGGTACACGCTCAACAAGATGCTCGTGACCGCGCAGGGCCGGCTGCTGGCGTGGCACCGGGACTCGACTCAGATCTCGCGGCAGGGAGGCTGACATGTTGGAGGTCGTCGATCTCGGCCACAGCTATCGGGAGGGCACGGCGTTGGAGAACGTGTCGTTCCGGGTGGACCCCGGCGAACTGGTGTGTGTCGTCGGGCCGTCCGGGTGCGGCAAGTCGACCCTGCTGCGGTGCGTGGCCGGACTACAGCGCCCGTCGTCGGGATCAGTGTGGCTGCGTGGCCAGCGCGTCGACGGCGTGCCCACCGAACTCGCCGTGGTGTTCCAGGACTACAGCCGCTCGCTGCTCGCGTGGAAGACCGTTGCCGGCAATGTGGGTTTTCCGCTGCACACTCGCGAGCGAAGCAAGTCGCGGCGACGCGAGCGGGTCATGCACGCGCTGTCCAGCGTGGGGCTTTCCCATGTGGCCGACAAATACCCGTGGCAGCTGTCCGGCGGCATGCAGCAGCGGGTGGCCATCGCCCGCGCGCTGGCCTACCGGCCGGCGCTGCTGCTGATGGACGAACCCTTCGCCTCGGTCGACGCCCAGACCCGGGCCGATCTGGAAGACCTGCTGCTGCAAGTGCGCGCGGAGCACGACATGACCATTGTCTTGGTCACCCACGACATCGACGAGAGCGTCTACCTGAGCGACCGGGTGCTGGTGCTGTCCGCCTCGCCGGCGGTCGTCGTGGACGACATCAAGGTGGGCCTGCCCCGGGATCGCGAGCAGATCACCACCCGGGCCAGCGACGCCTTCGTGCACCTGCGGTCCGACGTGGCCCGGCTGTTGTGCCGCGTTCAGTAGGGATATTCGAAGTACGGGTCGGTCCTGACGTGCAGCACGATCGGGACATCCGCGGCCAGGGCGGCCAGCAGCGCCGGTTCGAGATCGTCCGGCCGCTCGACACGCCTTGCGGCGCAACCCATTCCGGTCGCCAGCGCGACGAAGTCCAGCCCGCCGAGCTTCCAGCCCGGCGACTTGCTCACGCCGTCCCCGGCAGCATGCGCGCGCAGCGCCGCGTACTGTCCATTGTCGAGGATCACGAACACGACCGGAGTCTGCTCCTGCGCCGCGGTCCACAGGGCCGAGATCGCGTACATGCTCGACCCGTCGCCGATGACGGCCACCACCGGGCGTCCGGGCTGCGCCAGCGCGACGCCGATCGCCGCGGGCAGGCCATATCCGAGCACACCGCTGGACATCGTCAGGAATCCGCCGCCGCGGGATCGGATGGGCAGGAACTCGTGCAGGTCCTTCCGGCTGCCCGGCGCCTCCTCCACCACAACGGCGTCCGCCGGCAGCACCGTCGAGATCGTGTGCATCACGAAGGCGCTCGACATCGGCTCCGACGCCGCCGGCCGCTCCGCACGCGCCAGCCGGCGCGGGCTCTCCCGCTCGGTCCGGCCGATCGCGGCGGTGAGCTGCTGGATCGCCAATCGTGGCGTGGCAAGGAATCCGATGCCCTCCGGCGCCCACGCCAGCGTGGTCTCGTCCTCGTTCACGAGGTAGATCGGGGGCAGCGCCGGCCCGGGATCCTCCGTGTGCACGTGATAGGTGAACGCGGGCGCGCCAAGGACCACCACCAGGTCGTGGCCGGCGAGCGCCTCGGCGACCTTGTGCCGGGACGGGATCAGGAAACCCGCGAAGAGCGGATGGTCTTCCGGGAACGAACACCGTCCCGACATCGGGCTCGCCCAGACAGCCGACCGGCTTCGCTCCGCCAACTCGATGACGGACTCCACCGCGCCGCCCGCGTCGACCGCGGCCCCCACCACCAGCGCGGGCCGCGCGCTGGCGTCCAGTGCGGCAGCGATCTCGGCGACGGCCTCTGTGGTCAGCGGGTGGTCGGCGCGAACCCGCGGACGCAGCGGAATCGGTGTGGCCGGGGCATTCCAGTCGTCCGCCGGCACCGACAGGTAGGTCGGCCCGTACGGCGGCTGCATGGCGGTGTGGTAGGCCCGCGCCAGCGCGGCCGGGACTTCGGCCGCGCTGGCCGGCTCGGCCGCCCACTTCACATACGGCCGTGGAAAGTTCGCGGCGTCGACGGCGCCGAGAAAGGGCACGCCGGTCAGCAGCGGCCGGGACTGCTGCCCGGCGATGACGATCAGCGGCGAGCGGTTGTGGTAGGCGGTGACCAGGCTGCCCAGCGCATGCCCCAGTCCGCCCGCCGAGTGCAGGCTCACCACCGCCGCGTTGCCGGTGTACTGCGCGTAGGCGTCGGCCATCGCGACCACGGCGGCTTCCTGCAAGCCCAGCACGTAACGGAAATCGTCCGGCCAGTCGGCGAGGAAGGGCAGCTCGGTCGAGCCGGGGTTGCCGAAGACCACCGTGGCGCCCCAGTGCCGCAACAGCTCGCGCGTGACATCCCGAACGGTCGCCATGCCAGCAAGCCTAGGGGTCCCCGGTCCGCCGCGAATGAGCCAGATGCCGGTGCCTCGCTCCATCTCCTGGCACACAAGTCCGGTGTGGACGGGCACCCGCCCATCGCCTGTCCTGCCGGGTTTGCGACAATGATCGGGAGATGGTGTCGACACGTGTGCACGGAAAGCGGGCGGCGCTGGCGCTTGCCGCCGTTGTCGCCGTCGCACTGCTCGTCCGGTCGGACGTCGCGCCGGCTCCGGTCGGGCAGCCGATGTCCGCCGGCGGCTCGAACTACGACTTCTACGGCCTGACCGGCTGCGACCGCGAGCAGTACGGCGTCATCGACAGCTTCGACCAGGGCCGCGGCACGATCGAGAAGCAGCTGGCCGACATGCACGCCAACGGGCAGCGGCGGCTCCGGGTCGGAATCTTCCACCAGCACGCGCCCGACTCCGGCACCACCATGGACTCCAGCACCGGCGACGTCTCCGAGGCCGACCGGACCCAGCTGACCGAGCTGCTGGCCGCCGTGAAGCTGGCCGGATTCCAGGAGATCGAGGTCGCCTTCCTGCCGATCGGCCGGGACGACCCGCACGACTGGACCAGCTGGCAGGGCAGCTCCTACCGGGAGAACTGGAGCCTGATCCGGAACCTGCACCCGCTGATCGCCGCGGCCGGCATCCCGTACAAGATCGACCTGCTCAACGAGGGGCTGCCGAAGCCCGACGAGACCGTGCTCCAGAGCTACGACACCAAGCTGTGGCACGACTACACCGCGGCCTTCGGCGCCGCCGACACCGTCGGCTTCTCGATGACCGTCCCGATCGCCGACCGCGTCCCGCAGATCCGCGCCGTCTACGGCGACCGACCGCCCGGCGTGTTCGACGTGCACCTGTACGGCGACTTCTGGCACGGCAACGAGTACCAGCAGTTCGTCGACGCCGACGAGGCGATGACCCAGCTCGGCTACCACCAGGACTGGATCATCGGTGAGACCTGGTTCGACGACTTCACCGCCGCCGACGGGATCGACCGCGCCATCGCCCGGACCGGACGGCACGTCCGCTACGTCACCCAGTGGCCGCTGACCCGGAGCAAGCAGTGCGCCGACGTCGACGTCGGCGCCCCGCTCGCGTTCCGGGCCTTCCAGCCGCACAACTGACCCGCCGGTCCCCCGGGCCCCGTGCTAGGCCAGCAGCTTCTCGATCAGGGCAAGCTCCTCGTCGCTGAAGTCGAGGTTGGCGGCCGCGCCGACGCTGTCCTCGATCTGGCGCACGCTGCTCGCGCCGACCAGCGCCGAGGTGACGCGGCCGCCCCGCAGCACCCACGCGATCGCCATCTGGGCCAGCGTCTGGCCGCGGCCCTGCGCCACCTCGTTCAACGCCCGCACGCGATCCAGTTGCGCCGCAACACCTTCACTGGTGAGGAACGGGCTGTCGCCGGCCGCCCGCGAACCCTCGGGAATGCCGTTCAGGTAGCGGCCGGTCAGCAGGCCCTGGGCCAGCGGGGAGAACGCGATCGAGCCGGCGCCGACCTCGTCGAGCACGTCCAGCAGCCCATCCTCCACCCAGCGGTTCACCATCGAGTACGACGGCTGGTGGATCAGCAGCGGAGTGCCCAGGCGGTCGAGCGCCGCCGCCGCCTCACGGGTCTGCTCGGCCGAGTAGTTGGACACGCCGACGTAGAGCGCCTTTCCCTGCTGCACGATGGAGTGCAGGGCGCCCATCGTCTCCTCCAGCGGCGTCTCCGGGTCCGGCCGGTGGTGGTAGAACACGTCCACGTGGTCCAGGCCCATGCGCCGCAGGCTGGCGTCCAAACTGGACACCAGGTACTTGCGGGAGCCCCACTCGCCGTACGGGCCGTCCCACATCAGGTAACCGGCCTTTGTGGACACCAGGATCTCGTCCCGGTACGGCTTGAGGTCCTCGGCGAACAGGCGGCCGAAGTTCTGCTCGGCCGAGCCGGGCGGCGGGCCGTAGTTGTTGGCCAGGTCGAAGTGGGTGACGCCCAGGTCGAAGGCCCGGCGCAGGACCGCCCGCTGGGTGTCGATCCGGTTGACGTCGCCGAAGTTGTGCCACAGGCCCAGGGACACGGCCGGCAGCTTCAGCCCGCTCCGACCGGCGCGGCGGTAGGGCATGGCGTCATATCGCGCACCATCGGCGGCGTACGGCATTCGAGACTCCCGTCAGCATCAGCGAACCGCCCCCGAGTCTAGGGGGTGCCGTCTAACCGCCGGGCCGCCAGCCGGGGTCGGCCAGCTTGCGCTCCAACGCATCGGCGTCGACGATCTGGTAATAGCGACGGTCGGTTCGCAGCACCCCGTCCTGCCGCAGCAGGGCCACCGCGTGCTCCACCGACTTCGGCGACGCCGTCACCAGCTGGGCCAGCTCCGCCTGCGTCACTCCTCGCACCACAAAGCCCGGTCCCGCCGGCTCCCCCAGCTCTCGGGCCAGGTCCAGCAGCTGACGGGCCAGCCTCGCCGGCACGTCCATCGACGCCCGGTACTCCTGCCGTCGGTCCGCCAGTGACAACCGCTGCCGCAACAGGTCCGTGACGAACCTCAGCACCTCCGGATCCTCGTCCGCCAGCGCCAGAAACCTGCTCCCGTCCACGTGCACCGCGTGGCCGCTCGTGCGGGCCACGACCGACGCCGACCGCCGGCTGCCCGACAGCACCCCCATCTCGCCCAGCATCGCCCCCGGGCCGTAGAAGCCCAGTATCGAGTCCACTCCGCTCTTGCCCGGCAGCACCACCTTCACCGAGCCCGTCTCGATCAGCAGCACCTCGTGGCTGTCCTCGCCGGCCACGCACAGCAGTTCCCCGCCCCGAAACGCCGCCAGCCGCCCGAGCGTGCGCAGCCTGGCCCGCACCGTCTCGAAGTCCACTCCCCTGTGCTACCAGGTCCGGGCCGCCCGGAGGAACGTTATGGCCCCGCCTTCCCCCAAGCGGCGGTCACCAACGGGCGCACCCATCTCCCCGCGCGGCCCCCAGGGCCCTGCGAAGTCGGTGTGCTGCGGTGGGCCCTGATCTCTGGCTGGTTGTCGGCGTGGTCACCGTGGCGGCTTTCGTCGACCGCGGCTCCGCGATTGTCGCGCGGTGTGAGGGGGTTTGTCGGGGTGGCTCCGGGTGGATTTTGCGCGGAGACCTCTGGGCGATGACGTATCGAGGCGCTATCGGGCAGGCTCCGCCCAATGGCGCTTCCTTAGATGATCTTGCCTGGTAGTGTGCGGTTGTGGCGGGTGTGACACGTGAGGCGAAAGCGGCCGCTGATCCCTTCCTTGACCGGGTCGGTCTCGGGCTGTTGACCC
>Ga0307511_10006213_pt1 | contig 12048 bp, 7 predicted proteins | sample 13_EM_MG_FD_200266 | JGI IMG/M metagenome (GOLD analysis project Ga0307511, IMG submission 200266) | Populus trichocarpa ectomycorrhiza microbial communities from riparian zone in the Pacific Northwest, United States - 13_EM | ecosystem: Host-associated > Plants > Roots > Unclassified | place...
TAAAGTTCGATGTTATACGGTACCGCAAAAACTGGTGGTTAAGACCCCGAGTCTCTCCACGGATTTTGTATGGAGACGGGGGGTCTTAACCACCAGCCTTTGCGGTAGTCAATGTCAAGTACCGTACCCCCAGGGCTAGAAGCAATTGCAAAATAACGATACGCGAGTACGTACTCCGGACTCGGCCATAGCATTGATCTACTATATGCAAGGAGTATTCTCCATACTCATTGCGTAGCTGCGCTGGCATGCAGATACATACGAAAGTACTGTACTTAAACATGTTCATATATAACTATACATAACGGTAGAGCAGACATCGTCGGCTTGAAATTTTGCCAACCAGAATAGGCTAAGTTATGCGGGGGATGGAGCTAAAGTAAAGCTAACTAAAAAACCCGCTAGTTCCAGGTACGCAGTCCCACTAGTGCACGTTAGATTGCACCAACGGCAAGTGCAGGCGCTTATTTTTGGCTCTCGCTTGCAGCTGCATGCAGCTGTCAATGGTTCGATTGGCTGATCAGCGAAATTGCGCAACAAAAATAACAACGGAATTACCTACCCGTTCCTCTTTGTCACTAAGATTTCCCCATTCGGGATATGACTTCACAAAATGTTGTGACCCAGTTTTGGTTAGTAGCTGGATGGAACAAAGTAATTATACCTAACCAACGTAACGCAGATTGTGGAGACTCTCGCCTAGCGGAATCGGGCAATGCTCCGTTAGTTTTCTGCCGAAAAGCTGGTGGTCAGGTGACCTTCCCACGACATGAGTCTCACGGTGAGTGGAGCACATCTTGCTAATCCCCCCCCAGTCTACTGTGTACATACCTACTGTACTGTACATACTTCATACATTGTAGTTAGCTGGGGTTAGTCTTAGTCTTGTCATTACGACTAGGGAACGAAGCCAGGTACAATAAATTCCCACATCAATGAGTTCATTGTTTTTGGAAAGCCACAAAGCCCACGGGCGCTTGTTAACGCTACTGATCTATGTCACTTTCATTGCCAGCTTAGTTAAATCTATAGTATATCTTCACATACTAGAACAGATCATTAATGCATTGGATATTAGCCACACTTGGAGTTACTCCAGTTCTATACTTCCCTTTGTTCTTTCCTTTCATTTATGTCGCTCTATGAATCAATCCTCTGAAAGCGCAGGCATTGCTAGCACCCTGAAGGTCATCGCCTTCTGTGGAAGTACGGGATATCAGAGACTCGCGCTACCAAACTAATACATATGTGGCAATCCAAGGCGCACATCGGTCTGTAAAGTTAATGGGCGAGTAGTGTTGTTTTCAAGAGATTGTCGATTGCCTTGTTCCTGATATTGACTCATTCAAGGTGATCCTCTTTTGCCGGTTACGTACCTTCAAAAGGAAAAGCTTCCACCTATAGCATGCGACATATATCAAAACCCCTGACACCATGATAACGATGGGTAGGTATATTGTTCTTCCTGTGTGGAATGTCAGTAAACCACGTGGTAACAAACACAAAACACATCCAGTGGTGGTGAGTTGAAAGCGCTTGAATACAGCAGCAGTACTAGTAGAGCATACACGATAGGCGACCGACCTCATAAATATTTCAATACAGGTTTTAATTACGACTGGCTGTACCGACATCCGCCGCACCGTCGCAATGGAAGAGCGAGTACTATTATCTACCTTTGTTACTATTACGCCCATGCGAGTACAGATTTTATGATCACGAGTGTCATTATATGATCAGAATTACAAAAGAGCAATACCTAGTCTTGGTCTTGTATCAGCTCTTGGGTGCCGCTAAATTAAATAAGTGTGTTAAATGTGGGCTCTTATCGCAAAGAAGAGTGGAGTGGGGGTAGTAGAATGTGCTACCAGGTCTCCTTTCTGTAATTCCTTTGTTCTTTCTTTTCATGTATATGGTTATGCAGGTGTGGTCGGGACTACGTGGTAGCTCCACCACGTTGTGGGGTATGCCCCCTTTGGCCGAGTGGTTGATGCTGGGGCGTTAGGAGAGAAGCCATAGTTCGAGTGCCGCGCGAGGTTATGTATTTCCTTTGTTTGTAATTTACTGGACTCATGGAAAGAACTATCGATTTAGCTCTAGATAGTTACCATAGAGTATAAATAAAACAATATCAACTGCCATACTCTGGGATATATACGTATACATATGACTTGTGCTGGTGGCTTCTCTACTTAACCAGCGCAGCAATCTGGAAATAAATAGCCACAGGATTCAAAATGACATCGCAATCTAATCACTCTGGTCACGGGACCACAGATGAAACATCACAACTCCACATTCTCTACGGCAGCGCAGACAAAGTCTGGCCAACTGCTGAACATGAAGTTATAATCACTTCAAATGAGGAACGTTGCCCAAAACCGATTGACAAAGAGAAAAAGGCTCGCCATCGGGCGGCAATTGCAATTCTGGAGACGATGGAGGGCATTCGAGATGAATTGGGGGAGAGCTACGCCTTTCTTTTAAAACAGTCATGTCCTGATTATGACGGTAAATACATACTACAGGTTTACAAGTACTATCTCAGACTGTCGAATTTCCTTCAGGATCGAGCGGATGATTTCTTGGCATACGAGGAGACCAATACGGGACCAGTTGCTGTCGATGCAGATATCAAGGGTTTGGAAGCGGAATGCGATTTTGCAAAGGTAATGAGCAAGACTACTGTACTCATTGTAAGATATTTCATGATGCAAAATGAGTGCGAAGCTTCAAAAACAGTTTTGTAAGGTGATATGGGATCGATCTGATCTAATTCACGTCTACGTGGAACACGTCTTACTAGAGTCATACTGACGAACCACCGCTGCCGGAGGGAAAGGGTAACTGAACTGTGTTTGATTATATCTGATGCAAAATCTATGAAGTCACCTAGATAACGGATGTGTATACGAGTACTGAGTTTTTTTTAATTTTTTAAAACAAATACATTCTTTTTGCTTGATCAATGGAATTACCCTGAATTTGATTAATGCTCGCCAATCACCGGACCATGCACCAAGCATGCACAGACACAACCGTTTACCAGTCTGCAGTAACGTGGTGGCAGTAGCAGCCTCAATTTGCGAAACTGACGGTAGGCATGGGGAGTAGTAAGTTCTTTACCTTACGGTTATGGTTATCTATCAATGACCCCGGGTTCGACTCCCATTAGGGCGGCCTCGAGGAGGCATTTTTCGTCAGTAAGTCGCAAGTATCGCCAGGGGAGAAGGGTTGTCAGGTATCCAGACCCCCCGGGCTAGACAGTGATCCTGTTCTCTTCGGTGAATAGGGATGGGCTAAAAAGGGCATTCCCCGCTGCTAATGCCAGATTGCTGCACCCTACACAATCGGTGATACCGATTGTGGGACGGTAAAACCTCCTCTCACCGCAAAACCCAATTTAGGGAAAACCCATGAGAGAGGCGCATATATGCGTTTTAACTCCTATAAGCATAGGTACTAGCCCCTCCAATCGTACGTGTGCTTTAAAGTCCTTAATGGCCCAGTCCACTATATGTCTGCAGGTTAAAAGATTATAGTGGACTGAGGCAACTCGTTTTTAGCATTTTAAGTATATAATATAGAGCATAAGTATTAGCATAAGGAGCATACCACCAGTAGCAGCTATCAGCAGCTGTCAGCGGCAGTGGCTATACTACCGCACCCACTTGTCGAATGGCAGCAGGTATGTGCAGCTATATGCAAATAAAAAGTCCTCTGTGATCATCATGACCTACCTTAGAGTAAACTCATAAACCCCTAAGACAGAGAGGTCTGGCAAGCAGAGATTGTACTCTAAATAGGGAAGGTTCGCTTGTTAAGTTTACGAAGTTGCACCTGTCGTAACATGTGGTTTTCAGCTGAATACTTACAACATGAACCCCTGGGATCAATTCTTGTTTTAGTCCGCATTGCATGTCGCACAGCGCCACTATTACTATATTCCTCTCTTATTAGTGTATTGGTTCTGTCGGCTCATCATGTATTTAACTGCACCTGTTTCCACTATTACTAGAAGAATCAAGGACGTATCCATATTACTATTCTCCACGTAGTAGACGCAAGTCTTCCACGATGTCTCTCTCTGTGCTCGTTCCCAAAATATCGTTGCACACGTTTCGATAGCACCAGCCATAGAGTGCAAGAGTAGAAAGAGTGTATGCGTGTGCGATAAATATGTGACTGCGAAGCAACTATATATGTCTAGTAACACCACAACTACCTAATGACCTAGAGGCCGCTATGTCACCCTAAGGCCTGAAATTGGGCTATCGCGCTAGTGGAAATTAAGGTTCCGGGATCAACATTGAGGGTAACTTATGGGAACATCGGCATAGACTCGAACCAGGACAGCACAGCCTTCCGTAGGCAGCAGGAACCCCACCCTCTAGCCTGGAATAGCATGTGGCGAAATTGCGGACCTTGTCGGTGTGTCCAAGTCAACGGCTCGCTGTACACTCGATGGAAAAGCCCCCACGGTCGCTCCAACACCTCAAGTTCAAGATCCTGACTAGATATTTTGGGGGGGAGTTACATGCATTATATAAATAATCTCTACTTCATCATGTTCTCCTCACTAGGGCCTCATGGTCCCCTTACTAGGATTGCATATGAGTAATGTATTTCAAAAAATAAAATAAAATAAAAAAGACTAATCTCGACAAGTTACTAGGAGGACTAGGACAAGAACACTTAATCACGGACACAAAGTGACGGAGATTTCCATTGCATTACTTGAACAAAACCAATACTAGTATTTTACCAAGAGCCTTAAAAGATAAAATAATATGTTCACCCAAGACCAGCTGGGTACATTTTTGCGGTGTTCTAATGCCCTATAGGATAATCATCACTATAGGAACCACCACTTTGCAGGGCCTGATAATAGCTACTTTGCCAGCCATATAGCCACTACTTTAGGGAGGGTAATAACTACCACATCCCTGGTACTGGTAACTACTTAGGTAGACCGGGGACTCATCATGACAGAGCCTCCCTATACTCACGCGTAGGAATATTTATCCACCCATCCTCATCTGGGACTGCTGCTATGCGTGACTTTGAACGTTGATGGGCATGTGGTGTTCTTAGAGAGTTATGCTCACCCCGCAACGGGCTATTGTTGTAATTAGTGCTAGGCCTCCTTAAGTGTGCATAAGCAGGTGAAGGGGGTGGATTATGGCTTCGAGGTACTATGTGAGGCCTTAGTCGTACTTCAGTTACCAGTTCTTGCTGTGCTTCGGCGGGTGCATTGTCTTCATAATACTGGACGTGCTCCCTTTTAGCATGGACTCTGTCCCCAATTTGTTTCATTTGACTATCCACAAACTCAATGGTCACATGGGGAGTCGGGTCCAAAATACTAGAGTGCATTGTAGATCTACCATATCCTGTCAGAATTTCTCTTCAAATAATCTCTTATAACTAGGGCAGCACTTACACAGCACGGGCCGCAATTATCGAACTATCATGGCTCATTTTCATGGCATAATAGCCTCGGGCGGCTTTCGTAGCCTCTTCCAAAGAAAACCCCCCGGCTTGCTCAGCAAAGCGGAGGGCGCCCATGGTAATGCTCACCCTGAGTGTATACCAAGGCATTGAAATAGATGGTCAGAAATCTAGGTCACGAAGCCGATTTTTCGTAATTGCTGAGTGAGAAGTAACTGTAAGAATTATCGACAAGGCAATTGGAGAGGTTGATAGACTGAGTCAAATTTTATTGGTATCTTGTACTTTTTGGTTCTGGATTCTAACCTCGAGATTCTCAGACTGTTTTATATGCATAAGTCTACAGGGAGCCCATAACAAGCAATTGCAAAACCGTTCTTTGGTTTCAAGGGCCCTTGTTTTTAGAGAGAAGAAAGAAAACAGTCTCCCCCCAGAGCCACTGGAGCTTTGTTTTGGTATTGCTCCATCTATTTCTAGCGTCATACATTTAAACTTCTAATTTACATCTCTGTCGATGTATTTCTAGACGTGGACTATAGCAATGAACTCACTCAGTGGGGGGGCGATCCTGAAACATGACACTATAAAACAAACTCCTAGGTCCGTTCAAGCCTAGGGCAAGTCACTAAGAGAAAAGATAAGGCAATGGATGAAGGACGAAGGAGAGTCGTAACCCTGAAACCCTTATCAAGAATCCATTACAACCGGACGTTTGAGGTTTCTCACGAGCAAACTCAGGATTACCATACCGTATTAATTCGCAACTAAGACGGTACTACGGAGTACTCAGCAGGACATTACTCTTGTACAAGACATGCCGCTAAGAGGCCAAGTCTGGCCGAGATATCCACTAGACAGCAAACTTTCATACAAAACAGTAGACGTAATATTAAAGTCAACGCAGTGGCATGGTCTGTTTCGTTATTCAATCCTACACTCTTATTATCCAGGATTCATATGACAAAATGGGTGGCAGCTGCGTGGTGTGAGGTATCTGCAAATAGGGAGATACTTGTGGGTTGTACTTCCACATTCTTAATTTTTGCTAATATTTATTAGACCCGATCCTTTCGCAAGTGCGGAATTACAGTACCAATTGATGGCTCTAAAGACTCTGATATTCATATAGACGGAATCTCTAATTATATTGTACCTGACTGGCAACTCGGCCTGGGTCTGAAGACCAACAAGATCTACCGTCGGATACATATGACGAACTCTTGAATGCTCGGATGTTGACATATTGGATGAGGAGAAGGCGGACGGAAGTTATGACGATGATGGGGATTATATTACGGAGGAAGAGGCTGTACAAAATGCTCGGATTACACTTGAGAGGAGATTATGTCATTAACTTTTGCTACTGGCCTTGGACTCGACCTTCTTTTATAAGACAGTATCTCGTATCATGTACAAGACAGTAAGGCCAAGGCCTTCCCGGCGGCTTGTTCGAGTATAAGACAGCTGTCTTAATTGCGAATTAATATGGTATTCTATTCTTTATTATTTGGAAAGGCAGTACTTGGGAACGGTTGGATGAACATCAGTAATGCTCATTCCTCGGTAAGATTGGGATAGTATATGTTTCAACTATGTGTTGTAGTCCTGCCACAGTTATGGACCTAGCTCTAGGGCCAGGCCACCACTCGAAGCAGAGTAGGTAAATTATACTGACTATATGTATTAATATTAGAATCAACCTCGCGATCGATCAATAGCTTTTGTGTACACCAATCGACGTCACAGAGTAATAGACGCCAAGCAAGGAAGGGCGGGACTTTATCTTTGTGCTTTTGGGGTGACTTTAGCCCTTAATTATAGAACAAAGAAACGGGGGGAATTTTGGTTTCACCCATCCTTGTAACTTGGACTGGAGTTCTCATGTTTTGTGGAGAGGTGCGGGACCCAAACCAAAGGTTAACTGTGATATTTTGAGACACAGATAATCCCACAGTGACTACACTCGAGACCCAGCTTACTTCAATCAACACGCCCAATACAAAGCTTAGCTAGCCATACACAGAAGCTCATATTGCCCATCGAAAACCTAAAATTGATATAACTACAGGAAGCGGTGCCGATGTTAGGATCGGGAATGCGAAGGACACTGAGCCTTACCAGGACTGCGACTTAGCTACGGAATCGGTGCAAGCGTACAAGCTTGGTGGGCATCATCCAGTATTTCTTGGTGATATTTTCAAAAGTGATACATATCGAATTCTTAAGAGAATAATCGGAATATGTCCCAGAGCATATCCCACCTTTAGAACATTTGGTTCACCAGTACCTGTAAGATTACGAGATTGCGAGCGGAGGAATCTTGAGAGAAAGAGAGAGATAGAGAGATGTATTCAACGTCAGGGCTATCTAGAGATCGCTATAGTCTTGAAAGCTATGGTTCTAGTGTCCTTTCCACCTCTTATTTCACCGTCGGATTTCGTTCCTTATATCCTTCGAACCCAATCTCAAACTTGCCTTTCCGGGCATCCCAGTTCCTACCCGCATAACTCAAAGTTGCCGTTTCTGCCATGATCGACCTTGCGTTCGGCCTTGCGTTTGCCCGAGAGTATTTCCTACAGTACCAACCCCCAGATGCCACCGAGGCAGACATGAGCTTATTAGGTGAATTACTTCGTGCAATACTGCAATACAACTTGGCAGACAGCCAACTTCTGAAGAGTTATTGGAATTTGAGTAGTTCAAACGAAGGGTTAAAGTAGTCGAGCATACGCAACTGGAGATTGATGATATCCATCAGCGACTTAAAGAGGCGCCGAATTCAGCCATTCAACCAGGTACGAATGCTCCAGTCATAGAAGAGCCGGAGGTTGATATCTATCAGCGAGTTAAAGAGGCGCCGAACTCAGGCGTTCAACCAGCTAAGAATGCTCCAGTTGTCGAAGAATTCGGTGTGGCGTTTGCACATATGGACACTATCTACCCCACCACCGGGTGATCTCGGAGCTCCGGATCCATGGCCACTTGAAAATTCGCATATTACAGATTCACCTGGAAAAACTACCCAGTATACAATTGAGAGCCAGGCCCATTCATCTTCGACACCATCTGTTTACTTCACACGACTTCTGGGGATAACCGTGGGAGTGTTTCATGGCGTTTCCGATCCCGCGACAAGAACGAGTAATGATCCTGAAGGACATAGCTTGTGGAAGATTCTTGGCTGTGAGCAGATCAGTTTCCAGAGACCTCAATCCATGTAATTTAGATAGTCTGGTTCAGTAGTAATTTAATCCTTTGCAAAAGCTGTATGCACGTAATGACATGTATCTTCCATAGGAATCTACACACTCCAAAACAAATAACCTGTGGATTGCCTGCACAGAGAATTCCCAAAAAAAATCCTGCATTTGTACAGCATTCTTCCCTATCCCTAACCAAGCTCGACCAATATCCAGCCTTGAAACCATCCATAGATACCAATAAACACCTACATAGCATAAGAGAATGAAAATATAAGACATCATGATTATGTCACAGTTCCTGGAAGCGGGCGAGTTAGCACTAATTCCCACGTCCTTCATAAACGTATTGAATGTTAAACCACTCACCAGACCTAAAGGAGTAAGTCGCTGAGGGATTTACCCAATTGCCCCATCAGTACTCATTTGTAGCAGCTTTAGTCAATCTCGAGTGCAGTTCCGACGGTGTAATTTTCATATATCGACGACGAATCTTGCAGGTCTGTATCAGTAGTAACACTCATAGGTCACAGTTAGCATCTCAACCTCATACAATTCCGTGTAAACAGCAGCCAATGTAACGCCCCGGAAGTTGGCAATGGGTATATATACCTCTACATGCTCCACGTCTACTCTTGATCCACTGTGATGGCCAACACCTGATTCATCTTCCGAAGCATACAAACTCCCAGCATGGTTACTACTGTACTCGCTTGCTGGCGTAATAGATCCGCTAGGGTTGAATGTAACCCCAGCTGGGGAGTGGAGACCCTCCGACATGCTCTTTGTGAAGAATTCGAATCTATCGCCCTAGTAGTTACTTGACTTAGAACAATCCTTTAGAGGTGTGCTTTCGCTAAAAATAGCTCACTTATACCGATTGTTCTATGATTGAACTACGTCGATCTGCAGTTTTAACGATTCGACGGTTTTGTTTATGGACAAGTACTCAGTTAGCGGCGTGGTATGTAAGAAGTCCGCAGAGTGTGAAACCTAGGAATGTCGACTTTTACTGTACTTGTAGCGTTGAGGTGTGTGGGGGGGTAGGCTAAAGAGGTGTAAATGGAGATAGGAGGAAGAGGAAGATTTGAGAGACACTGCCAGTGATAAATTCCCCACCTTCCTTGCCCCCTTACCTAGATGGCTTCAATATGGTGCAATATTGCGTTTGTCTTATCTGGCCAATATCTTGGCTCTACCAATGGCTTTCAAGCATTCTCAAAATAAAAGGTCGATAAATCGGTGTGAGTGATAATAAGATATGGTATCATTTACACATATATTGTGTGATCGGTCCCATGACATGCATGGCGTCAGCTTTGGCTGGTACACCGAAGATCTCTGCCCAACCGTACCGCGCCTCAAGTGCACGCGGTGCCTATATTTGAGCTCGATGCCGTTATCCATAGATGCCAGCTCGAGTATTCGTTCAAATCATGAGCAATTGAGGCGGTATTGATTCTATCCTAGCTGACAGGCATGGTATGTACATGTGCACATATACCCGGGCCCGCGCGACACGATACGAACATATGTGAAGAATTTCACAGCGTGTAAAGTGGATTTTGGAGCTGAAACTGGAGTGAGGAACATATAAAATGCCAAACCTCCCCGTAAAACGTTTGTATCTTGTTGAGCGGATCTGAGTAGATGTGCACATGCAGATGTTGCTACTAGCAGCTAGAAGGATGGCGACGCAGATTTCTTATATACGATAAATTACTAGAGATCTGGAGTCTGGCGGGAAAGTTTTATGCATAGCTATTGGTAAGTTTGCAAACCGCGGTGTCAGCTATCAACATCAGTAGGTGTGATGTCGTGACAACTAGACTACTTACGGTATCTCCGAGTAGGTCGGTTCCCAATTAGGAAGTCCTAGCTTACTTAGTAGGATGTATGTCAATAGACACCGTTACTATATGCATAATTCTGCTAGGCTGAGTTTTCATGATTAAATCACTCAGGTATAAGAAGTCATATATATTCATGGTCCTAGATAATTCTTAAGCAGAGCAAGAGCAAACAGGAAGCCTAAGAGATGCAATCCCATTAGGGGAATCAGACACAAATATATATGTACAATACGCATACATCGACCTATGTGGCTATATCGTCACGTCAAAGTTGACAAGGTGCTCCCCCCTCATTGAATTCAACTATTTCGAATTCTACCATCAAATCAGCCTTGAACTTCGCACAGCCGCTATAAGCTGATTAGCCGTACTAGTCAGCAACTCCTCCGAAACCGTTACGCACCGCTATTGGGAACAGGATATATCACAGCCCATTTCGTTTCTATGGCATAGTAATATAAAGACAAAAGACATCCATACAAAGCTGGAAACTCTTGATACTATGAAATCCTTTGGATGCATATTAATTCATGCTTAGAGCTCGTATAGTATCCTCTTATGCTAGGGCAAATACCGTGTGTTCTGAAGAAGCTCAGGCTTCAGATCATTCAACTTTTCGTTACGGCCAAGGCCCACTAAGTAGCTTATATTATGACAAAGCCTAACGGAAATTATACATAATTCTGCTTTCCGAACCCCAATTGTTCCTATACATTTACTATTCTTTTAAATTCCTCCTCGATGTGCCGCCAAATCTTTTCCTTCATCCCAGTGGCTCGGTATTCAGCAAATAGTGGATTCTCTGGCATTATCTCTCCATCCCAATTGATCAGATATATTCCCTTCCCCTGTGAACCCTCTGAAGCCTCGGCAACCGGGGTTCCATTTGATAGAGGCACTCCCGCCACGACAGCATGATTTGACGCAGGGTCATCCTCGAGCGATCTGTAAACCTTTGGTGGATATTTCGCACTTGTGCAATGAAACAAATTTCTTTCCCCACTCTCTTCGAGTGACACACAGATCCATCGCCCAAATACGTACATAATTCCACGTATCAGGGCAAAGAGCATCCCAGGCTGGTCTTGATTGGCAGTTCTGACAAATCCAGGAAACATGTGCAAGAAGCTGACCTCTGGCGCTTGTACAGCTAAATGTTCCATGGCCATGGTGGTCATTGTTGCCGTTGCCGTTCGATGTTTAAGTGGTGAAAGTGTGCGCCCTGCTAAATCATTTTCATAACATGCTCCTCCCTTGGCGCCGGAGAAGACATTTACGATTCGAGCGAGGGCAGGACTAGCTTGTTGAAGATGGGGCAAGAAATTTTGCATGAGGCGGATGCGTGAGTACAAGCTTATGGCAGCTATCTTTTCAAGGCCCTCCGAGGTATCTAGATATGCTGTTAGCGAGGTCCCCCAAAAAGCTGCCGTATGTGAACAACCTTTTTTCTCCAGCCCTATGACTCCAGATGTCAAGAATAGAACATTTATATGTGCTTCCTGGCTCTTTATTTGCGTGCACACTTCATCCACATTTGTAATAAG
>Ga0307511_10006214_pt1 | contig 12045 bp, 17 predicted proteins | sample 13_EM_MG_FD_200266 | JGI IMG/M metagenome (GOLD analysis project Ga0307511, IMG submission 200266) | Populus trichocarpa ectomycorrhiza microbial communities from riparian zone in the Pacific Northwest, United States - 13_EM | ecosystem: Host-associated > Plants > Roots > Unclassified | place...
TTAGGCAAGGTATATTTACAGCACTATAAACTTAAAGCCTCAAAGTACCCTTCTATGTGGTCTTTGAGCCTTGGGATACTCCTTTGCTTCTTTGGTCTTCAGTTCTTTAACCAACCTATATGCCTCTCGATTTGCAGCCTCAGGCTTCTCGGCTACAAGAGCCTTAGCAAGCATGATATCAAGTATCTTGTGCTCATGATAGACTCAGTCAGAGGCTGGAAGACCTTTAATCTACCTTTGTGATCGAAGCTCTACCTCCATGCCATTGGAAAATACTTTGAGCGTATATAAGATTGAGTAGATTTTACCATCCGACATCAAAGTTCGTCCATTTTGAGATTTTGAGAGTTTTACTTGAGCTATATTCACCCAAGCACGAACTTGAGGGCTGTGAGACCTTATATAACTGCTACTGGTGTTGGTGTTGGGCAAGTATGGTGCTGTTGCTGGTGTGGTGCTTGTATGGGCACTGACACTAATGTCAGCAATAAATGACCCCCCCAAAGGCTTCTCATGCTCTACCATCCTCATGAGTGCTACAAATGCCTTTACGAACCCCCATTCAAAAGCAGTTGTGCACCAGTCCCTCATATGTCTCAAACAGATTGGCGGAGGTTGTAAAATCTACTCAATCTTATATACGCTCAAAGTATTTTCCAATGGCATGGAGGTAGAGCTTCGATCACAAAGGTAGATTAAAGGTCTTCCAGCCTCCGACTGAGCCTATCGTGAGCACAAGATACTTGATATTATGCTTGCTAAGGCTCTTGTAGCCGAGAAGGCTGCAAATCGAGAGGCATACAGGTTGGTTAAAGAACTGAAGGCCAAAGAAGCAAAGGAGTATCCCAAGGCTCAAAGACCACATAGAAGGGTACTTTGAGGCTTTAAGTTTATAGTGCTGTAAATATACCTTGCCTAAGGCTCTCACAATGCTTGAATTTCAATACCGAGTGCCTAATTTGGAAACAGCGATATTGTTTTTGACAATCTGCAGTGCTTATAGATTTATATACAGCGAGCGACTGGAATTCATATTAATGGGGCTTATAGAGCGGACCTATGGGTAGTCTATCGCTGCTAGTCACGGTCATTATAGCAGGTGGTTATCGTAGAAGGGGTGGTTGTAGTAGGGTGGGTGGTTGTAGGGGGTGGTGAAGGTGTGAGGGCTCTAGAGGTTCCAGGGTAAATGGGGGTAGATTGTAGATATGAAATTTGGATTTTGGGACTATTTTTAGGCTATATTTATTGTTCTCATGATAGGTGTAATGCAAAGGTTGCTGTATATCGAGAATCCATTTCATGCATCCATGGCGATCGTCACGTGGTGGTCGATCATTACGCAGTATGTTACTCTAGTGCATTCTCCAGGCTTGGCGTCCCAATCTAGAATTTCCGCATTTGGTAGTACTTTACTGAATCTGGCATGTACGAGGAACCCGAATAATATGTCTAGACTAGGTGGCAAGTAGACCACCCGAGTAAGGTTGGACTGCCAATGGGGGGGAATGATATTCTCATGAGATTACAGTGCTTCTTTGCATTCATTCCCTCTCAAAACTCCTGCGCGCGTACTGTATATGGTATTTGTCATAATTCGTACAGTATAGATTGTCAACGAGCTCGAAATGCTGATTGCTTTCCCAGGCCAACTTGATGAGAGGCGACGAAAAAAAACCAAAATCGAAAAGAAATATGAAAACATTGGAACGCAGGGCCACCCTCGAACGCCTATTTACCATCACCTTGAATTTCACTACGAAAAACGCCCTTTGTCATAGATAGCGTCTATCGATATAGCGGTCACTTCGGATTGAAGTGAATGAACTAGGTCGAAACTGCAGGCGTCTAAACACTGGTTATATGAGTTGAGACGTGCTCGGCATATGCGTCTTGCTTATCTTCGTCGGGAGCGGCAACCGATACTGGCCCTGAAGAATGAGAAGAATGACGGAGATTACCAGCGGCAGTAAGACCAATCCTCTCGTTGATACGCCTCATCCTCTCCGCATCAACCGTTGCGGAGGTATCTTTGAAAACAATGTCCATCTCCTACGGGAAAGCATTAGAAACCTTGAAACTTCTAATTAAGCATGTAGATATGGGGTATAAATTACCTCCAGGGTCTTGTTCTTGGTTTCAGGGACAAAAAACATAACCCAAAGGCAGGAGAGGCCACAAAAGACGGCAAAGAATATGTATGTCCCGAATTTGATTTTTTCGAGCATAGAAGGCGTTGCTCTTCCAATGACAAAGTTCATCATCCAGTTCTTTGCTTTATGTTAGAAAAAAAAGGAAATCATGCGTAGACAACTGTCTCTACTTACAGCGGATGTAGAGATGGACATGGCCTTAGACCTGACGGAGGCTGGGAAGATCTCAGAGGGTAATACCCATCCAATCGGGCCCCAGGAGTAGGCAAAATTGGCAATAAAAATCTAGGATGTTTTAGTGATTTTTCTACGTTAATTCGTCGATCGGACACACGTACGTAAATAAACGCAACACCAGCCCAACCAGCACCCTTGTGCTCTCCGAAATTTCCTTGATATTTGCCGATGATAGCAGCAACAATGATATGGCAGACACACATTCCCAATCCACCCACTATGAGAAGCTTCTTGCGACCAAATTTGTCCATCCATAAGATAGCTGGAATCGTGAAAACGCAATTGACAATACCAACAACTCCAGTAGCGAGCAGTGATGTGGTATTACCATCAAGACCGAGACCGGAGAAAACCTATGACCATGCATTGTCAGATAAGTAACACCCCATGCCAGCAAATGGAAACCTACCGTTGGTGCATAGTAGATAATTGCATTGATACCAGTGAACTGCTGAAAAAATTGCATAATGCAACCAATTGCAAGTCTACGAAACAGCCCCATACTCTGGAACAACATGGAGTACTGTGCAAGAGAGAGGGCAATTCCGCGTTTGCCAGGGTATTGCTCGGCAGTCGTCTCCTTGTCGAACTCGACGGCTGCTTTGATTTCCATATATTCGAGCTGCACCCTTTCGTCCTCCACAGGGTAACTGCGGAGTTTTGCAACGACGCGGATGGCCTCTTCATCTCGGCCTTGGGCAACGAGCCAACGAGGAGAGAAGGGGAAGAATCTAACCATGTAAGCAAACTTCAGTAGCACTCGGGAGGGGGCCATAAGGAAGCCTACATCATACCGATACCCAATATAAGAGCGGGGACAATCTGAAGGGCAAGAGGTACCCTCCAGCTAGCAGGTTTTTGCCCATCACATCCACCAGCAGGCACATCCTTGTAGGGGTCGAACGCATGCCCGGCGCCAGTGTTGGGGTCCGTTCCAGTGTACAATGCGTTTCCTCTTTTGTCACATGTAGTCCCCCCTATTTCACAAATTAATATTACCCCACCAGGACATAAGGGACCTCGTACCGATGAAATGGAATCCATAGTCAAGCTATACAGGTGATTAGTGATGGGCTCTATCAATTGTGGTTTTGGTAACTTACCCAAAAGGATACTAAAATTCCAACTGTAATGGAAAATTGCTGTAGACTAACAAGAGCTCCTCTAATTTCTGGAGGAGAAATCTCACTCTGATACATCGGCACGACGTGCGAGAGCATGCCAATAGCTAAACCAGCAACAAATCGGCCGCCGAATATGAATCCTTCGTTCTGTGCACCAGCTTGGAGAGCAGACCCGAGGGAAAACAAGGAGACGGCAATCATCATTGAGTACTTCCTAGAAAACTTTTGCGCAATTGGTCCGTTCATCAAGGCACCCAGCCAAGCACCCAGCTGCAGGATACCAACAATCCAGCCCTTGATATCTGCATCTGAGAAAATCCTTGGAAACTGTGCTCCGAAGTTCTCGGTTGCCAAGATATTTGACCTGAAGTGCCGTGTTAGCAATGAAGACGCCCTCGTATTGAGGGCTGAAACTCACATCACACCTTGGTCATAACCGAATAAGAATCCACCCATGGATGCGAAGATGGCAGCACCAATAACATATCTAAAACGCAATCGAAGTAAATATGGTATCTAAGAACAGAGTTGATGTAGCTCGTACCCATTGCCGGCGATCCCCCCCATCCCTGAAGCCCGAGCTGGCCGCACCTTCTCCTCAGAAGACATCCTGATATTTGGTTATCGAGTATGGCCGTTAATTGTCAAATGTAAAAGGGTTATTGGTGCCCCACAATAAGTATGTGATGGACTGATGCTAAAGCTGATTGGAAGATAAAATAGCTATTAGAGGGAGTAAGAGCCAGACCTGGGGTGCCCCAATAAAGTAATAAGACTGGATTAGCAGGACTATAGCAGGCCCACAGGATTGCTCATGTTCAGGCAGACAGCCAACGGCGGGGGCATATTACTCGGGTTTATAGCTTTCTGGTAGTGGCATTACGCAGCGCTTCAGGGCAACGAAGCTTGCTTGGTGTGTGTGGGGCTCGCTACCATCCTCGATCTGGGTACGATGGATACGGCGCAAGAGGTGGGAGGAGAGGAGGAGGAGGAGCCACCAGATGGCTGACTAGGAGGGTGAAGTGCTCCCATGCTTGCTTTCTCTAGACAAGTAAAAATCTTATTGGCCCCCGGCATTGCTCCTTTGACCTCGGCATAACCAATCGGGCATCAGGCTAGGAAGATCTGGGGATTGGATCTGGAGAAAGGCGTCATCCAATTAAGATTGATTCGGAAACCTGATCTGACGTTGGTATTAGAACTCTTGTGGGGCAGACTCATCTAGCCGTATTTTTGCTAACGAAGTTTATCCGGCTCGCCAGCTACAGTACCGGTATATGGGCGTGCCTCATCCATTGATCAAGTTTCTTTCGCCATTTCAGTATGCAAGCTGTGACATCACAAAGGAATGTCCACTTGACCCTGGGATCAATTAGCAAGTTCCCGTTTCCATGGTGGCATGCATGTCAGCTCTGGAAAAATTTCTGGAACGGATCCAGGAACAACTGCGACTCCCTGGTCAGGATACGGAAAAACTGGAAATACAAATACAGACTGAGCCGCATGGCCGTTTGAAAGCTGAAAAAAAGGCAATTGATTTCTCGTATACCTACTACGTTCTCCATCAACACTTCCTCAAACCCCAGCCATGATCAAGGTGGAATTCATTCTTTTGATATCATGATGTTAACATAGTAAGTTACGATCGTTTAGTTCTCAAGCGTATAGCTAAATGGCGAGGGGATATCGATTGTTGGATTGACAGCATAGCTCCCAAAGCGCATAGCGTGGACCCTCTTCTGTACTTAAAAATAAGCTTTTCAATCGCGTACCTTAGGTCTCACCGATGGGGCCCTGAATGACGTTTAGAGTACTCTAAGTTACTAAAGTTATACATGGCGAGATGTCACTTTTTCCCCCTCGCCACTGTCACCGTTTAGCACAAGCTGCGTCCAAGGTTTGCGAACCCACTTTGACCCAACATGCCATCACGGATGGATGGACCAGTTCTGCAGCCTTTATCCGCCAGCTGGATAGAGCATGCGCTCTCCGCGGACTCCCATATATACCCATCTCCTTTATCCATCCAGACTCTGACAAGCTGGATCAATGAAAGCCCCACGTTCGCACTCCAGTATGTGCATCCTCGATCCCTAGATGACATAGTTGGGGTATGTATACTGCTGCCTCTCTTCAAGCAACACTGGGTGGACTTGATTCACGGCCGGACCCGGGAATGGGATATCGTCCCTGGAATGCTATGGTCTCGAAAATGTGGGGTGGCAGAGGTGGGCCTACACGTTTGGCATATCGAACGGTTCCCACGATGGGAGGCAAAGTGGGGTGGGTTTGGGCAATATATGTGGGGGGATGTCCAGGACTTAATAGAACAACAGGGGCCCTGGGTCATTGGGTACTCGGCATTGGCCGTTACCTCTGATGGAGTCCGTTTATTCCGCACTGGAATGGGTTGGAATGAATCCCCGAGCTATGATGGGCAGTGGGTAGTGGCCCAAGAGAATGCAGAGGCCAAGGAGATAAAAATAGTGGAGAAGAGGGATTGGATGGGGATAGAGGGGTGGGAAGTCGTGGGGGATTGTAAGATGCTTGTCAGGTTGAGGGAGAAGGTGGGGAGGCAATCAGGATGCCGATGCCGATTCTGAATGAGGTTGGGTATTGATCTCGGTGCTGGTGTTTATGGGGTTCTGGCAGCATCGCTATTACCAGAGAGACCGACACTGCGTAGCTTGCAGATTTGGAAAAACCAGATTCAAAGGCAAATCAGATGCAAAGAAAACCAGGTTTGTACTCGGGCCTTGTGTTGTCTCTTTGGAGGAAAGCCCTAGTTCGAGGCACAGCCGCCCCGCCAAGTTATGTATTTCCTTTGTCGGAGTTAGTGATTTACTCCTGATTGCGGGTTATGTAATCCGCTGCGGGAAGGACTATGTGTAAGCCAACCACAAAGTTATCGTAGCATAATAAATCCACAATCAGCCAGACACAAGGAAAAACGATTCAAGCCCATATTTTAGCGACACTCAAAGGGGACTGGTGCGGGGGGCGTCTCTACTGCTAAAAGCGTCAGAAGTGATATGTACATATCCCCGAACTGGATCTTCTCTTCCTCCGCTGAAGCACTGGCCCAGGAATCTTTGACTGGAGCCCCAGATCTTAAACTCGAGAATTTGTGAAAGCATGCTTGTGGAATCCCCCATATGGCTCCAGCCTCGGTATGTTTGGTAGTACAAGTACGAGCCAAAAGGGGCCATTTAGTATCTAAATGGGAATTCCAACAAAGCGATTTTTGATCCTCACTGTAACCCTGAATTCGAAATTGTGGGTATCGAGGCGTAAACGCAGGTATATACTAGGACGAGCCTAAACCATTAGAATATTGATATCTTACTGGAAATCAGAATTGATAATTACCACTTCATTAATTGTCTCATAGTGCTATAACCCAATTTGAGCTGGTTGTTCAGCCGGGCGTAGTGATGGTTGCTGGGGTAGCCAAGAAGTTTACGTGCCTTCGCTCAACGCGTCGCCCCAGCAACCGTTCTCACAATCACCACTACTCATAGCCCATAACATTAATATCTAACTCCAGCCCGACTCATTGCGCGCTACGTTCTACCGTTAGCCCAGTGCACCTATCACACATCTAATCGCTGATGCCTCGTCTAAAAGAGGCTTCCCACCCTTTTTTCAACACGACCTACTCACTCCATCGCCTCTCACCCCTGTACAAGTTCCCCACGCTCGACCCCTCCGAGCATCCATCCCCAGCCGAACAATCGCCAAAACAGCGCAACCAGTCACCTTTCAAAGCATACGAGCGAGCACTCACAAACCTGCTTAAGGGAGAGGTTCTGCGAGGGGTTAATGTCACAAGAGGGGATGCTAGTCTTGATGGAGAGAATGCGGAAATGGGCAAGTTGGGGAGATTTAAAGGTTGCAAATGGCGCTTGGTGCCAACATTAGCTGCCCTGAGGGAGTACAACGTCGAGCAAGCCTTGAGAGAAGATGAGGATGATGACGATGAGGAAGAGGAGGATATGGAGGGGGCTTGGGCGAAAGCAGTTAGGGAGAGGGGGGACGTGGCTGGGGTGGAGGTGTCATTTGACTATGAGAGGGGGGTGGGGGGTTACGTTGCGTATCTTATTGGACCACCGCAGAAGGAGGATGGCGAGTTCACCAAACTTCCACTGGTGCTGACGAGGTTGCCGAAGCTACTGGTGGACGTTTTATTTGAGTACCTTGCGGCTACATTCGATACGCTGGCACTGTCAATGGGAGTTATTGAAGGCACTAGTGGGGTAGGTGATGGGAATGGAGAGTCGGGCGTAGGGTGGTTAGGTGAGGTGTTGGAGATGTACGTGGAACAGACGAAGGGGAGGGTGGATAAAAGCATTGCGCTTACCTACCGAATACCCACGGGAGTTGGTGGAGGGGTCAAGGCGATTACGGTGGGGCTAGAGAAGGGTGATATTTCCGGGTTTCTGAATTACGGAGCGGCATTGGGGCCGCGCGTCACTCGGAATGTTAAAAAGAGGAAAAGGGAGGGCGATGGTGATGTGAAACAATTGAAGCGCAAAGGACCATTCTTACTTGCAGTGGAGAAACACATGGAAAGCACAATGAGCCTGGACGCAAGTAAGCTGGTCCTAACTAAGGTTACGTGTGGAGGGTTTATTGTTGGTGGAGCTCCTAGCGGTGCGGCGGTTGCTAACGGGGATGCGGATGGAAAGAAAGATACGACAGAAGTTGAAGCTACAGAGCCTAGTGGGCGGGTGAAGATGTTTGTGTCGCGGGAAGGACAGATAAATGGTGTGGATGGGGATGAGGATCAAGGGGATGTGGATGGAAGGAGTGAGGAGGAGGAGGCTGTTGTTGAGAAGTTTATGGATGAGTTAGTACAGCTTGCGATCCGGAAGGGAGGAATTGCAAGGCATGAGTACGCAGATGGGGGTGGTGATAGAGGGACATCAACTGGAAAGAAGTCAAAACAGACAACAGGGAAGATACCTCTGGTTCCTTGCTTGATGTAGTACCTATGTTCACCAGTTTCTTTGGGCGTTGGAAGGATCGATTTGTTTTACATTTGCACCCAGTCTTGAACATTTACAGGAATACCTGTTAACAATATAGCTAATCATGAGGCAAGGTATTGCTTGCGTACTACCTGCTTGACTTCTGATAGTCTCGACTTACAACGGACATTAGGTTCTCTTGATCCAGTGATCAGTTGATTTATCCAACCAGACTGGATTTATCCCACCATTGCTACTCATTAAATTATTTAGCCGGAGGGTTCGGATGTTCTTTTCACCCGTTCTAAATTCCGTTCCGAGTCGCCGCCAAGTCGGTGACATCCATCTACCAGGCCCAGATCGAGAGTCTGCGGGGTGCCGAGACTACTGTAGCCCGCTGTAAGACATGGAACAGCCGTACATAATCTATTAACAGACACCGATACTGGGCTACTTTGGGAGTATCTGAAACTTCACCATTTCTCTCTACGAGAGCTTGTGCCAACCAGACTACATCATTTCAGCAGAATATTGCACCTCCAGCCAGGCTGGTCTGGAAAGTACTAGGTAATGTATAGTCTGGTATGATAGCTAATAAAATTGGGTGAGCGACAAGATCAGGTTTTCCGGTGCTCAGCAAGGTTTGACTGTACCACTCGATAGCCGGCCTGAGGACAGCCCACTTTCTTGCAGGGTTTGGAGGAAGCGTTCAATTTAATTAAGGCTTGCAGGATTCCGTTGTTCGGTTGCGCCTTGAACAAGTTACACACTGGGCCTTCTGTCACCCTATGCCGGTAGAGCCTCTTTCCCCGGGATTCAATTCAATTCGGTTTGACAATTGATGTGACTGGCTCGATCGCTGCAAATGTGTGACTCTTCAACTAGTTATGCATAATATGTTTCTTGTCGGTACAAGCTCCGTTGCTATCTACTGGTAGCGAACGGAGGTGGTTGTTCGGCTGCATTTTGTTGGACGCGTAAGCGGCGGGTTGTTATTGGAATTGGGCAAGCTTGATTTGTGCGTCGGCTCATGGTGTTGTATGTGTGTGTCTGTGTGTGTGTGTGTGTGTGTGTGTGTGTGTGTGGTGATTGACACCGGATGCTTGGTTACGGCTATATACCTCAGCTCCTGACTTGTTTCAGCTACTCTTTCTCCTCCTTCCGCTTCCTCTTCACCAACTTTTCTCCTCTTTTGAAGAGTAGAGGTTGTGGACTCTGATACATCAAGTTCAGTTAATCTTTCAGCGAAGCGAGATATACAGTCTTCTAGATCTTCTGCATATACCCTTACCGTCTGAGCTCGAGCTTGCGTAGCAGCAATGAAGTTCCTTCTAAGCCAGGCTCTGGTGGTTGCTGCGGTGGTTGTCCCCGCTTCGGCACTCGGCTGGAAAGACCACAGGCAGGTTATCATGAATGAAGGTGGCTTCAAGCTGGTCCTCTCTGAGGGGGATTATGGTTACCATCATCCGGAGGAGGAGAATGAGGCTGAGGGCGAATGGGATCTTTTCGAGGGGCAGCATGAGATGGAGGATGAGGACGAGTGGCACGGCAGGTGGGATATTTTATATGAGGGTGAGGGTGAGGGTGAGGGTGAGGATGGCGAGGATGGGATAAGGTGGGATTTCCCAAAGCCTCCGCCAAATTGGAGAGATCAAATTCCATGGGATGGACCTGGGCACCGTGAACCTGGCGACGAGCCTCCACGGGATGGTTTCCCAGAAAGGCCAGGAAGACCCGAGAGGCCAGGGAGACCCGAGAGGCCAGGGAGACCCGAGAGGCCTGGTAGACCAGAGAGGCCTGGGAGACCAGGGGGGCCCTCGTGGCCTGGGAGACCAGAGAGACCCGGAAGACCCGAGAGACCAGGCAGACCGGAGAGACCAGGCAGACCTGGGGAGGGACCTCCACATCACAGGAAGCCAGGCCATCCAGATGAACCTCACAAACGCCCAGGCTGCGGTGGTCGTCCCCGCTGGCGGTTCCCCCATCCACCATTCCATGGTCGACCAGGATCTCCACACAAACGCTTCCCATGCCCCGGGCAACCTCATAAGCCAATCTATACCAATAAGACCATTTATGAGCTCTTGTCTGAGTCGAAGTACACCACTAAGGCCTTTGAAATTGTCAAGAATGATGAGGAGCTTTCTGAATTTTTCAAGAACACCAAGGCAAATATGACTGCTTTCGTTCCAACGGATAAGGCCTTTGAGAGCCTTCCACCACATCACCCTCCTCATAACGCTACCGATGCGCAGTCGAAGGAGTTTCTTAGGAAAGCAGTATTCTATCATACATCCCCGGATCCATATGATACCAAGAAGCTCTTTTCCTCCAAGACTATTCCATCTAGCTTGGAATCAGAGGGTGGGATTGGGAAGGGCAACCACCAGAGATTGCGCATAAGCCAGATCTTTGGTTTGAGGGTTAATATGTTGTCTAAGATTATTGCCGGTAACATCGTATGAACCCCATCCCTGGTTATAGCATTTGGTGTGCTGACAATTCATAGTATGCTACTAATGGGATCATTCACGGGATCGATCACCTGATTGCCCTTCCGCCCTACGGCCAGCAACTCGTTGGAATCCTACCTACGGCTTTCTCTACTTCGGCACTTGCTCTTACTAAAATGGAACTTGCAGGAGAGCCAAAGTTTCCCGAGGGGCCAAAGACCTTCTTCATTCCACCAAATAGTGCCTGGAGGGGTCTAGGATACAGGGTTAATGCATTCCTGTTTAGCAAGTTTGGTGAGAAGCATTTGGCGGCTCTCATGAAGTACCACATCACCCACGGCAAGGTGGTCTACACCGACTACGTCATTGAGCCACCGAAGGATGGAGATGAGGCAAAGACTGAGGATGAAGGGCACTATCATACCGAATTGGACACATTTTTGGGAGATGCGAAGCTCACTGTTGATATCTGGAGGAAGGGACCGTGGGCTAGGCTGGTAGTAAAAGACAAAGTCCCAACTAGTACGTGACCCCCTTCCCTTTTTGAGGCTCGATTTCAGTACTGAATTATTGTGTTTCTAGTGCTCACCGACATTATCACTCGTGATGGTGTTCTCCATGTCCCTGTCAGCGTGCTCATCCCACCAAAGCCAAAGCCGGATGAGCCATTACGTGTATTGGATGAGGAGTTCACAGGAGAGCTGGATGAGGGGGAAGGGGAACTGACCGTCGAGGAGTTGAAGGCAAGGTTGGAGCCATACCTATGAAAGGCTCCTGAAGTTTGTTTGCCAATGTCAAGTTGATCTTAACTAAGGGGTATCTGGATTTGGAGGAGGGGGTGGAAATGGGGACATTATTGCAATTTAACGGAAATATAATGAATAGTAGTTGTTACCATAGGTTAGCTGTGTCAAGCTCAAATATGAAAAATTGATCAATGCAAACCCAAGTAGTTTATTGCTGTGAATTTGTGCCCACGAGCTGGGGACTCGTTTTTATCCTGAGACGCAAGCTGGCTGTGAAATTTCCAAGCTGTTGCAAGCACTCCTTCGGCCACACTAGAGAAGCGAACGTCACGTCCCTCTGTTCGGCAAAGTACCTCGCATACCAT
>Ga0307511_10006215_pt1 | contig 12043 bp, 16 predicted proteins | sample 13_EM_MG_FD_200266 | JGI IMG/M metagenome (GOLD analysis project Ga0307511, IMG submission 200266) | Populus trichocarpa ectomycorrhiza microbial communities from riparian zone in the Pacific Northwest, United States - 13_EM | ecosystem: Host-associated > Plants > Roots > Unclassified | place...
ACCTCCGCTGCTACCAATCTTGCAGAAGATATCTTTAATGTTTTCCTAAAGTACTGATTGGCGCCGGTTGAATTAACCTGGCAATCCCACGTTTATTCCTGTTGTTTTAATTGTCGTTCTGAATTAACAATGGAAGAAGGTATGGCAAACAGGGTATTTATCGAATGTTTTCATTGTTCGTTATGTCATGAATGTTTACTATGGATGATTTTGAAGTTATGTTGGTCTCCCACTGTTGATTACGAAGACTGCTATTCTCATAACTGTTATGCTTGCACTTGTTATTTCGGACTACTGCCACCTTGAGCAAGACAACAAGAGTAGGAAATCCTTTTAAGTGGAGAAGTGTAGCAGAAGACCGTTTCTTATAATTCTCTTAGTACGCATTTACTAGCACCTATCATGTATATCAGCTAGCTCGGACATAGTACCTCACGTACTACTGCCTTGAGCGTATCCGGTCCTTATATACTTTTCATTTATCATGATGCATTATGTATCCACACCTGTATTTCTGAGTACTGGAGGCCTGACCTCCCACACCTGTATTTATGGTCATGGAGGAGTACTTTCTGGAACGGCCAGAAAGCAGGTTTCCTGGAAAAGCTAGAAAGCAAGTTTTTCAGACTCCAGAAGGCTTGCCGGCTAGTATAAGTACTGAGCCATTCCGCCCTTCAGGAGGAGGATTCTCAGATCAGATCACTTTAAACAGAGTTAAGACAAGCCATAGATAGCTTCAATACAGAGAGATTACACCTATTAATTCTCTTCCCACTTGGGAAATCTGTATGCTCTCAAAGACCCTCTGAGTCCTTGACTTAGCGGAACCAATAACAGACATACAGTATCACCCCGGTGATAGTATAGACTCTGTTAAACGGCCCACGGTGCTACTATTGGCATTGCCCATTACAAGTATGAGTCCGAATATACTTATTGCCTTAGGAAATCAGTATCTATTAAAGATCTGAATTTCACGGCCTTAAATAGTACAGTTCTCATTCAGCACAGTCTAATGTAGCTACTTCAGAAATGTACAAGCTACACTGGTAATATTCTTGTCCACTTGTATCTCTTGATTCCTAACCAACCCTACACTCAACAACCCTTAGGCACCTACTATAATCCTGTATAGGCCATAGTGAGCATGCTTACGACCCTATAACTACTTTGGTAGAGCCGAGGTCCTTACTAAACTCCTCTACCAACTTGGCCAACACTTACAGCCACCAAGCAGACTAGGTGACTCGAATGGGACTCCTATAAATGATTCAAAAATGAGTTCGTGAAAGCTCACCGGAACCACCATGAACAACGGGAAGCCAAGCAGACCATGCTCATAGCCTACCAGGGGAAGGACGAGTGGATGGTGGACTATATCTCTCGTAACAGGGCACATCAACTGATAGCTTGTCCATCCAAAGAAGTGTTCTGGTAGCCCCAGGTTAACTCTATCCAGCTTGAGGTTAGAACCTACATAATCCAAACAGGGACTGACAAGCATACATTAGATAAAGTCCCTGCAAGTATCGAGATGTGCTTCCACACTATCGCGAACGCTGGATTAACCTTGGAATATGAGAGGGGTAGAGAGAAGTATGCTCGAACCGAGTATCAGCATAAAGTTGATAGGGCCAGAGGGACAAAAGAGAAGAAAGAGGTCAAGAAATCCTCGGAGGTTACCAATAAGCACAATAACGAGTATGTGCAGAAGAAGAAATCGAAACCTAAATCTCAGGGCAGCTGTGCGAAATCCAACAAATCTGATCCTACCAAAAAGGCCAAGAACCCTGATGAAGAGAATGTCCCCTATGCTATGAAAAAGGCATGGATGGTATCCTTTCAGTATATCAAATGTTGTGACCCCAACCACATCAAAAAGGACTGCACTAGGGCTTAGAAACCTACTAAGGAGAAGAAGAAGATGAATGAGTAGGAGAAGGAGAAGGCGGTGGAGGTGTCTACGATAATGACAACAGTGGACGTAGTTCCTCAGCCAATTTTCTATGGTCGTATTATTTCATGGGATGAGTTGGACTTTGAGGTAGATAAGTTGGATACTTAATAGGAACGCAAGCTGTCTTGTACAAATGGTCGGCCAGTCTTGCAGGATAGGTTTTCGATTTGTGTTGTTAGGAAAAAGATCTCTGTTAATGAATGGAAGGAGGAACATGTGGGGAAAGTTATGGATATAGACTCGGTTTTAATTTCTTCTGTTTCTTACAATCTTTCCTTATCACAAAACACAAAAAGAGTACAAAAACGAAAATCTGCTGGCGAGTTGGCTACTCTTACTAGGGCTCTTGAAAAAAGACAACGAACAGGGACCACGTCGGATATTTTATTGGGTTGGAATCCTGCTTCTAATTTTTCTTTGCAGGGAAAATTGTCTGTGAAAGTGTTAAGGCCTGGTGGATTGAAGTTTCATATTCCTGTTAAGTTATCTTAGGTTTATGCTAGAAATATAAGAGTGATAACCATTAAAACCCTTCTTGATTTTGGTGCCGAAGTGACGATTTTGGATGCGGATTTTGTTAAGAAGATAATGATGCCTTGTGTTAAGAGGGGGAACAAACTGAAATTGAAGAGGGGCGACGGCTCCCTACTTAAGAGGTCTGGGACTGTGCAAGTCAAACAAGTACAGTTGGAGGTCCCCGATGCAAGATTGTGAAAAGAAAATATCCTTGAGCTGCTTACTGAGGTTGCGTGCTTCGAGCCAGGTTGGCCACTCATTTTAGGGTTCGATTAAATGACAATGTACTACAATAAGCTCAGAGTTACATCTCCCTATGGTCTGGAACTTAGGCGCACTTTGGAAATTGTGGAAGTAATAGATTTCTCGGACTTTGACGAAATCATAAAAGATGCGAAATATATCGGATTAATTCATGTGGGCGAAATGGAATCTCCCTGAGTACCCACTAGTCAGGCTTCCGATGTGATAGAGATCACAGCAGTGGAGAACCTACAGGGACTGGCAAAGAGATTGTTAATTTAGTATAGCGATTGTGTACGAATCTTTGGAAAAGAGGCATAGGCTGCCTTGCCAGCACATAGGGAACAAGACATGACTATTGACCTTGAATCGGGAAATCAAGTATCCTCAGCGAAACTCGACCCTCTGTGCACAGGTGAACTCGGCTTACTAAGGAAGTATTTGGATGAAATGCTGAATAATGGAAAAATTCACTCTGGTAAGAGTAGTGCTAGTGCCCCAATATTTTTTGCGAAGCAGACAAATGGCAAGTTCTGAATAGTAGTTGACTATCGTGGACTCAATACAATTACAATTTAAGACAAGTATCCACTACTACTTGTGACTACACTAAGGGAACAAGTTGGCATATCTTAGATATTGTCAAAGTTAGATTTAAAGCTCGGCTTTAATCTACTGGGTATGCCAGAAGGAGAGGAATGGAAAACATCATTCGAAACTCAATACGGTCTGTATGAGTATATAGTTATGTATTTGGATTAACCAACACACCATCTGTCTTACAACGACACCTCAATAATGTTCTCACAGAGAAAATTGACTGAGGTATTATCGTGTATATTGATGATATATTAATATATTCTAAGACAGAAGAAGAGCATATGGAACTCATTCGTTGGGTCTTTCAGGAGCTTACATAAAACAATCTATGCATCAACATACATACGTGCGTGTTCCATGTACCAGAAGTGGAGTTTGTTGATTTTCAAGTAGGAAAACAAGCGATATAGATAACCTAGAAGAAGGTTGAGGATATTGTTAAATGGCCAGCCCCACGAAATGTTAAAGAAGTACAAAGGTTTATTGGATTCACTAACTTCTATCGCTGATTCATATAATACTTTAGTTCCCTAAAGTTATCGATTTAAGTACTGACACATAATGGGGTGATATGGAATTGGTTATCGTAGTATAAGAAAGCATTTGTGGAATTGAAGCACCAGTTTACTACAGTGCCTGTTCTGTTTTATTACCATCCTAAACGAAAAAAGCAGATTGAGATAGATGCCTCAGACCTATTCAAAGTTAGTATATTGTCCCAATATAAACCAGATAGGCATTGGAACCTTTTGTCATACTACAACAAACCTTTCCTACCTGCTGCACTCAACTACAATATTCATGATAAGGAAATGGTAGTCATAGTCAACTGTTTTCAGGAATGGCAACACTTCTTGATGGGTGCACCAGAGGAAATTGTGGTGTTAACTGATCATCAAAACCTCAAAGATTTCCATACCATTAGGTTGCTGAACTGGAGACAGGCACGCCGGGTGGAAACTTTGAGTCAGTTTAACTTCAAAATTGTCTCCCGTCCAGGTGAAAAGCATTGCAAGGCGGACACCCTATTTCATCAAGTTGATCTCGAGCTTGAAGGACAGGGGGAGACGCAAGACCTAGTGATTCGCATGTTTAAACTAGAGTAATTCCAGCATGGTGAAAAGTAAGATGCCCTCCTAACCTGGCACGTTATGCCAGTGAAAGCTTCACAAGTTGAAGGATCTATTTAGTCAAAAGAGATTCTGGAAGAGGAGCTTCTGGATCAACCCAGAGTGGGCATTAGGAATGCCTGGAAGATAGGACAGGATTATTCCGGCCTCCCACACTATTAAAAGGCGATCTATATGGATGTTCCTACAGCCCTTACACACTCACCTTTCTGCTACAAATCACTTACAAATGCGTTATTCTTTGCCAATTACCGTCTACTACTGTCACGGAGTAACTACCGGCCCACCTAAGGGTACTTGTACTATATAGAACGACCCAAGCATATGTTATACATGTCTGAGGAATACTTAATAATAAGTGTTGCGCGTTACTAGAAAATATTACTCGTAGCAGTAATACTTCTATCGGCAGTACAGCTTGACAATAGATATATTACGTGCTCAGTCCAGGGACACAGGAACTAGTTAAGAACGTGTAGCTGGAGCTACAGTTTAAGTTTCATGTGATTCCGACTACTAGTGATCTAGTTACAGCCTGACAAAGTTTCTTACTATATGACTGAAGAAAATATTTCTAAGTCGAAAATTGTATGGGAGCAGTTACCCTGAACTTGCCAAGTTACCCTGAACTAGGATTGGTTACCCTGAACCTACTAAGTGACCTACTTACCAAATGTGGTTTAGGTCAACACCGCCCGGTAAGCAACTTCGGAAGCTTATTGCGGGACGAGACTAACCTCGATCGGGAAACTGTAACCACGGTTACGATCAGTATATTTTTACGGTCCTACTGATATATCATACTAGCCGCATTCATTGCTCCCAGCCGTTTTGGGTTACCCTGAAATCTATTTAGAGAGAAATAAAAAAATCAAGCCAACAGGGCGTAATTTAGACTAAAGTGCGGCCGGTGACACTATAAGGGCCAATGGAAATCTAAGTGGAAATAAAAGTTCTCAGAAACTTTAGGTTCAAGTTGGTTTTAGGGGTAGTATTGCACGCTGAATACATTCCGGGAATCCGTTTTGCGATCAGAGTTATACGGGGCGAGTTATACGCTGTTGAAGTTGTAAAAACTACTTCTGCAGGTTCTAGCATGTGCTCGGTTAACAAAATTAGCTAACGGACCTAGCCTATAGGATTCCACGCAGAAAGAGCTTTCAAATGAGACCTTAATGAAGATCAACGGAGTCATATCCGTGGAGTTATGAGGAGTTGAAGCTGGTCCACGTGTATATGAGGCAGGCTCTCAATGGACACTAGACAACTCGGATGGATGATGCCGGATCTATTAATTAAGAACTCTGAGTTGTAAACTGAACGACTTTAAGTTTACAATCTAAAAATTACTCTCGCATCGGAATAGGACTATAGTTATCTTGCTTAAGCGGTGACCAAGAATAGGTAGTGCAATCTCCTAGAAATACAGTTGGGAAAAGTATTTTTAGTTGAGTCAAGTGTGTAGTATGACTTTGCAGTAAGCTGAAGCGCGGGCAAACTAAGTGCAGAAGGCGACTACATGACGAAAAGCCGATGTGACAACCTTCGGACCTGAGCAATCCGAAGCCCGCGAGTTATCACAATATACATCACCGCGGAATACAAATAGTGAAAGAATTGTCGAAGGTGAGGATAGCGCCCACCATAGCTGTTAAGCAATCGATTCCACACGAAGCCTACAAAGTTCTAAGTTGACATTTTCTGACTTCTGACTTTATCGGTGGTTTTGACCTCGCAGTGCTACCTTAGTGATTTCGTGTTAACTAGACAGTTGCTTCTTCTCTTGCGGATTGAAGCAGGATGGTGCGGGTAAGTCTAGAAGGTACTTTACATGCTGTAGGATTATTCGGAGTTCTAAATAACTTCCATTGTGGCAATAGAACCTACGGCCGCTCTATTTTATAGTTGGAGTACCCGCTATATAGTTAATACAGCCCCCGTGACATTACTTTGTAGTCGCAGTATTTTTGTTTAGCTGAAGTGCTAAAATACATACCATAAATATGTCTGGTCCTGAAGACTAGACTCCAAAGGCTTCTGGGGATCGCCAACCCTACAACCCTTTGTCATTCCCAGCCATTACTCCCAGAGCGATAACACAGCGACCCCAATTGGTGGCAGCTCATTTGGAATCTGAACTAGAACCTGATTCCGTAATGGAAGATAAATTATCTCGTGGGGTTCAATCCTATGTACCACAATACCCAGCTCTTGATTACTCTCCAGATCCATTAACGATGCCAGTAGGGCTATTACAATGATTCGGACAAACCCGAAGTCGACAAAGGGGTGCTCCAAGCACAACATCATCTCGTCACAGGGTAGATACCCGAGAATATAGGCAATCAAATGGAGGCCTATCCCAAGAGCACTATGATCGATTACTGGCCACCATCATTAATGACGGCAAGGAGGAATTCGAGAAGCAGAGAACCGAGATAACCAAGTGGACCGATGCATTGTTGGCACAAGCCAAAACAATACCCGACCAACAGGCTGCACACAAGATCATTTATGATGGCGCCAAGGCCACATATGAAGAACTGACTACCCTTCGTCAACGGGTAAAAGACTCAATAGCCGCCCTCAAAGGTCAAGCAGAAGGTCAACAAGAAGCGGTTGCAACCCTAACCGATAAGATCAAGGTGACCCTGGTAATCCAGTGGGAAACCCTGATTAAGAAGTTGGAAGAGGAGAACGCAAAGGTCATTGGCGCAGCACAAGCTGAATTTGACCAAATCGAGGCGGACGTGCGAAGATTGAATGAATGGAGTCCACAAGGTGTGAAGCAAGAACAGGAGGACCATTCTAAGAGTTGAGAAAACAACCAGGAGTCTATCGAGGCCCTTGACCGAACTACAGCGACTCTACGGCGGAAAATTAAGGACCTCGAAAGTCCTACCAAACGAAAACGGGGAATCTCTGCGGATATTGATGAAGAAATTCGCAGGCACCGAACCCCACCTCCACTACGTCAAGGTAGAGTTATAGGCAGATTAAGCCCACCACCACCTCCACCACCTCCTCCACCTCCACAAGATGGACCTGTGACTCAAATCACTCAGGTTGCACCTGCTCCACCTGTCAAGAAGGAACCCCGAAACCTTCCGCACCCTCACAAGTTCGATGGTACTTCCTCATAGTTAGAGGAATTTGTTCAAAAGGTAGACAATATATTCGAACGAATGCCACTCTCCTACAGCACCACTAGTGAAAAGATTCTGTACGTTTCGGATCTATTAACTGGACGGGCTAACGTTTGGTACCGTGCCAACCAGCACAAACGCCTACCAAACGAACAGACCAAGTGGCTCGAATGGGACTCCTACGGACGGTTCAAAAATAAATTCATGGAGGCCCACCGGAACCACCATGAACAACGGGAAGCAAAGCAGACAATGCTTAAAGACTACCACTGGAAGAATGAGCAGATGGTGGACCATATCTCTCGTAACAGTGCACATCAATTGATAGCTTGTCTATCAAAAGAAGCGCTCTGGAAGCACCGTGTTAACTCCATCCAACCTGAGGTGAGAACCTATATGATCTGAACAAGGATTGACAAGGATGTATTAGTTAAAGTCCCTGCAAGTATCGAGATGTGGTTCCACACTATCGCGAATGCTGGATCAACCTTAGAATACGAGAGGGGTAGAGAGATGTATGCTCGGACCGAGTTCCAGCATAAAGTTGATAGGGCAGGTGGGAGAAAAGAGAAGAAAGAGGTCAACAAATCTTCGGAGGTTACCAGGAAGGATGATAACAAGCGTGTGCAGAAGAAGAAGGGGAAGCCTAAATCTCAGGGCACCAGTGCGAAATCCGACAAGTCCGATACTACCAAAAAGGCCAAAGAACCTGGTGAGGAGCTTGTCACTTATGCTATGAAAAAGGCATGGATGGCATCCTCTCAGTGTATTAAATGTGGTGACCTGTAAGGAACTGAATTTCTAGGATATGTTTTCTCTACACGTGTTTTATTTCTGGCAGTTTTGGTGGATTTTATTGGGTTATATCAAGGCACGTTTTTGGCCTGTTTTGCCAGCTACTCTTTTTGAACATGTTTGGAATAGGAAGGATTATATTGGGATTAGTCTTGTTGTTTTTTCCTTGTAGTTTCTCGTCAAATTTCAGTATTATTACCTGTGATATTCCTGTATCATTCTGGGTTAGTTTCATGTATGTCAGCTTGCTGACCACCATCTCCTGTTATGCCTGCCTAATTGGGCAGTAGCTTATTATGTTTTCTTGTTGGTTGTTTATCTCGTTGGCAGCCTTGTTTCCATTACCTTGTTAGGCATCATCATGACACTGAACGTGTCTATAATGAGCCATCATGTATTCATTATGATCTGGTATCATAATGAGTCTTTACTGTTGCCTAGTATGAGTTCAAATAGACTCATTGCCTTAGGAACTCAGTATCTATTAAAGATCTGAATTCCGCGGCCTTAGATAGGACAGTTCTCGTTCAACACAGTCTAGTCTAGCTACTTCAGAAATACACAAGCTACACTGGTAATATTCTTGTCCACTTGCGCCTCTTGATCCCCAACGAACCCTATACTCAAAACAACCCTTTAGCCACCTACTATAATCCTGTATAGGACATAGTGGGCGTGCTTAGGACCCTATAACCACGTTGGTAGAGCCGAGTTCCTTACAGAGCTCCTCTACTAACTTGGCCCACACTTACAGTACGTAAGGTACTATGCCCGAGCTATCTGGTATACATGATAGGTGCTAGGAAATGCGTACTAAGAAAATTATAAGAAACGGTCTCCCGTTACACTTGGGCTCGAGTTTCCACTCATCAATCCACCGTGGAAGCTGTTTGACGGGCGATAGAACAATGGTGTGCCACTGCCAAGTTCGTCCTTGTTATCTCCATATAGCTCATCTTCCTCTGTGCTACTCCCACAATCCGACTGCCCATCGCTCTGCCATTCCTGCGTGTCACAGCTCGTTGCCACCATTTGGCGAAGGAAGTCTGCATCATATCGGAGATTCCGTTTCTCAACACCAACATCACTAGGATCTACCTCAGCACTAGCTTCTTCCACATGTGCTGGTGTTCCGCTTTGGTCTGGGATCTCGTACTCCGCTTCCACCCTGTCCCACGATTTTGCCACCATAAGTGCCGTGATCATCTCATGGTCCATTCTGTTGTGCCAGTATGGCAGAATATCTGCTGCGGAGCTGAATAGTCTCTCCACTTGCACAGATGTGACCGGAATACTTAACATATCCCTCTTCAAACGTGCCACTGTGGGGTATTCCGATACATGGACTTTCCACCATGCAATCGAGGATTGATCCTGTATTACCGCTACAGGAGCAGTCAGGTATCGCTGAACTTCTGGCATATCTTTGGCCTGGTTTGTCGCTCGCTGTTGCAGCCGTTGCTGGATATATGATTGCTCCCAATTGTCAATACGCTATTCCTGAACATGCGGTTCTGGAGAATATCTGGCGTAGTTGTATGCAAAATAGTCTTCCAACTGCAGCCTAGAATTGAAACCCGTTAGCAATCTATCTTCCACTATGTCACGTCTGTACCCATTGTGTCACAGATGTACCCATCATGTTACGGATGCACACTGCATGGTTACAGGATTCCAAACGAGCAGGTGCGCTTATAGATCTCGTACATACTTGTAATATTCTGAATATGGGATTGTATCAGTGGTATTATTGCCCCTTTCGGTCATTGTAAGATCCTCTACCCTCAAATTTCCCCAATCTGCGTATAAGGACAACTTCTTTGACGGATCGAGAATGGTGGCCAGGTTATAAATGAGCGACTGCTTTTCGGTCTTTGAATAATACTTCTGAAGGACCAGTGGACATGCCTTGGTCGGGGAAAGAAAACCTGCTACCCAAGTATTATTAGGAGGTAGTTTGTGCATTCGTGTCCGCTGTTTCTAAATATGATCAAAAATGTCATTGTAGATGAAAAACGCATTGTGTATGGTCGCATCCTGGGCAGTTGGGACCGCATGCGTGTAGTCCGAGAAAGGTTTCAAGAAAATAGTCGCCTCTTGAATGTGGGTCCATTCCTCCTGACTCATTAACAACTCGGAGTACTTATTCTTAGTTGTAGGTTGTGCTACCCATTGCTCGATGTAAGACTGCAACGTCAATGCCCTGCCGAGCAACTCGTAGGTTGAGTTCCATCGCGTTCTCACGTCCTAGATTAGGCCAATAGGGGCCGCAGTGTCCTTTTGGAGGTCCTTAAATTGCCCAAGTCATTGTGGACTAGCTACAATGGCTTTACAAAGCTCCCGAATCCAACAAAATAAGTTCGCAAATCCCATTTCTTGACGCGACTGCCGCAAAATAACGTACCTTGCATACCGACCTGGCAAAAGTACTGGGAGGATAGTTTTGAATGGCTTTGATGGAACCCTCAATCGTAGGAGCCGACGATGATGTCCCATCGTTATCCGGGTTTGACTTTAGCTCCCACATGAACTAGTTGCTAACTAGCGCTATTACAAGCGCTAGGCAGGGGAGTCTATACTGCAACGGGTCCCATTTGGGGCCAAACACATTGGCCTGCAAATGCTTAGCCAAGGCAATATTAACTCTAGCATTGTCTGAGACAACTGCAAGCACTCGATTAGTTATCCCAAACTCTCGAATTAATTGGCTGTGGTTATTTCCCAAATAACTTGCACTATGCGCTTCCCCACCAAGATACCGGAATCCAACTGAAAACTGACACAGCTTCCAGTTTTGGTCTATGTAGTGCAGCGTTGTGCCCATGAATACTAGTTTGTTGGGGGAGGTCCAACAGTCTGTGGTGAGGTGGAGGAATGTATCCCCTAGCAAGGTTTTCTTTAGTTTCTGGTGTACTTCCTTTCCATACTCATGTATGCTCCGTCGGATTATAGTTAGTAAAGGGATATGGGTGTTAGGCCTTAGCAGGTTCAACAGGTGATGGAACTGGGGATGTTCCAGGGTCCGGAAAGGCAAATTGGCGGCAATTACTGTCTTCATAAGCTCGTTCTTAAAGACTTCCTCGCTAAATTGTGGTGTTTTCGGCTTGATACTCTTGGCCTATCTGAGTTAGTCCCCCTCATCGCTCGCCGCCTAGGATACATAACTACATACTTTATCAAACATTGCAACAATGTCCTGCTTCTGTTGTCCGCTTGCTGACCAGCACTTCTCCGAGAGTATATGAGATCTCATATGGGTAGTGCCCATATTAAATGCACTGGGATTCTTCAAGGTTGTATTACAACTCAAGCAGAATAAAAAAGGTTCCCCGTTATGTTCCTTTGCCCCTTACCCAAAGTGCACCCAGTGGCTAGCGGTTCGAAGGTTTGAATCCCAACGAGGTGGGTTAATGCTATTGCTTCGAGTCTCTTGGGAAAGGTTTTTATCGAGTTTGATTGCCCACTCTGTAGTTTCCCACCATTTGTTGAACTCATCAGCTTTCTCAGCCTCCCACTGGAAAGCGGTTCCACCTAGTATTCTGGTGAGGGTGAAAGTCATTGGGGCAGGGTTGTTGACGAGGATACTGGCAGGTGCAGATATGGATCAATTATAGTTAGAGGAATGCTGTAAGAAGATTTATTCGTCGGTGCTGTCA
>Ga0307511_10006217_pt1 | contig 12041 bp, 14 predicted proteins | sample 13_EM_MG_FD_200266 | JGI IMG/M metagenome (GOLD analysis project Ga0307511, IMG submission 200266) | Populus trichocarpa ectomycorrhiza microbial communities from riparian zone in the Pacific Northwest, United States - 13_EM | ecosystem: Host-associated > Plants > Roots > Unclassified | place...
GCACCCCTCAATGGCCCAGCTTTGTTTCATGGGGGGTAAAGTTGTAAGTTGCGTCAACAAGCAAAGAGCTCGAGGAAACATACACAGCACTTTACAGAGTGCATCTACAACAGCACCCCCCCCCCCAGCCCGCGATCATCCCATACAAACTCAATATACCCCAGCATTTTGTGCTTGACGGCATATTAACGCCATCTTTTTTTGCTATTGCTCGACATACAACCAAGCCATCTATCACCCACTCGAACTGTCATTTACGCTATGGCGGATAAGAAAGGTGCTGCCTCATCACCGGACAGCAGAGGCCGCAGAGTCAGTGCCCCGACAGACTGGAGCGAGAATACTCCAGAGCCAGTGTCGCCCATACAAGAGGGCGGCGCGCCCCCAACCACTTCCCCGCCAACCAAAGAAAAGGAAGCCGAGCTTGACGACAACCTCGTGAATAATACCTACGATGTCTCCGTCAAGCTCGCAGACATGCAGGGCGACCCAAATAGTCCGCTGTACTCCGTAAAGCGATTCGAGGATCTAGGACTGTGAGTGTGCCCAGCTCTGGCTTGGAAGCAACTAGGTACTGATGGCTGTTGGATTCATCCAGGTCTGACGATCTGCTCAAGGGTATCTATCTCATGAACTTCAAAAAACCTTCCAAAATCCAAGAGAGGGCTCTTCCACTCCTCCTCCACGACCCTCCGCAGAATATGATTGGGCAGTCTCAGTCTGGAACCGGAAAGACAGCTGCCTTCGTTCTAACAATGCTCACGAGAGTAAATTTGGCCGACCCATCAGTACAGGCTTTGTGTTTGGCGCCCTCGCGAGAGCTTGCAAGGCAAATCATGTTGGTTGTTGAGACTATGGGGAAGTTCACGCATGTCAAGACACAGTTCGCGATTCCCCAGGCTGTGCCCCGAGGTCAGACTATCCAGGCACAAATTGTCGTAGGAACGCCGGGAACAGTGATGGATTTAATCAAGAAGAGGACTCTACCCGTGCATAACATCAAGGTTTTCGTTTTGGACGAGGCCGATAATATGTTGGACCAGCAGGGCCTGGGGGAGCAATGCATTCGTGTCAAGCAGTAAGTTCCGCGCGCCTGTGGCTAAGACCATCGGAGGCTGATACAAAGTATTCGTTCCTTAGAGCAATGCCTCCAAACTGTCAGATCGTTCTCTTCTCAGCCACATTTCCCAACCAGGTTGTTGGTTTCGCAAACAAATTCGCTCCCAGCGCGAATCAAATCACTTTGAAGCACGAGGAGTTGACGGTCGACGGCATAAAGCAGCTTTACATGGACTGTAATAGCGAAGAGCATAAATATCAAGTGCTTGTGGAGCTATACCAACTGTTGACCATTGGTTCTTCCATTATCTTCGTCAAGGTATACAAGGACCGCACACGGTGACCACTTATGGGACACGATACTGACGCCACCTAGCGCCGAGATACTGCCTCGGAAATTCAACGACGAATGGAGGCCGACGGACACAAGGTCGTTGCCCTCCACGGTCAACAAGAAGGTTCGGACCGAGACCGAATAATTGACGACTTCCGCAACGGGAAGGCCAAGGTTCTTATAACGACCAACGTCCTTGCTCGTGGTATTGACGTCGCTACTGTCTCGATGGTTGTCAACTATGATATCCCCTTGACACAAGATCATAGGCCAGACCCAGAAACATATCTCCACAGGATTGGAAGAACCGGGCGTTTCGGAAGGGTGGGTGTCAGTATCAGTTTCGTGCATGATAAGAGGAGCTGGGAGGAGTTGGTGGCAATTCAGAGCCATTTTGGTGTGGAGATGACGAGGGTGCCCACGGACGATATGGATGAGGGTAAGTCCTATATCACATACATAAAGATTTCAGCATGGGCGCCGCTAACCCGATTTTGCAGTCGAGAGGATTGTCAAGGCGGTTATCAAGGGATGAGTTTTTTTAGTACTTCGTTCAATGGCCACAATTGCGGCAACAATGGGTATTTCATAGAATGATTGGAGGTGACAGACAAAAAATGTAGCAATCGCAACCAGAGTATTCTTGACCACCACCTCCTCAGGACTATTGAACAGTTTTGCTGTGGCCTTACTTTTTAACTTCAATTTCCGTACTGTGCTGGGGAACACTTTAACGTACCAACTATTAATAGTACTGACTACTTAGCATGTCGAGAACCACTTTGCCACTTTGCTTTATTTTGCCGGGAAATGCTGCCAAAATACTTAATCATAAAGCCACGAGCCTAAGTAGGCCCCTAAGTTCACCTCTTGATATGACACTTCACCATCGATATCCAGTCCTCATATCCTATGAAAGACGCAAGAACAGTAAATCTGCTGTTAGGTGATTCTCCTAAAAGCAGAATATAAATGCTACCACTAATCGGAGATGGACGGAGATGGTTTTAACCAGCGGATTCCCCAACTGGACTGGGAATAAACCTCTCGAATGACAGACTGATTTCGGACTGGGGCAATTGCAAATTCATTTTGCTTGCGCTCCATTTGTTGATACCCTAGCGGAAATGTCACATCATACCCACTCTCCTTCCCTTTCCTGGCCCTTGGCTTCCTTGGGGGATGGGTCCTCTGAATAGACTTATCTGAAGGCGGTTCAACTGCATTGTTTTCCCCTTGCCCAGCTATTCCTCAATCTTCATACGGTTTCCCGGCTGCGGGGGTAGTGATAGTTTCAAGTATTGCAGGGGCGAGGGGTAATTTCGTATGTTGATATTTGATTCCCCCGGGTTTGTGCTCTGGGCAATTGTCACAGAGTATCTTAGGATGTGCTGGCGCGCCTGTTCTCTTGCCTGCTATCATCGAATCGTCACTCCTCCCAAGTTTTTTGCTGATCTAGCTGTTGGCAAGAGTTCGTTCGTTGGCTCTTGCCCTGTATCTACAGTAGCCTGACTGTGTCCCGCCGTCGTGCCTTAATTTGGGGAGGTGTTTACTTTCGCTCTCATTCGGTTCCTGGCGACTTCCCTCAGTCAACTGCTACACACTCGCTTTGAGGAAACAGCAACGCTCTTTTTCGACTTGCACTGAAAGCAAACAACGCTCGCTCTTGCGTGATAGATAGTATTACAGCATACATTCGTTACTATCATGCACGGACTTAAGCTTGCAGCAACGGTTTTGGCGTTCCTTATTTGGAACGCCGCGGCAGGGATTACTGAGCCGGTGACAGTCAAAGGAAACGGTATGTCAGGGACTGAAGCTATGACAGTCATGAAGTTGGCTAATTCATGAGATTCCGTATAGCCTTCTTTGTTGGAGACAAGAGAGTGAGAAAACCTCATCTGAAGCATTTATAAGGGTTAGCAAGCTGACATCGCCATAGTTTTACATCCGTGGTGTCGACTACCAACCTGGAGGATCTTCTGAGCTTACTGACCCACTTTCTACTGACTCTTGCTTGCGTGACATCCCATATTTCCAGCAATTGGGAATTAACACGATTCGTGTTTGTAAGTTTGTTTGATTTGGTTTTGTTGTGAAAACCCCCCCACTAATTTACTATTTAGACACGGTTGACAACTCCAAGAACCATGACAAGTGTATGAACGCCTTATCTGACGCCGGGATCTACCTCATTTTGGATGTGAACACTCCAAAGGTTAGTGTTGACGATCTCGCCACTCGACCTGTAGAATAGCTATCCAACTGACATGGCTGTCTTGTAGTTCTCCATTAAGCGGGAGTATCCAAAGGAATCCTACAATTCAATTTATATCCAGCATGCCTTTGCGACCGTTGATGTGTTTGGCAAATACACCAATACGCTCGGCTTCTTCGCGGCCAACGAGGTTGTTGATAGCCCCACAACCACCGGAGCCGCTACCTACGTCAAGGCTATTATTAGAGACATGAAAGCATACATCAAAAAGCACCAGAAGAGGCACATCCCCGTCGGATACTCTGCAGCTGATGTCACTAGCAATCGCATGCAAATTGCCCAATACCTTAACTGCGGCGATGAAGAGCTGCGTTCTGAGTTCCATGGTGTAAATGACTACTCTTGGTGTGGAGAGTCCAACATGCAAACTGCCGGTTGGGACGAAAAGGTCAAAAACTACACTGACTACTCCATCCCAGTGTTCCTTAGTGAATACGGATGCAATACTGTCCCCGAACGCCCGTTCAATGAAGTTGAGGCCCTGTATGGTGATAAGATGACCCCTGTCTTCTCAGGGGGTCTCGTCTATGAGTACTCTATGGAGCCCAACAAATACGGAATTGTCCAGATAGACTCCTTAGATGCCAAAGACGTCAAAACTCTCCCCGACTTTGACCGCCTTAAGGCTGCCTTCAAGAAGACTCCTGTCCCAGACGACGATGGCGGCTACAATGAGAACGGCCAACCTTCAAAATGCCCACCTAGGACAAACGCTTGGGAGGCCCTGGACGACATCCCTACCATGCCCGACAGTGCAAGCAAGTATCTTGAACTCGGAGCTGGTAAGCCTAGAGGTACCGATGGTCCAAGCAACCAGTATATCCCCAGCCAGGAACAAGCACCAACGGATACTGGCGTCGCTGGCCCCGCGCCTACCGATTCAGGTGAGGATAATGTTTCATCAACTAAAACTAGGGCTTCTGATAGTGCCTTTGTTACGTCAACGAGTTCTAGGGCTTCTGATAGTGCCTTTGTTACGTCAACGAGTTCTATATCTACTAGTGGCAAGGCTACTAACGCGCAAACCCCAGATTCTGCTTCGACTTCATCTTCGGGTTCGGATGCTGCTCCCCGAGCTGGATTAGTTGTTGCTGCGGTGGTGGTGATGACGAGCTTCCTTGCAGGGATGATGAGGTGTAGGCGTTGAAGATATTCTTTCGAAACCGCTATACCGGGTGATATTTAATGAAATGTGGTGGATAACATTGTAAGTTGTATGTCGGGATTTTGTTTGTGGAGGAATGTACGTGTATTTTGTGGTTGGTTGGATACCTAATACCCAAGATTTGATGGCGGATTTTTCCTCAGTCACATAGTTATGCTTGGAGGATTTTTCCTGATACTACCTTACGGAACATTGTTATGGATTGGGGGTTTTTTTTTTCTCGGTGGTTTGGGACTGCTGGATGGGGGAGGGCTTTAATTTTTGTTCGGGTATACTTAGTCACCTTGGGTTTGCCTGATGGATTGATGGATGGATGGATGGGATCAAACTGAATTTTTTTTTCCCTATATGATTGCTTTTCGTTAGGGATGAATCATAACTTTCCCATCACGACAAATTAGAGACGGTACTGTCTTGCTTGCTGCTCCGGCGTTACTGTGTCATGTTTCATCTTGACTCTGTTGGTTTCTTTTGACAGCGGCTCGAGCCACAAATCCATCAAGCGGGATCCACGTGCAAGCTAGCCTCGATCCCGTGCAAGCCATACCTCCGAGTCTCGAAACCGAAAGGGCAAGTCAAAACCACCATAACAGGGTAATACCCTTGTGTTTTTATATTCCCCCACCCCCAAAAAAAAGATGGTGCTCGCTACCCGCATTCATGTAAGGTATGAGCAGATTATTTAGGCTATACTTTATTTTCTTTTTTCTTTTAAATGTATGACCTTCCGTGTTCTGTATATGAAATTGCTTATTTATTTATTGGGAGGGCCATATCGATAGCTGGGATATTTGGATTTAAATTCAGACTAGGATCTAGACACTGGGATTGTGGGATCAGGAAATTGTACCTTAAGTAACCATGTAGAACCAGTTAGGCAAGTAGAATCCTCAGTATCCCCCCAAAAAAAACCCAAAACAAGCCTTACGCTTCCAGAAAATCGCGCAGAAGCAAATGCAAGGAATTAGTAGCTGTTAGAACCAAAAGACAGACGCTTAGTTGTGGATGTTCAAGCCAGTAGGGCTTTAAATTCAAGTCTCTTGAGAGGAATGTAAGAATGAACAGCTGTAGCAGTTCCAAGACATGCGTTAGTAGCGTCACTCCCCGCAAGAAAGCCCAACCCTCCCCAATCTAGATGCCCCATGGTTCCGGGGGCCGAGCCCTCATGGGATCGATACTGACGTAGAGTCCACGACCCGTGGAACTTCGGAAACAGACCAGGCTATGGTCCCACGCCATAGGATGGGGACGGTACGGGTGAGGGGTATATGCGCCGCCTGGGGGCTATAGGGCTGGGTTTGGTGGTCGGCAATTGCATTTTCTAGTTTTTACCCCTCACTTCAGGCTATCCCAGGCCTGGGCAGTTAGTTAAACAAGAGTACCGGCACCTTGCTGTCACTGTGCGCAAGGCCAGCGTATCGCAAAGATTTGCCTCTCAGTGGTCAGCAGCGCAAGACAGCCTATTCAATTGATATGTATTCAAAGCCGCGGTATGTCATAGGCTGGACTATCATGTGTACTGAAATCCCAAGCCGCGGAGACATGGGATGGAAGGCATGTAATTGCGGCATCGCACAAAATCCCTCCCATGCCGCACCATGTTCGCCTTCCGTTTGGAGCCACGTCACATATGTATCAGCTGAATGTCGGCATTCTACGACATTTGCCGTGCACGTGCGTGGAACTTTCTGCCATGTAAGGTACCAGGTACTATTCATACGGGTTCTTTCTTCTGAACTAGAGAGCCAAGCCTTGTAAAACTAAAGTCCTCTTTTTGTTCCTGCATTAGTTAAAATTATCAACATTGATATCAATTTTTTGGGCTGGGAGAAAGATGGTGTCCTGCATGTCATGCGAAGGCACGACCGACTTGGAATTTTCTTGGCGCTAAAGCGGCTGTAAATACGGTACGTCTGGTTGGCACAACACCAGCTGACATTCAGAGGACAATTGAATTGATTATGAGGAGTAAGGGATAGGAGGATGCTGACGAACCGCGAAACAACAATCCACTGAATGATTCCTCGGCATACATTCATTGGGCCCACAGTGCTAGCGTTAAGATCGAGGCCCACTTGCTCCTTTTTGACCTAGACCCCCATTGGCCCCCGCACAGAACATTCGACCGCAGATTTCTTAGGCTGTGCCTACCTCTTAAGCACCACTCCGAGGCTAGGGGGTCGGGTAGAGCTTGCATGCTTGACAAGACCGTGCTGAAATCGATGCTGCGTGATCGAAGTCCACGCTTAAGCTTGATGCAAATAACGTTGACATGGTCTGGGAATGCGTGCTCGCGGCCAGTCAGCAGTGATCTTGATAATGATAAGAAGCATGTCTGCCCATGAGAATGTCACCTCTAATTGACAATCCCCATGTTAAAGAGATCCCCGTTGATGCTTGTCCCCAGGCCGAACGCGTAAGACAGACACGGATTCACACAGGTGCCAAGCTGAAGCGGGCTTAGGTACCTACTTAGGTAGGCCGGGGCAATCCAAATTACCAGCGCCGCTAACGGGGGAGGGGTGCAGAAGTTGGGGCCTGATGGCGAGAGTGCCCTTTGAGAGAAAAAATCCTGTGGCCATAGGTAGTGGGTCGGGTGGCACGGGCGTCCTGAAATCAACCTTCGAGCTCGATTCGACCCTGCTTGCCGAAGAGGAATCCTTAGCACACCGTGTAATTGCGAGAAAAGACGGTAGCGACACGACCGCCTGCTTATACCACGGCTACTGGTGTTTGCTCGGAGGCTGGTTTGGAGGGCAGGCGGAGAGCCAAATTATTTTCTTTGGCGCGCCGGTTTTATGCCGGTGTCCTCCAATGGCGTTGGCATGAGGGCATAAAGGCCCCTACAGTTGGTAGCTGGTATTGTTCATCTCCTCAGTCGAAAGCCGCAATCTCAAATTTCTGCTCCCTCAACACAGCACGAAGCTGCACTTGCTCACTCTCTCGCATTTGCAGCTTTAACACGATCCTTTCGCCGCCAAACAGCAGTCCTTGTGCTTTGCCCCGCTGTCCCTCTTCTGTGGAGTGTTTTTTCTTTTGGTTGCAGTCACTCCTCCTTGTCGTTGTGCTGCGTCTCACTGTGAGACCTCTCGTCTTCTTGTGGACTGAAATCAGAGCAGCCCCTGGCAACAACAAGCCACCCACTCTTTGCCTGCCGGACCGCTACCCCTGTGCGTGCAAGAAAAAAAATAGGTTAGTAGCTCATCCCTCTTCCCAACACTGTACCAGGGAGCCCGGTGCGTTATACTTAAACCAAGCACATCCCTTCTGCTTCGCATCTCACTCTTTCTTTCCCTCTCTCACAAGTAACCTCCCATCAAGGATTTCAGTCTCTCTTTTTTGCTTTCTGTCCGCTCACATTCAATAGGATTTGGAGTATTCCCATCCTAGTACACTCTCTTTAAGAAACGACATAAAAGCTCTCCAAACCCCTAGGGAAAAAAGACTCGTCTCTCGACGCCTCACGAAATCCAACAGCTCTTCAGCAATAATGAAGCTCTCTATCCAGTTCATCTCTCTTGCCGTCGCTCTTTCCGGCAGCATTGCCTCTGCGGCTGTGGTCCACAAACATCATGGCCTTGGTCATCACCATAAGCGTTATATGGAAGTCCACACCGAGACTCGCACATACACAAAGACCGTGGTTGTCAACGAGCATGGTATTCCATACCCCCAGCCAACACCTCATAGCGAAGAGAACAAGATTGAGGCCTACGTTGTGACAAGCACTACTTCCTCATCCACCACCACTAGCAGCACTACCACCACTGAGGCTGCCACCCCTACCGAGTCGACTACAACCTACAAGGCACCAGTCGCGACTCCGGAGCCCTCCTCTTCTGCCCCTGAACCAAACGGTGACCCGGAATGCGAATTCCCTGATGGAAAAGTTGACTGCGGTACCTTCCCGGATGCTTATGGCGCAATCCCGATTGATTGGATGAAGTTTGGTGGTTACACTGGTGTTCAGATTAACGGTGGTGCTGGTGACAAGTGTGTGGACGGAGGTCTCTGTTCCTATGCCTGTCCACCAGGTTATAGCAAAGCCCAGTGGCCAGATGTGCAGCCTTCCAGTGGTGAGTCCCATGGTGGACTTCTCTGCAAGAATGGAAAACTTTACAAGACCAACTCCGCGTACAACAGCCTTTGTGTGAAGGGACATGGTGATATCTATGTCAAGAACCAGCTCAGCAAGTCCGTTCCTATCTGCCGTACAGACTACCCTGGCAGTGAGAACATGAATGTCCCAACTTTCAGTACTCCAGGCTCCAAGCTTCCATTGACCAACCCAGACGGGAACACTTACTATAAGTGGCAGGGAAAGATCACATCTGCTCAGTACTATGTTAACCCACAAGGAACCAGTATAGAAGATGGATGTGTCTGGGGTACTCCTGACGGAGGTCTTGGTAACTGGTCTCCTATGATCTTTGGTGTTGGTTACTCCAATGGTATGAGTTGGCTTTCCATCAGCCAGAATCAGCTCTACAACAAGCCTCTGAACTTCAATGTTAAGGTTCGTACTGTCATCGCTTATATATAAAATGATCATATACTGACATACCTCATAGATTGTCGGTGGTCCTGGCTCCAAGTTAAACGGCAATTGCAAGTACGAGAATGGGCAATTTTCCGGCGGTGGATACGGCGAGCAGGGCTGTACTGCAGCCCTCGTCTCTGGGGACGCAACCTTTGTCCTCTACTAGTCATCTGGATCTTATCTTTGTATTTTATCGACATGTTTCAGATTTTGTTGCGTTTTTTCGCGTATTTTCTTTCATATACCCAAAGGGAGAATCTGGGGTTTCGCATTGGCTAGCTAGCATAATCTTCTGGTATTTGGACAAACTAAAGACGGAACTTGGGAAAAATAGACTTACTATAGCGGACCCGCTACAAGCAAGGCTTCTAGACCTGCAGAGTATTTCTTTTGATCGAAAGGGGGGGGGTCTGTTTGGCCGGTTGAGTGTGTGGGTTGCAGGCAGCTGAGATGTGGGATTTTGGAGTTTTTATTTCTGTTTAGTGCTTTTAACTTGTGGGCTTCACTCCGTCATCATCTTCCCTAAGGAGGCTCGTTTGTCCAATATGATAACTTTATTTAGATTGTGATTTTTCAGGGGCAGGGTTTTCTTATAACGTCATTTTCATATGTCTGTTTTCATAGAGATGTTCGGTGGATTCACAACAAATTTACATAGGCTGAATTCCTCCGAGTCGACTTGATCAAACAGTGGTCATGGAACATATGAATGTGACTTTTAACAGCTGTTATAGCTAGTGCATATATCGCTTCAATTGGGTACACAGTACGTACACTCGGTGATTTATGCCCGCTGTCGTAGAAGTACGCTTCAACCTCGAGGACTTATAAATTATTCCTGTAGACTCCCAAATGAGTTGATGTTTCAAAAAAAGCTTCCGCGTGATGCTCTCCGAGTTGTGCCAGCCAGACTGAAGCTGAACTGTCATGTCACGCTACTGTACCCAAGATCTTAGATGGCGGATCGAGACTAGCCGTAAGCTCCAGCTCCCGTTTCCCAGTCTCCCTCACAGCCCTCAGGTACCGGTATCCAACAGTTAGAACAAGGCTTCCAATGCAACGCCTACGCCTGACAACGTACAACTCAAAGCAACAGAAAACATATCACTCAGTCAGCTGTAGGCGGAACACATGGCCTCGGACTTCCGCTACTTTTCTGTATATTTTAATCTCGACACTCCTTTGCACCTACACAACATTTGGTCTTTTACCCGTACACGCACGCATATCAGGATTGCGGCAGCACAGCGGTGTTTTCAACTGAATAAGAGATATATTCCCGGCTGCAGGTTATACTAAATACAATCTTGAAACCGCTCTGGGGCTGAAGCTTACAAGTCGTCACTTCTGAAAACGGCATGAGAGACCTTCGCGCGTCGAATCCAATGTCTCATTCCCCTGGTCCGAGGGCCGCAGAGCCTCTGCTTGACTCGAGTGATGAAGAGGATCTTGGGCGAAGTAGGAGGGAGCTGGGTTTGGGTTTGGGTGACGATACGGAGCGGGTGGAAGATGGAGTTGGGTTTGCAGGCACGAGTGAGAGGAGGCATCAGTTGAGGAGTAGGAGTCCGGGGGAGGTATCTAGGTTGGTTTTTATCAAAGAGGTGGAAGGGTTGGTGGGCTTGGGTAGCTAATATTGTGGAGTGAATAGGGTTGCAAATAAGCAGAAGGTGTTACTGGCGGCTATTGCGTTGATAATAAGTCTGGTGGCGTTCGTGGTGGGTTCCTTCTTCCGTGAGGTGAAGAGGGTTTATGTTTACGAGGGATGAGGGGCTTAGGTACAAACAGAGACAGCGGTTTATATTCAAAAGGAGCTTGGCTGGAACAAGGCTTATTGCATGCTGTGGGTCCATGCTTCTATATCCCCAGAGCACTCTATGTCTAACGAATCTATTATCTGCAGGTACATGACCCATGGCTCCTGGACATTCCTCTGGCCCTTACAAATCCTCTACCTCAAACTCCGCAAACGCTCCGTCCCCTGGAGGAGCTTCCTCCACTCGCACCTACAGCTCGTCAGAACTACCGCACAAATGGTACAGTTCAAAACCAACCGCATCTCCACCACACAGAGCATGACAAACCCAATCCCACACTTTATGAAGCAGATAACAACAATTACTTCTGTGTTGACTGTCGCGGGGGGCAGTTGGTATATTGCAGTCAATATGACTACGCCTAGTGACCTCACGGCGATATACAACTGCTCGGCGTTCTTTGCATATGCATTTTCAGTACCGTTATTACATGAGAACATCAGGTCAGCGAAGGTTGCAAGCGTGGGGGTTGCGATATTGGGGGTGATGATTGTGGCGTACGGTGATGGGGTGGGTGGGCAGGGATCTGAAGGGACAAATAGATTGTTGGGGAACTTGGTTATTGGAGTGGGGAGTGTGCTTTACGGGTTCTATGAGGTACTGTATAAGAAGCTCTTGTGCCCCCCTGAGGCTACGAGCCCGGGAAGGAGCGTGATATTCGCCAATGCAGTTGGTAGTGGGATTGGTGTCTTCACGCTTAGTGTGCTCTGGGTCCCGTTGCCGATTCTACATTGGACGGGGATCGAGCCATTTGAGCTGCCCCGCGGAGAGACAGCTTATATGATGGGGATCTCGATCCTATCAAACGTGGGTTTTTCCGGGGCATTTTTGGTGCTGATGTCCTTGACAAG
>Ga0307511_10006218_pt1 | contig 12039 bp, 13 predicted proteins | sample 13_EM_MG_FD_200266 | JGI IMG/M metagenome (GOLD analysis project Ga0307511, IMG submission 200266) | Populus trichocarpa ectomycorrhiza microbial communities from riparian zone in the Pacific Northwest, United States - 13_EM | ecosystem: Host-associated > Plants > Roots > Unclassified | place...
CTACCCCCATCGGAACCCTCCCCCCCGTGGCCTCGGACCTAACACTGTCTTCTTCTGCTTCGACTAGGATCCAAGAGCGCAACGACTATGAAGCTTTCGATAAGACAGCGAATATTCGACGGGACTTTGTTGCGGCGTTGAAGAAGGAGTTCCCAGATTACGGCCTCACATTTAGCATTGGTGGTCAGATCAGTTTCGATGTTTTCCCTACAGGCTGGGATAAGACCTATTGCCTACAGCATGTGGTGAAGGAGGGTGATGGGTATTTCAAGGAGATTCATTTCTTTGGAGATAAGACTTATAAGGGTAAGTTGACCCGGTTCCATGTGTGTTGATGTGAGTTCTCCTAACGAGCGATCTAGGTGGAAACGACTACGAGATTTTTGAGGACCCAAGGACAATTGGGCACACTGTCACATGCCCAGAGGACACCATTGTGGAGTTGAAGAAGCTGTTTGATTTGTAAATGTCTAGTCCATAGGTATATATCCTAGTGGAAGTGGGCCTGTTTTAATTTTTCCTGGCTGGCGGGGAGTTTCTAGAATCTTGTTAAAGAACTAGAAAGAGAGCGGGTTCTCGGGTAGGATATACCAATGTTATTGTGGAGTAGTATAATATATCATATCTTGTTGGGTTTTAGCTTTGCAAATTGGATATAATATATAACCCAATCCTCACTTTGAGATGAGTGTTCGTGATGCTTACATTTATAGATACTCGTCAGCTGAAGGAAAAACGTTTATGCCCGCAAGCAAAGAGATGGTCAAACAGAATAGTAATAGGTTTCAGTTGCAAGCACAAACTAAACCAATATAGGCCGAGTGATCTGATTACCCCCGAGTTCTTGCAATCGGAACTTCAAGTTTGTACCATTTGGTTGCGACATCATGCATTTGCACAACTACCATAACCACAACTCAACAGCAAGCATGCCTCGAACATCAGACAGAGTCCACGTCCTAGAAGACATCTGACGCAGCAATTGAAATCGCAGCATGTTCTTATTTATTGGTATCAGACAAAGTAGGGGAGATAGAAATGGAAGAGGGGGAGGAAGAGGAGCACATTCAGGACCTTCTTCAAGTACAAGAGGTTATTGTCGCTCACCGGGTATCTATCTCGTGATACTAGTGCTGGCAGACATGAGATTGATGTTCTTGAGGCCTATATTCATGAATACCCGGAGACTGCATTCCTAGCATTATTCCGCATGCATCGCACATGTGGTATTTGTGGTATGTAATGCGGTGGTGTCTGTGTCTGACATATCTTGTGTGGAACGAACATGGAATTAGGAACCGGAACTTGGAACTTCAATTTTCTCGAGTTCTAACCTGATGTGGAGTTGGCCAATCAGGGTGATGCCAAGTGCCAAGGTGTGAACAGAAAAAACGTTGTACATAAACCAGGTTCTGGTCTGACAACCACTACCTAGTACCGGGAAAACTGGGACACAAGAGTCCTGGTCGGGTTTTGAGACACTTCTATTCACAGAGCGCCACTAATACTAATTTTACCTAAATCTGATGGTGCTGCAGGTGGCATGTCAGGGATCAGCTCTGCATCGGCACCATCCATATACTCAACATCTTCATATGTACAGTATCTTCCATCTGCCATGACCCAACTGTAATATCCGGCAAACCTAACGAACATAAAGCTTTGTATCTTCAGTCCCATCAGGGGATATAGAAATAGGGCGCGCAGACTTAGGTTGAGCTGTGTCTGTAGATGTCGACATAACCTCATTAGCACCTGGAGAGGTCAGCCATCTAGTCGGATCTACCTTTTCCCCTTTCCTCCCGTGATAGGACTCTTGTATCCCAGTTTTCCCGGTATATGGGTACCTAGCAGTTAAAGGTTGCACCCACAACACAAGTTCACCTCTACAACTACTGGTACCGGTACAAGAGATCACAAACTTCAACCCCCCCCCAAGTAAACTACTCCAAAAAAAAAAAAAACCGTCGCCCGAGCCATTTACTTTTGTATTGCAATTTATATATACATATATTCTCATTTCACATTCATAGCTTAAAAGATAACCCATCCCAACAGATAATACATCCAAAACAGAAATCCTTGCGGTAAAACCTTTAATTTGTCCAAACCCTGAAGAAGAAGAGAGTGGGTAATTATAAACGAGTGTAGGTAAGAGGTAATACAGTACAACCAAATATAAAAAATAAAATAAAAAAGACCCAATCAACCAATCTCGCCCAATAGCTATGCATACATACTTTACAAAGAAAGAAAAACAGAGCCAATCCAATCAAAAAAAAATTTAAAAAAACCCCCGAACTGGACTCAGTCAATGTTCGTTCAAAAACACAAGGATGAGTAGAGAGAAGTAAGCGGATAAGTCAGAGGGGTAAAAAATGGTATGGATATCTTTTGAGGGTTTTTATCTAAGTGTGCGGTATGTAGTAAAGTAACAAGCAGCAGCAGCAGCAGCAGCAGCAGTAGCAGTAGCAGTAGCAGTAGCAGATTTCTTGTCCAATTCCCTCCCCTCCCGTCTGGATATCCATCCATTCATTTCTGCCCCTTTATAGTTGATGTCCTTTCTCTTCCACACCCAGCGTTCCCCCCCCGCGGGCCCTGTTATCAATCCTAGAAATATACAAATAAAAAAGCAAACCCCCCAAAAATAAATACTCGACCGTGGCCTATATTTCTAGAGGCCCGGGAGAAAGAAGAAATGAAATAAGCAAAAAAACTAAAATCCAATACAGAAAAAGGCTAAAAACAAATGAAAATACACCAATGAAAATACACAAAATCTATCGCCTATTCCCTTGATGGGGGTGGCGATGGGTTGATATTGAACCTCACACTGGCTGGAGTCGGAGGAACTGCATACGACTGCCTATACTGGTTCGGGGCAAATGCCGGTGTCGATGGTAGAGGGACCGCGGTTGGGTCATAGCTATTCAGCTGAGGCTGAGGAGGCCCCCAACCAGACTGGACAACCTGTGGGCTAGAAGAAAGCGATACTGGGGGCTGATGATGCCTAACCTTCGGGACCGCTTGGAGCTGGAATCCGCCGCTAGTAGGAGTTTGCATTGGCCGATCCGATGTTGGGGCCATTCCTTCCTCAGCAGCAGAGTATGGGTCCTTGGACATATTGTACAAAGTGTTCTTCTTAGTTTCATCCTCATCGTCGGAGTTGGGGGCTTCTTGTTCCCGGAGCTTTGCGAGCCAGAGTTCCGAGCGCGCGCGGTCACGGATGTCCATGGACTTGCGGAGCTTGCGCTTTGTAGCGATACGCCAGAAGGCGAAGGCGTAGACACCGATGGTGAAGAGCTCGACGGAGACTTCGATGAGGGCACAGACGAATCCCCAATCCTACGACAAGTTAGTTTTTCCATTTATTGGCTGGGATAGTGAAGAAAGTTACGTACCAACTCACGGCAGACAAGCGCGTAATTGATGTCTTCCTGGAAAAGTGCCCTTCGCTTATTGTCCTTGCAAGCCCATCCCCAGATATCCTGTCCGTTACCAGCAGCTCTTGTCCCGTTGAGAATCCCCGCAGCTATACCCCACATTACGATCGCGAAGATGAAAGACCCAATAGAAAATGCCGTCACGTAAATGCTTGCCTTCTCCGCTCGCCGATGACCACCGCGCCAGTATGCGTACAACACACTTATACATAGAAGCAAAGAAACAGCAGCGATACAGCAAAGAGTGATTTGAGGCCAGGTTGCAGAGCCCGCCGCCCACGGAGGGAGACCATTTCGCGCAGGGAGATTAGCCGTCTTGTGGAAAATGTACAGAGCAGATGAGATCAGTGCAAGGACTACGAGGGAACAGCAGAAGTTGACGCTTCGTAAGACGACCTTTGCGATCCTAATACGGAATTTCACTTTCTAGAATAATGTAAAATGCATTAGCATATTCCACGCGGCACGCCAAACCAAGGCATTGTTAAACATACCAGGTCCTTCCTATCAATTTTTGTAACCTCCTCTTCTGCCTGGACAACCGCCTCCTCCTCCTTGAAAGTTGCGCTCATGGGTGTCTTGGGGTCAAATGGTGCTGTGCTATCCCTTCGCATAGGCACAAATCCATGTGGAGTTTGTGGCTCTAGTCCTCCTGTGGGTGGATAGAAAGCTCCTGGGGGAGAAGGCCTTCGAGGGGAGAGAGGCGTCCTTGGTGAGAGGGGAGCGCGAAAGCTTGGTGAGAGAGGCGTCCGTGGGCCAAAGGAAGCATGTTGTGACCTAGGAGAGCCGGGTGTTGGTGGAGCCTGGAAGAATGGGCGAGGGGACGCGGCTGGTGGTGGTACTGGAGCTTCCGACATGTTGTATGAGTGATTGAATCGGTCTACTTGATGAAAGTCGAGGGATAAAGACGAGTATTGATAGTATTCTGTCGGCTCAGAAGGATGACAAACTTCCTTCTTGCTTCTGCACCTGTCAGAGAGAAAGGAGGAAGAAGAAAAAGGTAAGTATTTCTTAAGATCGTCTTCCCGGTTAAAGGAAGCGAGAACCACTGAAGTGAACAATAAACACGCTCAACGTCTGACGAGCAAAGGGAAAGTAAAGGGAGAAAATGAAATGGAAGAGATGGGGAAGAAGTATTAGCTCGGAGATCGACCCACCTTCTTGATGATCACAGGACCGCCAGGAACATTTCCCAGAAGGCCCAAAAGAAGAGTAACTCTATGTACCTCCAACCAATAGAAGGCCAGGAAACCGTCCGTTTTGGAGGCAAATAGTCCAAGTCCAGGAAAAAACTTGTGCAAAATCCAAGTCACCATTGGAGCACGCCAGTATCTATACTTGGATCGAACCAGAAATCCCAAATTGACCCAATATGCGATGCCTGCAGTTTGGTTGGTAGTGGGGTACTTTACACCACTAGTACGATCCCTGGGGACAGCAACCGCCAGGAGTACGACGATCATTTCCTAGAGCTCCTAACGCATCGTATAAAATGGTGATATGATTTGCCATACAGGTGGTACCTAATCTCATGAGGCCTGTCGCTGCTATCGCACAATTGCCACTATCCATCAATTTTGGGTATGTATTGAGCCTGAATAATTCAAAAATTGAGGCCGGCCGCCACGAGCTCATGGAATGGTACCTAAGGAGGCTGTTGTACCTCGCCCTCCGCCTTATTATCAAATGCATTCGCCCACAGTACTCTGACGGAGCAGTGCGCCTGCTAGTCTTTTCCATACAGAGGAAAGTAGTCGTAAGTACCGATATCCGTAGTTGGTTCCTGCATGTCTGGGATTCTGAATCCCTGCTGACCTTTCTGTTGTTTTTTCGCCCAGCCTGCGGACACCTACAACAGCCGAAGCGAACCCAGGCTGGGCATATCCGCAAGCATTCATGCGGGTGTACCGTTCCCCACTTAACTTGCACACCAATTCTCCTAGTTTGCCAGATTTAGAGTATTTAGCTGTCTTTCTATTTTGAGCTCTGCCGATCAATGGCCCGGAATAGCAACAACCACAGCAAAATGAATACGCACACTGGTGGCAAATATATCCTGATTTGGAAAGCCCTAAGAACTTATGAAAATCAATACCCCGCTCGTGTGCGTACCGAGATATAATTACATACCACAGGTCCTAGACTCAACACCTGCTTAAGTTCTTGACCTCTGGAGACTATCGCCAAAGAGAGCCGCAGAGAGCCGCCACTGCTTCCCCTCCAAGGCAGAGTAGTCAGGATTGGGGTATAGGGTGATAAGTTAAGGCACGTTGTGGGTATAAAGAGGTGAGATTCTTGTTTGTTGAGTCGAGACTAGGCTCGAGGAAATTCGTTTCGTTCGACAAGCCGAGCTCCGCTGGTAGGTAACGCCGTTTAATCGGCTTGTGTGTCCATCCGCTTCATCGATGTAGTCGTTCAGAATAGCGAATCATAGATTCGGTGCAAGGGTGCCTGCAGTCGCTCTATGCAGTTTCGACATGTCCCCTGCTGAGCACTGCTATTCGTTAGCTCCCGTTGGCTCCAGCACCCGATGTCCCAGGGATCCACCACCTTAAGCTGAGGGACCGGCCTCCCTTGTCAACAATTGCTTTATCGCAGAAAAACCCCAACAACCTGAATTGCGAATTTCCATATTGAGGCCTATAGAAAAGAAAAAAAAGACTTGATAAAATTTAGATTTGAGAAAGGGTTTGGCATTTACTCCATCTGCGGTTTTTTGGTCATGCTCTACATTAGTAGATTGAATACTAAACAGCACTCCTCGCTGCCCATATTCCTGCAAATAGGACAAGGCATTGGCTCCGTTGTAGTATGGACCTAGTAACATGACCAGTACCAGTAGGTACTGTTAATCTCATCGTGCTCGGCGACAAGGTGGACAACCTACTCCGTTTGTGGCGCAACACTCCCAGTTTGGTAGAGCCACAAATGTCCCTAACATAGCCGCCGCCTCCAGTTTCAACTGTGGCGATCATAGTCGATGTAGGTGCACAAGTCACATGCGCTTTGGGGCCCACGGCCCTTACCAGCTGAAGGAATGACCCCGTCAAAGGAGCCTATCCGTCATGAATAAAATCTCTGTTGCTGCGTTGGACCAGCAGACAGTAGTACCGGTATCATATTTCGCCCCAATCTCCTGTTTCAGGAAATTTAGGTGGTGGCAGTGCCGGCAGAACCCTGCCCCACCAATAAACGTCAGCGAGTCGTACTTCACATGAAGGAAACAAAACGGGTGGAATCAAATATATGACGCATGTGCCGTATATAGCCCCTCTTCCTTTCCCAGGCTTTCATGAAGAAACAATTTATCGATAGTTGCACCCATGCGGCGCTTTACAAATTCAGCTGGCACTACTAGCGCAAAAACAGAGTATGGGTATCTTGGACGCGAGAGAAGTCACCAGAGAAGGTGAAACGGCTGTTTCTTGCAACACAAAAAAAGGTTTTCTGGAACTGGGTTTCAACCTACCTATGCTAGGCTGCCACGCGAGCCGACTTGCGAAGAAGGTTAATTCAACTGGAAACTCGGTGGGTAGGTAGCCGATCTCCAATGAGGAGGGCCGATCACTCATTCTGTGCGGCAATCTCGGTGGGCGGGGAGCCGACCTGGCTTCTCCGTTGGAATTGAAGGGCAGGATCGATGGTTTTTTAGAGAGACATACCAAGCATGTGTGAATGTAGATAGGTCCATGCGTCCACGGGCTCGAGGCAGCTTTGTTTGTGATTTGTTTGTCATCGATATGGCAAGCGATTCGAATTTCTGCCCTCATATTCAGCTACTTCAGAGCAACCTACAGGTTGAGGTGGATCTAGATTAGATGATCACGACCACAGCCTTTTAGAGGTGTACTTCAGCTAAGAGTGGGTGAGTGAGTGAGTGAGTATAGAGAAGAACTGTATTCCCGCAGTGTATGTATGTCTGTATGTATGTCCTTCCTCTCAAGTCCTTTCTCAACTGTCCTTCTTCTCAAGTCCTTTCTCAACATTCTCGCCCTCTTCTTTACCTACCAACCAGACTACCCACCCCGCCCCTTCAACGATTTATCTCGTCATACCTAACGAACTTACCAAGTCATAGTATAGTAGCCTGGTTGCAGTACATAGCTACCTATCGTAATCTATAGTCAACCCCCCTAGCTAGGAATACACTACTTCCTAGCCCCATAACCAGCCCCAGCCTCATACCTCCACAGGAGTGGTCGTGCCAACCAGACTAGCCTCATAGAGCGCCTCTCATCCTTAATCGGTATCTAGGCTGGCGACCAATATCCTAATCCAGACTTATCCCAGATTAGCAATCCATCTCAACTCCTACTCTTGCAATTAAGTCTGTCAAGTAGTCTGGGGCTTGTGCCAACCAGACTATCTGTCAAGTAGGAACCAGACTATCAAATAGGCAGTTCTAGTCAACCGTCTCGAGCCTTTGCTGGCCACTGTAGTCCTATTTTACAAAGCCCCAATTCACGTGACCATCACGGAACTGGAGATGACATCAAGATGTCAACCCCCCCCCCACGCTCGCAAATAACCTGTAGTAGCGAAGTATATATCCCCCTCCCCCCCACCACCATAGAGGCTTGACTTTACAGCTCCATACTGCACCCCGCAGCCATAGCATCTACCGAGCTACATCCCCATAAACAAACCGCAGACTTCTGTCATTGTATCTTAAAACCGATATATATACATATACCAAAGCCTCCAAAGCCTCCACCATGTCCGAACCCCATGATACACGCAAAAACCCCTACGAGGGCGGGACACTCACCGACTTTGCCGTGTATGGCACTACTATGCCCAATAAGTCCTCCACGGAATATGTTCCCTCACGCCCCTCCCATGAGCTTGAGCACGCATACAAGCAAGTCCTCGGGTACCAAGGTCTCGCTGGGGCAGCGGACAATGCCAAGGTGCCCTGATCCAGGGGAGTACGATCCAATGACGGGGGAGGTGGTAACTGGCACTGGCGATGCCATGCCGGTGGAGTCAGAAATGAAGTTTGCTGGTGGGAGGACCTGGGGAGGCAAGGAGAGGGAGGAGAGGATACGGAAGGGCGGATTGATGCATAAGAAGGAGTGGGAGGAGAAGAGGAGCTTGCAGGCCTGTACGAAGCCTGGGGAGAAGGAGCACTCATGGGGAATCAAGGAAAATGAATAGGATGGGCTTCTGTTTGGGGGGGCACTTGTGAATTCACATTCTGTGGCAGAGGGACTCTTCGAGACATGGGGTTAAATGCGAGCACATAGTGTGCATGTACAGTGGCGAAGGATGTATCAAGGTCACCGTTTGTAGTTGGTTTTACACTCTTTTAACAATATGTATATTTCGTTCTGCCGTAACTTTTTTTTCTTTAAAAAACCCCCCAAAAAACGTTCTGCTATTTTGCAAACATGGGGTCGGTTGAGAGATCAATACCTCAGTGTAGCAGCTTCGGCTCTTGCAGTATATAATCCCCCCTTTGGCTGGTGTCGTCCCCGCCACACTATGGTAGTCAACCGCCACACCGTGTCGGGCACGTGACTTCATGACGCCTGCAGTTTCTCAAACATTTCTTTCCCACAAATTGAATTCTCAAATTCCCGCCCCGCATGACACTGCACTCAACCTCGGCAGCCATAATCCTCAATTCTGCCACATGAAATAGCAGCTACCTTGCTCTTTGCTTCCTGATGAGCACCAGAGCACTGCGCAACCTTTGCGGGGCTCTGTGGGATTCGATTTCGCCTGCAACTCAAGGCAAGGGTTGCATCCGTAGTTTTCACTCATTTGGGCGCCCACAACACCATGTGGAGGGCTCCATAAACCCGATAATAGAGGCACGGAGCAAGTCAGATGTATTCGCAAACTATCTGCCGGCCTCACGATGGAAACTCTTTGCCCCGCAGTTATATCCGAAACGTCCGGTACCTTCCCTTACGACTGGGGCATCGGCGGGGAGGTCGAGATATGTCTTATCGAGGGGATTCGGGACAGGGCTCATGTGCTGGCAGGGGGTCCCGGGGTCGATGGTGACGAGTGCAGGTCCAGGGCCGATAGCTGCTGCTGCTGTCGATGCATGTTCAGCGGTCACAGGCGAGCGTACATCTGGGGGGTGCACGCAGTGTGGCCGGGTAGGTGGAAAGGTCCCCAAGGGGATTTATAGGTCCATGATTGCTTTGCTTGCAGCTGGGGGTTTGAAAAAGACAACGCCTACACCCAGACGGGGCAGGATACGGCCTTCACTGACTTCAAAGATGCTACAAGCTAGATCCGTAGGCTCAACTGGGGGGTCTGGCACAACACCCGGAAGCTTCGGTGGGGCAACAGCTGGAGGTGCCCCTACTGGAGGTGGAGCAGGAGGAGGACCAGGAGGCCGCAATAGCAACAATGGTTCTCGTAACGGCAATGGTGGTGGAAGCGGTAAGAGTGGAAACTCCCCACCTCCGGAAGAGCCCACCTCCCCCGACCCCGGAATTCTAGGGCGAATTGCTTCAATCCACCGCCCAACCAAAGACCAAATGCTTGCAGCGGCCAACGGTGTCTTTGCCCGTTTCCGTATTCGTACAAAATGGGCTCTTATCCGTCAAATGCGTCCTTACAACCTCGAGGATATTGCCGCTCTCTTGCAATGGCTTCTGGTGGGGCATATCATTTGGGTCGTTGTTGGGACAACCACTTTCTTCTCAATTGTTTTACTTCTGGTGAATACTGTCTATGCACAAGGTAACCGTCATATCCCCTCACTACCCTGTTACCCTGTACTGACCCCCCACATAGAAAGTCTCGCATCCATGATAGGTAACTACCTGACTCGTGAAACCGGTGTCCGCATCGTCTTCGAATCCGCCATTGTTCCCCGGTGGAAAGATGGTCGCATCTCTCTCAAAAACGTCTTTGCCTCCCGGCGTCCCGGTAACCTCAAGGATAAATCGAAAAGGAACGTACAAAAGGGTAGCTCTGCTACCGCTGCAGCCATCGCCGCCGCTACAATCCACGCTGACAGCACCAGCAAAAGCATTGAACACACTACCCAAGCCCAAGATGAAGAGGAAGAAGAGGACACAAACTATACTCAATTTGACGTCACCATCGATGAAGTCGCTGTCACCCTCTCCCTCGCTCGCTGGATGAATGGAAAAGGCCTTCTCAAGGATGTACAAGTTAAAGGCGTCCGCGGAGTCGTCGATCGTACCCATGTCATTTGGGGGGAAGGAGTAGACCCCCGCTCGTATCGGCACGTCCACCAACCTGGGGACTTTGCAATTGAGTCTTTCAAACTTGAAGACCTCCTAGTGACAGTCCACGAGCCAGATGGGTTCCGCCCCTTTTCAGTGTCAATCTACAATTGCGACTTACCGCAGCTAAGGAAACAGTGGCTTTTCTATGACTTCTTGAGCGCAAATAACATGTCTGGTTCATTCGATCATTCTTTATTCACTATCCACCCTAGGCAGCGGCACGGTGTTAGCCCGAGCCAGCAATTACTCGACGGAGAGGGTGAGGGCAGGATTACTTGGAAGAAAATCTCTCGGCTGAGAATCGATGGGCTGAAGATAGACCATTTGAACCGTGGGGTAGAGGGGCCATTTGGCTGGATCAAAGAGGGAAGTGTGGATATTGTTGCGGACATTTTGTTCCCTGAAGACGAGGACGAACTTGCGTTTAGCAAAGTTGTCCAGGAGATTGTTGGCCGGGTCGAAAAAACTGTCTCTTCATCCACCACCACTTCCTTGCCATCCCCTCTTTCAGAGTCACTCTCGCTAGATAATCTCCGCTCCCTATTCCAGCCAGATAACCTCCGCTCCGTATTCCAGCCAGATAATCTCCGCTCCGTATTCCAGCTAGATAATTTCCGCTCTCTATTACAATCCATTACATCTCCACCCGCGCCCCCACCACCAACAATCCGCCTCCCTTCTTCGCCTCCAATCCAGGAGGAAAAGGGCCCAAACACAGAAGAATCCTCATTACCAAACAACAGTAAAGTGAAGGATGACAACCGCTTCATCGTCCTAGACCTACACATCCAACTCTCCTCCGTCCGCGCTGCAGTCCCCCTCTTCACTAAGGACCTCAGCTACGTAAATTCAGCGCTCATCAGGCCGATAGTGGCGTATATTAATAGTAGACAGACGTATATCCCCATTCAATGTAGGGTTGTCAAGAGGACGAGTGAGTTTGATGGAAGCTGGACGGTGTATGATTCGGGGTTGATGGATGATTTGAGTGCAGAGGTATGTTTTTTTCCTCAACCGGAATGCGGAGTGTTGGGTGGATGGGCTAATGAATGAGGGGGGGGGTTAGACGTATGAAGCGTTTGCGGCGCATGTTATGGATAGACAGGCGAGGAGCAGGAGGTTTAGGAAGGTGGGGCTGTGGAGTTTGCAGTTGATGGCGCAGGCGGTGTTGATGGCTATGGCGGGGAATTTGGCGTGATGATGACTCCTACTGTTATTCTACTATGCCATTCTTCTGCTTCTTCTTTTCCTCCTCCTTCAATAAGCATTCTTGCATCCTTTTTTTTCTATGGGTTGGCTTTTGTTTTATTTACTGGGTGTTTGCGGGTTTTTTTTTTTTTTTTTTTTTTTTGATTATAAAATTTAAATTTAAATTTTTT
>Ga0307511_10006219_pt1 | contig 12037 bp, 2 predicted proteins | sample 13_EM_MG_FD_200266 | JGI IMG/M metagenome (GOLD analysis project Ga0307511, IMG submission 200266) | Populus trichocarpa ectomycorrhiza microbial communities from riparian zone in the Pacific Northwest, United States - 13_EM | ecosystem: Host-associated > Plants > Roots > Unclassified | place...
AATATTTATGATTCATGAATATTGATAATTGATGAAATAATTCTATAATTGATGTGTTAGTTAATCTATTATTATTGATAATAACACCTATTCTCGTCAAATAATAATAATAATAATAATAATAATAATAATTGATGTGTTAGACGTAATTAGACGGTGGGGACCGGGGAGGTGACCCATGCTTACCCTTTAATCCCATCTACATATCTGTAAGTTCCGTTTAGCTATGCTATGGTTATATAGCACGTGCAAAAATAAAACGTCTAGATATCAAACCACCAGCCTGCACAGTCACAAAGTTCACACCTCACATCTCACAAGCCATCTTTATGTCCCCGAAAAGAACATCCTACTTTATTCAACAATAAAAAAATATTTATCTATTTTCCCAAAACGCCCTCTTCAGTATAAAATCATCAATTTTCTTCCACATATATATTTAAAAAAAAAACAAAGCTTATATATTTCTTATAAATAAGGGAACATGCTACACCAACCCACGTTTATACAAAGTTTTTATCCATACATCCCAAGTCAAATTATAAATAGCTCAACCTTTTCATTAATGTTTTTAAAATAAATAAAATAGCTAAAATAAACTAGGAAAAAATAAACTATAGTTGCTTTTTAATTCTCAAAATAGCCTAAAAAATATGCTAAAACAGGGTGTTGTGATGTAAAAAATGACCGAAGCCAATAGTACAAGCTTTAAAGTGTTAAATAAGCTTTTCATTAGCATCTTATAGGTCCCACATCGTTTCATTAATTAAAAATTATGGATGTTTGAAGGTCTAATTGATATATTAAGATAATGTTTAGAAATATGGTTATGATTTATTTTTTAAAATATTTTTTATTTGATATATTAAGATAGTATTTAGAATTGTGGTTTTGATTTATTTTTTAAAATATTGTTTATTTAAAAATATATGAAAATAATATTTTTATTATTTTTAAAACTATTTTTTATATTAACACATTAAAACGATCAACAAATATTTAAAAAAAATTTAAGCAAAAAAAATATTAAAAATACACAAAACATGATTTTAACTACAAAAACAAATAGCCCCTACCACACTTTTTAATATCCCATGCAATATAAATAAGTTAAAATAACTTTAACCACTTTATCTCTATTTTGATCCCTTGATGTGGAGGGAGTAGTGAGAAAATCATTGAAAAATAAAAATAAAAAAAAAAAGAAAAAATATTTAGTGAATTATATTTCAACCACGAAAAAATCAATTTTAGTATCAATGAATTCATCTTAAAGTATAAGCTTTCATGAAGATAGTTTAAAACTTTTATCTTGTCGGAAAAAAAAAGTAAATCAAGACTTATTTTTATATATTATATATATATATATATATATATATATATATATATATATATCTTCTTAATTTATTTATGGTGTTTTAGGATTAAAAATAAATTTTTTGAGTCTAAGAACCCAAAGCTAACTTTTTTACTACTAGAATTTGCTAGAATTTGAACATATGATAGCTTGTTATTTATTTTATAAAAAAAAATTAAACAAACAATGCATTAACCATCTATTTTTTTTAAAAAAAGTGTTAGGCGTGCCTAGGATTTTTTTGTTTGGGCTAGGCGCACATGTCAATTCTCCAAGCACCCAGTTTCTTTTTATATTATTTTTTATTTTTTAAATTTTAAATAAAATTTACTATAAATAAAATAATTTTTTAAATATTATCCAATTTTGGTATATCTTTTTTTTTTATAATAGTATCAATAATTGGATCATTGATACTATTATTATATATATAATAGGATCCATACCATCATGATTTGAGTCCATCAAAATTGTTTTACTAGGTATAGAATAAATATATTTATTTACATAGATACCTATAATTTAAATTGGATAAATAAGCAAGCTTTTGCGCAAGTAATTGGCTAGTTATCTCGAAATAGGAGGGTGGTTGTTTAAACTTTCAACTTTCCAAGTTGTAACCTTCAGTGGACTGCCTTCGGCTTCAATGGCGGTTATGAACATTAATGCGTGTGGTAGCAAGAAATTAAATTTTGCAGGAGCCTGACAAGGCTCTAGTCATTTTATCTTTAACAAAGGATTAACATCATGCATGACCTACAATCCTACGGAAAATCACCATTAGTCATGCATCGGAGTCGTTCACACTCACATACATTCGGGCGCTCTCTGCTGCTCTTGCTAGTTTGCTGGTTTTGATATATAGTTTGCTGCTTCTTTTAATAAAAACTTTACATAATTTATTTCAAAGAATTGTATTTGGTCAAATATCTCGGCGCTGCGTTGAGAGATCGAAAAAACAAACATGGTTGAATTTATGAACGCAGACGAGGGATTGGCATGTATAATTCTTGGAGATTCAAAAAGGATATTTATATGAGAAATCAATCGATTAGTAATTCAATGGTGCTCTTGCGGAAGAAGTGAAGTCTCATATCGAGTGTCGTTTTCGTTAAATCTAAACTGCAATTCTACAAATGTTCCATTTTTATTATAATTTAAGAGCCTTGCAGCGCCTCTGGGTAATAACCTGTCAATCAAGAATCCAGATAAGATTTCGAGGAACAAGTTTCTAGCACCCGTCGAGTTCGACAGTTACATATCATATATCCAGAAAAGCCATGTGCCATTACTTTCCCCCCTTTCACCCTGTCTGCTCTGGGTCTAATTGAACTCAGCACATATAGTGGCTGTCATAAATCATAATGTTTTGCACCTCATGTAGGGTTCCGGGACGGAGACAGCGACAGGGACAGGGGCAAGTAGTTGTGCGGCCGTGCCTAATTAACAAAGGTCAGGTCTCCAGCTCGTGTTCTCATTTACCCACTTGTTTTCAGTACTGTTATATCCGGTGACCGGACTAAAATGAACGGTCAGGAAGGTTTGGATGTGTTCCAAATCATGGTTTATGAAAATTTAATTTTTTTTTAAAGAATTTTTTTATGTTTTTAAATTATTTTAATGTTAAAAATAACTTTTCAAAAATAAAAACATATTATTTTAAAATATTTTAATATAAAAATATTTTAAAAAACCGTCACTATCATCATCCAAACATTATTGAAATAAAAGGCGAAATCACATTTTTCTTGTGAATACAGACACTACTTTTTTAGGAAGGAGGATTAGCCAAGTTGCTTTCGCAGGACAAATCAGCACAGAAATCAAGATCCATCAACCGTACTATTAGGTAGCATATATTTTCAATGTTTACTTTTTACTAGAAATGTTGTTTTGTATTTTTCATGTCCCCTTAACATCGAACTTCGAACTTGATCAAAGCTGAAATGGACATCGAACTTCGAACTTGATCAAAGCTGAAATGGACCATCTTCTTGCGTAGACAGACCTCATCCTGGCCTTATGGACTAACTCTTGGCCCAGTTTAGCAATATTCATCCCATCTCACCGCCAACAATAAGAATAAGAATTAAGATATAGCATCCATATGGGAAACAAAAAATCAAAATAAATAAAATATAGCATAAGCAATATAGAGCTTAGCATCTACTTGGTCACGTAAAAAACTTATTTTCAATTAAACTTATTTTCTGCTTGAAAGAATCTAGTTAACGATCACTCCAAGGCAACAGATTGTGTTCGATACAAAATTGTGTAAAATTATTAGCAAGAATGGAAAACAGAGGAAATAATAACTGCGAACTACATGTCTATATACTTGCCTTTTCTCTTAAAAGTGAACTTTCACTTGTTCAAGGTTATATATATGTTCACAAGAAATTGGGTATATCTATGGATCCTTTGGGACAGATGCAACTAATTTTTCATGGCATATAAATAATCATGCCTCGTAAGTCCTAGTCACCCTTGACAGGAGGATTAAGTTTCTATTTTACTATTTTTTATTACGAAAAAAGGCTAGATCATGGTATTTTTTTTTATCATAAGAGAGACATAAATGCTGATTAAGCTATATTCTCACTGGCTATATTAATTTGCTATTGTTCTCATTTGAAGCAACCGCGCTAACCACGTTAAGATGTGGATTAATGGAGTGGACTGGCAAAGTGGATCAAGGAACTGTTTAGTTGCTTTTAACTGGAGATTGCAAAAACAGCGACAGAAACCAGGACATGTAGTCATTTCTTGCGCTAACAAGCCCAACACTGTTAGGATTGCATCACACAACGGCCCTAGTTGGCATATCCAAATATCTGTCCTTTTATCCAAGTTCTTCATGCTCCCCGAAGCAAGTCATCAATCCCTCGAGTGATCATTTATGTTTTCGATGACTAATTATCAGGCTTGTTGTTATAGCCGTGTTGTTTCGAAGGCAGACAAAATGGTGAAACGTGAATTCCCATTTCTACATCGTGAAAATTGAAATGCATCTACACTGAGAGCAGATTATTTTGAGGATTAAGATGAAATTGATTCTTTTGCTGTATCGTATATTGTCATATTGGTTGAGCTATAAGAAACTTTCTATTCAGCCGAATCCATGCCGGTGTGAACGATAGTTTATAAATTCCGCCTTCAAGGCTGAGCTCAGCTGTATCATGATGTTATTGTTAGCATGAGTTATTGATGGATGTACAAAAACAACACCTTGGAAGGCAGGTACGTTTGGATTGGGCAACCAACATTGACAGCATTGTTTGCGAGCTAAGACAAGAAAATCAAGATTATGAAATTAAAAGAGAGAGAGAGATGAGTGCTGGTAGTATTTAATTGGATTAACGAGAGAGGGACATAGGTATGGACGTAGTGGAAGGCTGAGTCAGGCATATCCTGTCACCCACCGAAGTTGAAGAGAAACGCGCAAGGAGTGGTGGACTGGACTGCCCTTCGCCAAAGTTGGAATCTTTCTTCAAGCGGTCATCCTTTGGTCCACTTCTCTTCTTCTTCTTCTTTTCCCAAACGCCATCATTCACTATCTTTCACATCCAATGTTTGCTTCAACGCACTCACCTCATCTCTACTTTTTCCCCGCCCTCCTTTCCTCTCCCTGCCGGCCTACCAAGGTGGAATGCAGATCACTTTCTAGTTTTACATTTACACGAGTAAACTTTGATTAAACAAGAAAATAAAAAAAAGTTAGAGGAGGATCTAGTGTTTCATTGTACTATAAGAAAAAATCACTATATAGATTCACACAATGACTTTTATCCTTGAAGTTCTTTTTATATTTGATCATCGATTTCTTTACTTTAATTTCATCATTTCATGTTATGATGATTGACGATTAAACTTGATGGTTTATTTTGTACAGTTTTCATGTTTTTTAAAAAACATCTCAATATTAAATCGATTTTTGATTTTACATAAAAATATTTCATTTGATTGACTAAGAAAAAAAATAATATAAGAGGAAAAAAACTGAAAGGAGTGTAAACTATCATCTATTTGTTTAAGAAGAAAAATATTTTTTTGGTAATTTGTTAATTTTTTTAGTCTAATCATCAATTTATTTTCAATTTTATCCTTTAATATTGAGTTAATTGGTGATTAAACTTGGTAACTTGTTTTATATTATTGTCTCTCGGGTTGTCGTAGTCTTTAAAAAACATCCTTTATAGGTTGGTTCTTGATTTTGCTATGATTTATTAAGTTTTGTTCTTTGTGAGAAATTAACTACAAGGGGAGCAAAACCTTATAATTATACAGTTTGGTACAAAAACTTTATTTTATTTATGTCTTGGTTTTTTTAAATTAAAGGGGAGGCCTGTCAAGAAAATAATAAAAGAGAGAAAAAAAAGTTGGTTGTTTTGATTTAATTCACCAGAATGCTTAGATTTTTGTGATAAAATATTCCTCTTGATAAAATGAGTAATATTAAGGTGTTTTGAGTTTTTTTTAATTATTTGATGAGGTAGATCGGGTTGAAATAGGTTTTTTTTGTTTGATTTGTGTTCTTTGACCAATCCAAGATTTTTTTTTTAGTTGGGGAATTAGTTTCATGAGCTTATAAGAGTGTTTTTAATGTGTTTTGAGATAAAAATAGATTAAAAATTGAGTTTGAGAGTAAAAAAAAAAATGAAGCCTGAATTTTTTTGGCACATAAACAACGCATTATTTGCTTGTTTAAACAAAAATTAGTGAATAATGTGCGAGATTAAAAAAAAAAACAAAGGCTCAAGCGTGTATGCCTCGCCTAATAGGCCTAGCCACGCTATCCTTGTCTGGCAAGCCCACATGCCTAGGTTCCTCTTTAAAAATCTGAGCGTGTTAGGCCAATATACATATGCAATTGACCTATTTTCTTTCCTCTTACTAATTGATATTAACTTTATTAAAAATCAAATGATTTAAAATATAACATGTATAATTTATTTTAAATTATCAGATTAACTAGAAATGGTTTTTATATATTGTTTTATTTGATTTCATTTATTTTTTAACTAGAAATGGTTTTTATATATTGTTTTATTTGATTTCATTTATTTTTTACTTTGTTGAGCAATCATTCTTTTCCCACATCTATTGAATTTTGAGTTAATTATTATAATTTTTCTTGTTGCTAAAAATAGCATTACATTGATATTTTTTTATATTAAAAAAAAATTAGCTTGACTCGTAGCTTCACGAGAGCCGATTATCTAGTTTGTGCATAAATTTTGTAATTATGTTGATTAGGTTCATTACAATTTATTGTTGAATTTAATATTACAATGGCTAATGAAAAGACCTACAAGTCTTATAAAATGACTGGGGAACTTTTGCTTGACTCTGTGATGAGAAAAATCTAGAATTGTTTCTTAGATAATATAAATAATTTCAAAAATTCTATCGAGTCGTTGTTTACTTTAGTTAAATCTCATTGATTGTTTCTTTGTAGTTTTAATATAAATAATTGTAGTATATGTATACACTCAAGGTCTCAGACATCATGATACATGGACTCTGAGGTTTTAAAATCAAAAAAGAAAAACGTTAATACAACAACTCCAGATAATCATAGATAAACTAACCGACAAGAACAGGCGAGTGATTATATTCTCAAGGATGTAAGAATTTGTCATCTTAAGGAAAATAGAGTTAATATGCTAAGATATCTTTTGAACGGGAAATGAAATGGGATTGTGCTATAAATCTTGTTCTAACCGTGTTTTTAAAAAATAATATTTTTTTATATTTAAAAAGTTATTTTTGACATCAGCATATCAAAATAATCTAAAAACACTAAAATATTTTAATTTAAAATAAAAAATTTAATTTTTTTAAAAAATACTTTTTAAATACAAAAACAAACGAGTATTTAATATACCATTGTTGTATTTTCACTAGCATCTTTTGTTAAAAAAAGAAGAAGCTAGTGTAATAGTAGTTTGGATAGATGAAGATTCCATATTGCTAGTTTGTTTGCTTAACTGAGGAGGTCATTTTTTTTTTAGTTTAATATGGGTGTCCGGGTTAGCTTGCGCACACCTCGACTAATCCCACGGGCCCTGAAGTTAACGACCATGTAAGTCTCCAGTGGCCATCATATGAGCAACTACATGGCTCGAACCTGAAACCACAGAAGAATCAAACCTCTTGATCCCGAGTTCTTACCACTGGGCCACCACCTAGATGGTTAAGAGGTTATTTTCTTGTTTATAGAAGATGAGAATTGTTTTTTTCGAAGGAAAAAAAAATATGCTTGCTGGAGCTTTTATGTCTGGCCCTTTCATCTCTTTTTTTTTCTTAATAAAATTCTGGTTAATGCATGCCAATTTCCCCATCAAATCACTTGTCCTTAATGAAATTTTAACTCGAAAACAATAAAAAAAAAAATCAATTGATTTTGAAAGAAATACAGGGAATATAACTACTAGAAGATAGAGTATCATTTCAGGGAGTATTTGTTTTTTCATTACAATTTTTTTATAAAGTGTTTTTTTATTTTAAAAACATTAAATTCATGATTTCTTAGATTTTTTTAATGATTTTAATACTTCAATATTAAAAACTATTTTTTTTAATTTTAATATAATTAAAAGTACAATTGATTTTCATATATTTTTAATTAAAAAATGCAAATAATGAGGTTTTGTTTTTCTTTGACGCTGCATTGACCAAACAGAATCACACTGTCCCTCCCCTGCGTGAGATAAGAATTGGAATACACACGCACAAGTGACGGGGTACCCGTCGAGTCGGTAAGAGAAATGTGGGGTCCATGTCTAGTCGAAAAATTAATTTGCCATTCATTTCCATTTCATTTATTAATTTCAAAAGAAGAACAGCAGAGTTAAGCAACTGTTAGCCTTAACCCACCCTGGTACAGAAAGAAAAGTAGCTCTGCCTTTGAAGATTTGACTTTGACCAAAAAACCCAGAGAGAGAGAGGAGAGAGAGTTCTTACTTTCCTCTCTCCTTCCTCCTGAAGAAAATTCTCACATATATGCTATATAGAACCCACGACCGGGTCTTGTTTAAACAGCTCACCACTCCCTTCCTCTTCATCATTTGAGCTAAACAAAGGCTCTTCTCTTTCCCTGCACTTTTCTACAAACACTTGAAACTTAACTAAAGACTTCAATTCATTAGCTGTTTCTTGCTCTTTCCATCACAAGTACTGCTCATAGGTATGTCCTTGTTTATCTTACAGACAATGAAACTAGCATACTTGCTAATTTAATTTTCCATGAATTGTAGGTGTTTGTTAAAGTCTGAAACTTTTTTTCTGGGGCTGCTTAATCTGATTTCTTCTTCTTTTTAAGTGTTCTTGTTTTGTTGGAAATAGTAGCGATCTTAGAATAATAAGTCTCTTTTTGTTCTTTTATGGGTTTAATTCTGTTTGTAATTTTCTCTTGGCTTGTTTGGAGAGGAAATTTGTGGAAAAAAGCATTAGAAGTCGAGGAGAAAAGTTTGAAATGATTTAATTCTTGTCTTCTTTGTCATCATTAAATAGTTTTGCTACTAGCAAATAGTTTTCCAAGACTTGATATAGGTTTTTTGACCTTGTTATTTCTTGATTTCATTAATGAACTGTATAGAATTCTTGATTATGGTATATTAAGTATGCTTGTTATAACGATGCAGGACTTGGGTATGTGCACAGGCTCAAAGAGTGATTTACCCCCCTTAAATCCGATCATGGAAGACAAATCTTACAGTCAAAAGGGAAGTCTCTTGTATAAATGCTCAGTTTTGCTCGAATTGTCTGCCTCTGATGATCTTGCTGGCTTCAAAATTGAGGTTGAACAGAAGGGTTTGGATATTGATGAGGCAAGCTATTGGTATGGCAGAAGAATTGGGTTGAAAAAGATGGGCTTCGAAGAGAGGACACCCCTCATGATTGCTGCCATGTTTGGAAGCGCCCATGTTTTGAAGTATATCATTGAAACCGGCAAAGTCAATGTCAATAGGGTGTGTGGCTCGGATAGGGTCACTGCCCTTCACTGCGCTGTTGCCGGTGGTGCCGATTCGTCAGTTGGGGTTGTGAAGCTCTTGCTTGATGCATCTGCTGATCCTAACAGCGTTGATGGTAACGGAAATAAACCTGGTGATCTCTTTGCTCCTTCATCCAAGTGGCTGTGCAATTCAAGGAAGAAAATGATTGAGTTGTTGCTAAAAGGCGAAAGTTTAAGTGAAGATGAAGAAGAGAAACTGATCATAACGCCTCAGTTGGCAAGAGAGGGAATTGAAAAGAAAGAATATCCTCTTGATGTGACACTGCCAGATATAAACAATGGAATATATGGTACTGACGAGTTTAGAATGTACTCTTTCAAGGTCAAGCCTTGCTCCAGGGCATACTCTCATGATTGGACCGAGTGCCCATTTGTCCATCCAGGAGAGAATGCAAGGAGGAGAGACCCAAAGAAGTACCCTTACAGTTGTGTCCCTTGCCCTGAATTTCGCAAGGGAACATGCCAGAAAGGTGATTATTGTGAATATGCACACGGTGTTTTCGAGTCATGGCTGCATCCTGCCCAATATCGTACCCGGCTTTGCAAGGACGAAACTGGTTGCGCACGAAAAGTTTGTTTCTTTGCACACAAGCCCGAGGAATTGCGTCCTGTGTATGCTGCTACAGGTTCAGCAATGCCTTCACAGAGGTCAACTTCTAGTGCAGTGGACATGGCAACTCTGAGTCCGTTGGCCCTCGGATCATCATCTCTGTCGTTGCCTGGTACATCAACACCACCAATGTCCCCCTTGGCCGCAGCCTCCTCATCTCCCAAGAGTGGAGGCTTGTGGCAAAACAAAGTTAGCCTTACCCCACCTGCTCTGCAGCTCCCAGGAAGTAGGCTAAAGACAGCTTTCTGTGCTAGAGATTTGGATTTGGAGATGGAATTGCTTGGGCTGGAAAGTTACTCTAGCCACCTCCAGCAACAGCAACAGCAACTAAGGGATGAGATGACTGGTCTCTCCTCGCCCTCTCACTGGAGCAGTAGGATGGCAGATCTGAAACCTACCACCCTTGACGATGTTTTTGGATCTCTTGATCCTTCTTTAATGTCTCCAATGCAGGGAGTCTCATTAAAAGCAAGCACACAAACCCAGTTACAATCTCCAAATGGGATTCAGATCCGCCAGAACATGAACCAACTACGTTCAAGCTACCCAGCTGCCAATCTCTCATCTTCTCCAGCTAGGAACCCCACTTCATATGGGTTCGATACATCTGCTGCAGTAGCGGCTGCTGTAATGAATTCAAGGTCCTCTGCCTTTGCAAAACGGAGCCAGAGTTTCATTGACCGCGGAGCAGTACCCAACCGATTTGGCCTCACTGCAGCTGCAAACTCTGCATCAATGATGTCCTCTAATCTTTCCGATTGGAACTCCCCTAATGGTAAATTGGACTGGGGCATTCAAGGAGATGAGCTGAACAAGCTCAAGAAGTCCGCTTCCTTTGGATTTCGAAGCAACAATAATCCTGCGACAACAGCTGCCAGCTTGACAGCTTCACATGTTGATGAGCCTGATGTTTCTTGGGTTAATTCATTGGTTAAAGATGTCCCCCCTGCTGGAAGCACATTTTTTGGTGCTGAGAAGCAATATAGTCGTCGTGAAGGAGTTCCCGATTCGCTGCCACCATGGATGGAGCAGATGTACAGAGAACAGGAGCAGATGGTGGCATAAACGGCTATGCTATTTAGCTTATTATCCTGACAAATAAGTGTGTATTTAAATTTAGGAGAAGCAAAGTTGATGCTAAAGCAAACTGCAGATCAAAAGCAAAAGTGGAGCAGCAAGTATGATCATCATTGATAGACCAAGTGAGAATTAGGATAAAAATTAGGTGGAACAAGGAGAATTTTTTAATTATTTTATATCCTTATTTTTTTTCCCTCCCCTCTGGGAGAATGTACTTTATATTTCGGTGGTGGAAGAAGAGAGTAATTATTTTTCAAATACTGCAATCCCAGTAGGAAAATCGGGTGCCATTTTCCTTGATGACTTCAGTGTAAACCTTAATAATAATAAAGATCTTGATTGTTCTCATGTATTCTTCTGGTTTATTGATATGCTTCATTGTAAACGTTACTTTGTTTCTTTCTTTGTTTTTTTTTTCTTTCTTTGACAGGAATGGCATCTGTGTTTAGAACTTAGCCACAGAGCTGCGTGCTCATGGTACAGTCTTGCGAGCAACTTGAGTGTTGCAGTGTACACTAGCTACGCCATCCTTTTAATCTTCCAATTACGTAGTTCTTCCATACATTTCAAGCTATTATTGGGTGACTCTGGGTTTTATATTCCTGTCGTAACTCCTGAAGTGCTCTAAAGAATGTAGTTACTATCATATCTGTAGTGTCTTGTATTATGTGTTCTGAATGCCAAGATTGCCAGGACTCGTGCGTGGCAAGAAGGTTGAGAATGTCGAATTTCCAAGCCGTGAAACATTAGATCTCAATGGAAAACAAAGGCTTAGATTGCTGAAAGGAATTGGTGGTTTATCCATTTCATGATTTTTTTAGCTCAATACACCAGACTGGGCTTGGTGTGCATCTAGTTTCTCATGGCTAAGCAAGGAGCTTCAATAATTATTATTTTTCTTGTGTAAATCCTTCTGTTACTGCCTCGAAACACCTAAATCAGCTTGTGATAAATCAGTTATCTTTCGCAACAA
>Ga0307511_10006220_pt1 | contig 12037 bp, 16 predicted proteins | sample 13_EM_MG_FD_200266 | JGI IMG/M metagenome (GOLD analysis project Ga0307511, IMG submission 200266) | Populus trichocarpa ectomycorrhiza microbial communities from riparian zone in the Pacific Northwest, United States - 13_EM | ecosystem: Host-associated > Plants > Roots > Unclassified | place...
TTTGAATGAAGGTGCGGTTACATTCAACCTGTTCATCGCGGCCGAGGTGTTGTCCACAGCTGGCGGGTTTGACGGTTTGCCCTTGAATGGAGGAATGGCCTGGATGAACAGATTCGATCACTTCACCGGAGGATCCGATTTAGTGGGAGGTTTCGCGGTGACCGAGTGAGTGGGTTTCGAGGATATAGTGTTAGTCGTAATCTTGATCGCAGGGGCGGGTTGCTGGGGTGGAGTCCCCGAAGTTGAAGGCGGGGTAGTTGCTTACCCAGTGACCCGCGTGGTGTCAGAAACAGAGTCAGCCTTGCAACCTGTTTCTGTTTCTCTCCATCCTTCGTCTAGATAGGAACCAGATCATCAGGGATGGACTTCTTGAGCTGCAATGGAACGTTTGATCAGTTCGATTTCACCCAAGGTCAGAAAATCAATGACGCGGAACCAACTTTGAATGTCCGGCTGAACTTGACAAAATCGCAGTCCACTTATCGCGTTCGACCCTGAAGACGGCTTACTTCTTCTGGGCGAACCTTTGCTTCTCGCCATTGACGAAATCGCGGAAAGCAGGAACGACGGCATCCCCAGTGGACTGCACGTTCAAGTTAAGTATTGGGGATTCAACACAGTAAAATAATACTCACAATAGCCGGGGTGGGTGCTGCCCCGCCGGAGGTTGATAGCTGAGGCGTTGCAGTGACACCGTCAGGACCGGCGACCGAAACCTTTGGGATATCCAACCTTGGGGCTTCCTCAATGCCCTCGGTTTTTCGGGTGTATGCGTTGGCGCCGCGGACGACTCCGGCGTACCTACGGAGGTGTTGGTAGTCTGCTGTGCGGACTAACGGATGTAACTCACTTCTCCTCCTCGTTGGTACCGTTTTCGTCGGGGTTGTCCATGGTTTCTCACGAACGTGGGCACTGTTTGTCGCAGACTGCTGAAACTTTAGAACATATCATGTGCGGGATAATAGGACTTACACCCAGAATTTCGTTCGCGATCCGCTGAGCCTTGTGCTCCTGCTCCTTAAGGTCCGGACCACTCCGATCACGCTTGGTGTAGGCTGCTTCATCGAATGAGGCCTTTAAACCGAACGGTTTTTCGTTCATCGCGAACTGATCCCAGCTACAATTGGAGGCACCAGAGTCGAAGGTTACATCATCGCCGTGCGACCCAAAGGTTACACCCGGCGCGGGGCTGGGAGTATCAGAAGCCCAAGCGGTCAGCTCCCGCTCCCTTCTAAAACCGGACTTATTGCTGGCATCTGTATTGGCCTTGAAGACTAAGTATATTTGTGAGGGCGCATGTGGAAGAGCAATCGCGGGCCGGGGGAGGGCACGAACAGGACAAAAAAAAACGGCGTCAGAGGGAGGACGACTGAACACCGAAGAGGGGGGAGACAACCTACCCAACGGATGTATATAATACTTGGCAGGTATAATTATCGGCGTTCTCGAGCCATGCAAATCTGCTAATACCAAAACAGGACGTAGGTGGGGTTATGAACGAAGAGAGACGGTTCGGATTCCGGCACAAGGTATATGTGTCTCTGCCTCGCCTCGTTTGCCGTCCGTGCTTCCGTGACCGATGTGACTTCATCCTCGACTCCAGTTGTCGTATCGATTTTGCCGAACCGCTGTTGGTAAAGTTTCAAGAGATTGTCAGGGAGGACAATGTCTCCGTACGTCTCTCATCCCGTCGGATCTTCGGCGACGCGCTCATGACGCGTTCAGGGTCGTCAGGACGAAAATCCCCACTCCGTCGCCGTCCAAACTCATTGGTCTGGATAAGCGGCGGGAGGATAACCTACGACACGCGCTTCCTCTGCACCTGTCCCTACACCCGTCCCCCCCTCCCCCCGCCCCCATCCAGATCACACTCCCCGCTCCCACTCCTATTCCTCGGAGGTCGACGCGCCCGAAGAACCCCATCCCTGTACCAGTTCTTCTCTCATTGTTCCCAAGAGGACTCGTAAATTGTAACGCCCGCACGCTGAACCCGAGGGGCTGCAGGTCCCCCACTCCCCCACTTCGGAGGCCACTCGTGTTGAGGAAAAGAAGGCAGTTGTCGCAACCAAACCGAATGTGGTCGATGACATCCAGGAGCAGAGAGCTGATCGCCGGTTTGAAAGCTCAACGACCAGCCACCATCGCTTGCGGAGAGGAACAGACAGAAGCTGCACCGTCATTGAAACACACAATTGAAGTTGAACCCCTCTCCTGTTTAATCCTAAGGAGCCTGAGGTCGGACCCGGACGGTGACCACAAATGGCAGGACTTGGCTCTTGCGTAATTCATCGCCTCAAATCAAGTCTGTGTTCCAGGGTGCCGCGGCGTTTGCTGCCGGCGTTGGCACGGTACGAGTCCCGTTCTACCTTTTCGTTCGCCATCGCCAACTCACCCGATCCCCCAGGTTCTTACCCACTTCCTTCCAGTCGACATACTTGGTTCGCTTCTGGCACTACCAGTCGTTCGTCGCCTTTCGTCTACCTTTGTCGTACACCCCGTTACTCCTGAACACCTTCTCACGGGTGGTGCGGGGCACCCTTTTTGGTGCGTGGTCATCTGATGTCCTCTCGTTTCTTTTAACATTCTTACGCACTTGTGCTGAAGGGGACGCCACGTCGTGAACATGGTCGCATATACATGCACAGGTCTTGATCATATCATGGATATGGGAACCCCATCGTGGAGCTGGTATCAAGATGCCGCGATTAACACTCTGAGGACGTCATCCAACCTTATCAATCGGTGTACATCGTGGTAGTCGGGGAGCGGGAATGAAATCATACACGAACGGCAGACGGGGTGGGGCGTTCCACAAGGTTGAGAGTTTCTCAACCATCCAACGGTGAAGCTATCCACCCGAACTCCGAACAGAACGGTGTCACTCATTTTTGTCTCTCTCGGGAGGCATACAGTTGGGATGGCCTGTACGGATACAAACGCTTACGGGATGGACGATCGCTTCGTGGAAACTATCGACTCCTCTCATCGTACCTCCGTGTCCTCGACCTACAAACAGTACGTCTTCGACGAACGCCCCACGGAGCACATCACTCCTACACATCAAGGGCGAGATAAGGTCGACCAATGAGCTTAAGGGCGGACCCGGTTTTGATCAAGGTGACATGTGTTTCGCTCGACCCCGCCATGCGGTCGTGGTTGAACGATAGTAAGCTGGCCTACACCCCTCCAGTTAAGCTTGGCGAGGTTACGAGGGCCGCTGATCTTGGTATCGTTTTGGGAGCCGGGGGAGGGTAGCGAATTCTCTGTTGGGACGAGGTTTCCGGTATTGTGGGCGGGTTCTGGGGTCGGTCGCCCCTCGCGCCCGGGCTGGTGGTGCGCGTCCGCAGGCTGGAGGGAAAATGTTGTCCTTGGCGATGAGTTTGTCACCTTCCGTTCGTATCTTCGCCCGTTGTGTGAATCCGGAGAGGTTCACCCAACCACCTCCCAAGAGCCATTCCTGGCGCCCAAGCGTTGGACTCCCTCGGCCCCCTCAGCCACGTCGATATGACCGCCTACTTCGTAAGTTAACCCCACACGTACTTCCGATTCCAGGTGTTGATCCCACTGCGGGAACTCGTTTAGGACCTGATCGACCTTAGCAAGATTAAAGTTGACAAAACTCTCTTCGTGTCCGGTTCCGCGGGTTCTGCCGCCTGTCGGATCGGAAGGATCATGGGCTTGAAGGTTGTCACAATCGCCGGTTCCGACGATAAAGTCAAATGGCTCAAAAAAGAGATCGGGTCGACGTTGCGATCAATTACAAGGCTCCGGATTTCAAGGGTCGCTGCTGGCTTGCCGATGTGTGGCTTGACAATGTCGGCGGTGATATCCTCAATTTCATGATGACCAGTATGGCGACGAAGGTAAGGATGACCCTCTGTGGTACGTCTTCACCGGCCTCCGGTGTGACTGACCTGGTGTCGAATTCTAGGCACCGTTTCCGACTACAGTATGTGAAACGGAATCGGGATCTAAGGGTAGGCTAAGAATAATGATTCTAAACCAAGGGGCTGACAAATTCCACAAGTCTCATCGCTCAACATGCCAGGATTGAAGGCTTCGTTGTGTAAGTCCCTCCGTTGTATGGCACCGAATAAACATCCTTTCTGAACCGACCTCGTCAACATGGACTACGCGAAGTACCCGGTCGCCATGAAAGCCATCACCGAGTGGATCGAAAAGGGATTACTGAAGCGCAAGTTCCACATCGTCAATGGACCTGACGGTGCCCCGTGCGCTCTTCCGTTGTTGTATAGTGACGGGAATACCGGTAAATTGTGCGTCGTGCTTTTCGTACTTGTTGACCTAGTCCCTCACTTCGTTTCACCAGAGTCGTCAGGGTTTCTGAACACGAAACCACACCAAAGCTATAAGCTGTGTAACTACCTGGATGTTGTAATTTGTCTCCTGATATATACGTGTACTCGTCTACAGTCGTACATCCGCCATGATGGTTGCTTGCCAGCCCACCCTCGGGGCCTTTGTACGTGTCCGTGAGGACCCCAGTGTTGCGGATCGAACTCAAATGCGTTCCATTCGGTTTCGCGATGAAGCCCAGCTGAACACGGGTTTCGTTTCTGCTGAGAACCGGGACATGTGGGCACATTCGAGCATCAAGCGGCCCCGTGTACATTTTGCGCACACATCTCGGGAGTCGCTCGATATTCTCACCCCACTCAACATGGGATGGCGTATCCAATGCACATTGGAAACTGAGGGGAAGACACAAAAGCGGAACATTTGTCATAACGACGCCGTTCGACAGGTCGTAATTGAGATTGACTGCCATTCTAGGGGGATGAAGACTGCATACAGGTCCATTGACATCCATAATTTACTGAAATTGAGGAGTAGTTGCTCGTTTTTTGTGCCAATACGGGGTCCACGTTGCGCGTTATAATTCTACAAGGTCCCTCAGCTCGAGGGTCGTTCTACGGGACCTTTAGGGCCGTGACTTTGCTTGGTCGCAGCCGGCATTGAACGTTCCGTCATCTCGCCAGCAGGCAGGAGGTGGGATTTGGTGTTGTGGGTCCGCCACCCTGGTCTTTCTCCCACCTACACCGATGGATCGCCTGTTCAACAAAAAGCCCAAGAAATCACTCGACCCTTCCCAGAGACACCTCTCTCTGGGAATTCCTACAAACCTCGCCGTTGGGCCACTCGGTTTCCGAGCAGAGCTGGATATTGACCCTCAAGGTAAGCAGAGTTGTTCCTATCGCGATCTAGGACAGATCGAACTGATTCCATTATGGTGTCAGACGAGAACGACGCCAGGGCTTCACGGATCGTATTTCAGGTCAAGGAGAACGAAGATCAAAGACTTGTGCCGGGAACCTCGACCCACGACGCCGTAGTTGGTGGTGAGGAACACGGGGGTGGTCCGATAGGTGAGTGTTTCTGATCCACGCTATCGCGGCCGATGTTCATTCAGATCTCTCTACCTCTCCCTGTAAGAGGACACCAGTGGCACTGGAAAGGAATATGATGAGGGCACCAGGGCTTCACAGACTGTATTCCAGGACAGGGAGAACGAAGGTCAAAGACTTCCTGCCCCGGATACCTCAACCCCTGGCACCGTCGTTGGTGGAGATGAACACGGGGATGACCCAATGAGTGAGTGCTTCAGATTCTCGCTATCGCAGCCTATGTTCATCCAGATCCCCATACCTTTCCCTGTAAGAGAACACCAGTGATGCTAAGAAGGAAGAGCACGGATCGGTGGTAGCATCGAGTGGTATGTATCAATATGGTATCTCACCTGTGTCCCGCTAACACCTCCCAGTTCTGGAGAGAGCCTCAGGTGACACAGTGCTCGGGGCTACTGCTACCCTCGTTGATGCTGCAAAGAAACCTGCGGGTACAGTGAAGGATCCTGCTGGATTTGGTCCTCTCAAAGATGTCCTAGAGGCCATCTCTGCTGTTTACAATGTCTGGGGACATTCCCTTGCTCAAATCTATTCTTTGACTAACCCATCTGCAGGAGACTGTTCCTATCAGGGACAAGATTGAAAACACCCTCTCACACATTGACCTACTGGAATCACTTTTTACAATGTGCCCAGCTGATGTGGAGGAACAGAGGTGCCGGAATGGATTGACAAGGTATACAATTATTGCCACTTGAGACTTGCTCCTGAGTTCCTTTCAGCAAACTCAGAAGCCTTGAAGGAAAATTACAGTTGTTGTGTGGGAGTCTAGAGCTGCAGCAACTTGCTGACCATGTTGAAGATGGTGATGGAGTGTTTGGGCTTCTTGATGATCTGCAGGAGACCATCTACCACTACCAGGTTTGTTCATAGCCTAATCTCCTTCTTAATACTAATAAGGACAATAGACCACACAACAAACAAAAATCTACTATCAAGAATGCAGACAGATTGTGAGTTGCCTCCTTTTGTTTCTAAACAGATCCACTAACCTCTTGATAGGAAAAAGGTCAGAATACCTTCTACTCTCCACCACAGGTACCTAATGTGGTCCTCAACAGCTGAGGTGGCCATCCTCAACAATTTCCGCTGTGCACAGGCAGCTGAGTATAAGCATGGCAACCGCAAGGGTTGTCTGAAGGGAACCCGTAGTGCTGTCCTGGATCAGATTGAGCTCTGGACAAGAGATTTCAGCCAGTACCCTGTCTACTGGCTGAATGGGTTGGCTGGGACAGGGAAGAGTACCATTGCACAGACAATTGCAGAGAGGGTTTTTGCTGGTGGACAGCTTGGGGCCTCCTTCTTCTGTTCACGGGATTTTGAGGACAGAAGCAACCTCCAGTTCATCTTCCCAACCCTTGCAGTCCAACTTGCACGCAGATATCCCAAATTCAGATCAGTCTTCATCCCACTGGTGCACTCTGACCCAGGGGTTATCCATGAATCCCTGTACAACCAAATGAGCAAATTGGTTGTTGAGCCCCTCAGAGAATCCTCCATTTCAACAGTAATTGTCATTGATGCTTTGGATGAATGCAAAGATGATGAACCTGCTTCAGCCATCCTGTCTATCCTTGGGGGGCTTGTGTCTGAAATACCAAAGGTCAAATTCTTCCTCACTGGTCGCCCAGAGCCACACATCAGAGATGGGTTCCATCACCCTCTGTTGGCAGGGGCAACAAATGTGTTCATCCTTCACAACATTGACCTGAGCCTTGTCACAAATGACATCCAACTGTTCTTCAAACAGAGTTTCCTGGAACTTGCCAATAGATGTGGGCTGAAGGGTTGGCCAACAAGGGAACAACTGGACTGCCTTTGTGAGCGAGCAGCAGGACTGTTTGTCTATGCTGTTGCAACAGTCAAGTTTGTTGATTGCAAGAATAAAAATCCCAGGGAGCGGCTAGATCATCTTCTACAGTCACCAGAGAGCAGTGCATATGAAGGAAAGGTCAATTTCAAGGCAGATGGGACCCTGGATTCACTCTACATGTCAATTCTTCAGGAAGCTTATGGCCAAGGTGACCTGAATGATGATCCAGGGATCCGTTCTGTCCTTGGTGCTGTGATGCTTGCTGCAAATCCTCTTTCTCCATCCACAATTGGTGCTCTATTGGGCATTGACCCCACAAGTGTATTCCTCCAACTATCATCAGTCCATTCACTCCTCATCCTCCAGGATGTCCACTACCCTGTTCGGCCCTTCCACAAGTCCTTCCCAGACTTTGTCACTGATCCAACCAGGTGCACCAACCAGAGATTCCACATTCCATCCCCTGACCATCATTCAGAGCTCCTGATTGGCTGCCTTGAGCTGATGAATCAAAGTTTGGAGAAGAATATGTGCAAGATCCCTGATACTGTCACCAACTCTCAGGTTGAGGATTTGCAGGAGAGGGTCAGGGAACACATTGATGATGCCTTGCAATATGGATGTGAGTCATGGCACAAGCACCTTGTTGGTGCACACAAAGGAACAACCCATACACCCAAAATCACCTCTGTCTTGCACCAGTTCCTTGAGGAAAGGTTTTTGTTCTGGCTGGAAGTGTTGAGTGTTCTTGGCACCATAAGGAATGCAGTTGATGCATTAGAGGCAACTGCAAAGTGGCTGGAGGTAAGTCTATGTGTGGTGCATTCCCTGAACTTACTCATACTAGATTTAGGCATCACCAACTCTTGACCTTGTAGATGACTGCTATCGATTTGTCACTGGGTTCTATGAGGTCATCAGCATATCTGCTTCCCACATTTACTATTCGGCCCTCCCTCTATCTCCCCGGACATCAATTGTATGGAGGTTGTATGAAAAACATGCTCATCCTTTGGTGAGGATTGTGCAGGGAGTACCAGTATCATGGGATCCAGCCATTGCAACTACAAAACTTCCCAGCACAATTTTCTACGCAACATGGTCAACATGTAATAGGTTCATTGCAATCTCACAACACTTTATGGAAGAAGTCCAAATTTTGGATGCAGTGACTCTCAAGAAACTCAGATCCCTCAGATCCCTGGGACTGATCTCCCATCATCTTGCTTTCTCTCCTGATGGCCATACATTGACAGGTTTTGGTGGCAAGTCAGAATCATTCACCTGTTGGGACCTTCAGACAGGTGTTCCAGTCTGCAAAAGCCCAGAGTGGCCTGCTGGATACATTTGCTCAACCACATATTCTGGCTGTGGAAGGATGCTGGGGATTTTATTTAGGAACAATGGGGATTATGACATGCCTTTTGTCATTAGTACCTATGATTCTCACTCTGGTACACCTATGTGCCATCACCAAATCAAAGGATCAGTCATGAACAAAATTTGGGCATATGGTGAATGTGTTCGGTTTGCTACTTTGGATGTATGGTCCATCATTATATGGGAAGTTGAGTTTACCTCAACATGTCCCCCTATGCAGGTTAGGTCCCTGCCTACCCCAGATAATTTTGATCCCTGGGGAAGGTTTCTCTTCCATCCCACCCCACCCCGGATTGCCTTCAACAATAAAAAGTCTCTCCTTGTGTGGGATGTCTACCATTTGAAACTCCTCCTGGATTATGCAGATTTTGGACCTGGAGAGAGGAGCTTCTCCTCTGATGCCCACTTCTTTGCATGTGTAACTACAGATGGAGAAATTTACCTCTGGGAAGAGTCACCCACTGGCTATACACTTTATCAAAAGATTGTACTTGGTCGTCTGAGGTTTAGTGAACTACTCCTCTCTCCTGATGGGCAATCAGTTCTAGTACTGTGTGATTCAACCATTCAATTATTGCACACACAAAATTCAACCACCTCTGCCCTCAGTGTTCTGACTGAACCACGTGATTATTATACTAGAGATCCAATTCTGGTGTTTTCACAAGACAGATCACTGGCAGTGACAACACAGATGTACAGCAATATAGTCACAGTGCTCAACCTCAGGTCTGGTCTCCCATGCTTGAACATTGACACGGGAATGGGTGTTTATGGTGTGGGGGTAACCAGGAATATCATTGCTGTTGTTTGTGATGGAAAGGTCATCACCTGGAACGTACCTGTGGGGGATAGTGTTCATGATGCCAATGTGGACATTAATGACAGCATTCAAACAACCTCCTTCCATTATCCAGGCCACACTGTGGGGTTAGGCTCTGCCTCAATATCCCCTGATCTCAACCATTTTATTGTTTCTACAGATGGTGTGAGACTTTACAATATGTCTACTGGGGGGCTTCTTGGAGGTTCTGATCTTGGTAGTGAGCCATGCTTCACTTCAGATGGTCATGAAGTCTGGGGCTCTTCCCCTGAAGGCATGGAAAGATGGGCAGTTGTCCAGGGTGGTGGGTCCAGTGTCACTGGACTAAAGCGTCTTGACCCATCTGGGGTCCCATCAGGAGTACTCCCCTGGCAGTCCCCACATGGCTGCAAAGTTGCAGATGATGGGTGGATCATCAGCTCCAGTGGGAAGCAGCTCTTCTGGTTACCTCATCATTGGCGGTCATATCAGTTGGAGCAGGTGTGGGGTGGACAGTTTCTTGCAATTTTGGACAAAAGTCTACCAGAGGTTGTTATTCTGGAGTTACTAGAGGTGTGACACACAATCAATATTTCCCTTCCTCCATCACATACCCCTTTTCCACCCTCCCCACATTCTATTCCATTCTGCCTGGTTGGAGGTTCAGATATTAGTATCTTGGTAGCCATGTACACTATCAGAAAGGGCACACATGAAGCCCACCATCAGATTGACTCAAACTACAGTTTCATCCATTTTTTGTTTGAATTGGATATGCCACTAGGATGGATGAAATTCACCCCATTTCAGGTGTTCACAAAGGCAGTTCCTGGAAACCGGGAGCACATCTGTTCAAAAATACCAGAGTGTACTATCTGAAACTTAGATGTAGTGATTCTCACAGTGGTATTCCCAACAACCCATGCTAGTGTTTCCAAGTGTCTCCGCAGCTCGCATTTTCCCAATGGATGATGCATAGCCATTATAAAAAAGCCTTACTAAGATTTTCAGATGCCCAGATAATTGATGACACAAACTGGGTGATTCACTGAGGAGTAATTAAGAACGCAGTCCAAACACCAGGCCAAACCCGGCTGGATTAGAGAGTGGACCAGAGGTAGTTTGCAATCCACTGTTTAACCCGCCCCGCACCCCAGCGGAGCAGAGGTTCAGTGGCTGTCAGCATTCAAACCGGAGGTACAGTAACAAGATAACAGTAAAGATGTACATTCATGTCTTCTGTACAAGTGGCAGGGCTAGAATCCCTATTATTGTGTGGTTCACTAGATTAGACGACTCCCTTCAACCTTGCCGAGACTGACATGAGAAAACGGACGGATGTGGCGTCTCCACGGTACAAGCGACCCAAGCTCAAGAGTTGTGTGCACACGGGCTCGGCGGTCAAAATTCCGTCCGGTTTGGAGCGGTAAGGGATTTGCGAGGTGCCGGATTTAGCGAGTCTAGATTCCGGAACCAGAACATTCGCAGCCCAGAGCACCATCACCCCAGATTCAGCAGCCGAACCGAATCGAATAGTTGAGTGGACGCGCTAGTGACGGTATTCAGGCCGTCGGACGAACCCTCAGCGACAACTTGAAAAGCATGTAGACAATGTCACACACAGCAACAACAGAGTATCGAGTATCGGCAACGGCGCGAGAAGGAAAAAGAAAAAACAGGCAGACAACAAACAAAAAGGTGATGGGGTAGCTACGTCAAAAGAGGAAAACTCCAACGAACGAGGCAACACGAAATGACCGACAACATGATAAAAAAAAGAAAGAAGGATACGCACATCCGCCTAGTAACTCGGGATACCGGAACGAAGGGCCAACGGATCGACCTCGCATGGGGCACGTTGCAAGGAAAGGGAAACGACAACACACCAAGTCTTTGTATGCATTACACGCACTACACAAAGGCACCCGGATCACTCGTCCCATCCTCCCACCTCAGCAGCCACGTAACACAGGTAAACAAGCCCATTTCCACACGACAGAACACCAACATAGTAACGACCGGTAGAAAACCCAAGAAATTTCTTAGGCGTGTCCGACGCCACCCATCTGCACTGGGGCAGGAGGGGCCCCATCGTATGGGTGGGGGACGTGCTGGCCAGGGGGCATCATCATCTGGTAAGGGACAGCATGTTGCACTAGAAAAACGTAGATATTAACAGGACGTCCCACCACGCGAATGTGCTACGTACATTGTGGACTCTGAGAGTAGTAGGGGTGAGCGTGGGCAGGGATCGGGGTCGGTGGCATGGATGGTCGGGGTCCGCCGCCATTGGGTGGCGGTTGGTATGCACCCGGAGGTGGGGGCGGGGCCATATACGGTCCGGGAGCTAATGCCGAGGTCAGATATGCGAATACACCGGTTTCGAGAAGACTTACGAGGCATCTGGCCCATACTTGGAGAGGGGTACATGGCTGGGAAACGAGAATGTGAGGGGCGCCCAACGAACTCAGACGACAGACTCACCATTCGGTGGAGGCATCGTGTGTGGATAATGCATCGGATGCATGTAGGGCGAGGGCATGTAACCACCCGGCGGGGGCGGGGGCATTCCAGGCATCATTTGCTATGAGGCAAGTCAGGACGCTGACTATGTGG
>Ga0307511_10006223_pt1 | contig 12033 bp, 12 predicted proteins | sample 13_EM_MG_FD_200266 | JGI IMG/M metagenome (GOLD analysis project Ga0307511, IMG submission 200266) | Populus trichocarpa ectomycorrhiza microbial communities from riparian zone in the Pacific Northwest, United States - 13_EM | ecosystem: Host-associated > Plants > Roots > Unclassified | place...
GGGGGGAGGGGAGCGGGTGGGGGTGGGGTGCTGTTGGTGTCGGTGGGGAGAAGGTCGGGAGGGAGGATGGGTGCAGTGCTGCTGGAGAGGGACATGGTTAGCTCTTTGTATTATACCAGGTATATATACGCTCTCGTACGGTTGTATCGAGCCTCGGAGGATAATCCAAAAGGCCCTTTTTCTCAACTCCACCACCCTCTCCATCTTATATATACCCTCCATTCCACCCCATACCGCAAAAGAAAGGGCTTGACTCACCCGTCCACCCCTCCCTGAGGCAAAATCCCAACGTCTGTCTCTGCTTTCATCCTGTGCTTCTAGATCTCTAGCTCAACAGTCGTTGTCGAATCGCCTGTACGTATACGCAAGCCTACGCCCCCAGTGATTGATCGCGCGGCATGATAGAGAACCTACCTACCTATCCCACACATACAGGAGGGGACACCGCGCACCTCTTGTACTGAGTCCACCACCAGCGTCTGTCTCGGAACCGCTCTTCCCGACCCATGCAGCCAGTGTCAACCCCTGCCAATACCTGGAATACGAGGGGCACATGCACAATGGGAGATGGATGCATAGCATGTCTCAGTACAAGGACCTTACTCTCCCTACGGTAGTTATGTGATTACAGAAAAAACATACCGGTACAATAAGTATCCACCAACCAATAAGTAACCGAGTGGGGTGCAAGCAGGCTGCTGATCGTCTGATTCCTGAGTAGTCAGGATGCGAGACGATCACACATTTCTGTCATTCTGGCTAAGTACATAGTTGCCCTTGGCACTTTACCACATGTATTCTGTGCGGGTCAACCAGAGTCTGGTCAGTCTTAAGTTAAGCATCCAACTTCTACCCAGGTATTAACGAACCTTAAAGTCGAGCGAGCTAATTCTCTTGTGGAATACTGTATGGGCACACAAACTTTTCTCCAGAAGCTCACTATTCACGTTTTTGCTGCATATATACCTGGAGAGAAGCCAATGCTACCAACATCGCGACCTTTGCTGCTGTAGCAACGAAAAAACATGCTAATGTGGATTCAAAAATAGTGAACTTCATAGTTGAGGTGAACTCGTGCGCCGATTGACCGTTAATGGGGCTAGAAAATTACTGGTGTGGTGCCCGCATGCAGTGGGACTCAAGCTACGTTGAATTCTCGAGTCTTGGTTTAGGGGATAAAGTACCCCCTAAAAATTGGGAAGGAGAAGCGACTACGTAAAGCCAGCCTCTGCCACACATTGGCAGGGACGTTTATCCGAGTCAATTCTTACTCGGCATCGCTGTCTAGGGCTATCACTTGCTACCCTTTTTTATAGCCCTCGTTATTTAATTCGAACACTACAGACACATATCCTGACTGATAACTCGGTTCATGTATTGAACGCTCGTATCCCAAGGTACAGATCCAATATCCTTCACAAAAGGAGATCAGGATTGTTCCTCGTTCTGTTCTGCAACCAACGCATGATGAGATAGTGTTATAATACGGATAGGCGGTCCTAAACACAAAGCCACCTCCGCAAGATATCTCGGTAGATAGTGATTATGAATTCGACCATTCAGGACGAAGTCCATTGCAGGCCCGCTTCTCCTCCCTTTCTTTTGAGATGCAAGTATTCAAAGTTCCCAGTTGGGAAGTCTATTGCTCTCTCACATACCAATTTCGGCTTAAGCTTCCAATAACATATTTTTTCATCAGGCCGTGTTCGGGGTAATTTGTGAAGCAGTTGGGGGGAATCATTCACATTTCGTAAAGAGATTTTTGTTTAATTTTATTCCAAAGTTATCTTGACTTATTCCACAATTGCTCTAGTATTATTCCACACCTGCATATTAAATTATGCAGTTGACTGAGTAGGATATTACCAACATATTTAGAATATCCCGGAAAGGGCACCTGCTGGCCTACAGCTAGCTGATTGGCGTCGGATGGACTACTTCCTAGAGGCTTAGTTTCCACTCGCACAATAGCCCAATTTTCAGCTGAAAGTCTGTTAACTTGCCTTCATTTATTGCTAACTCCAGTTCAGGGTAATGCTAACTACCGTAAGCTCCTATATTAGGAGTTTTAAGGTATAGTACAGTAGGGACTGCAGGTGGTACTTTGCCTCTCCTGGAAGCTGGAACTACTTCCAGAGCTATACCCAAGTTCATACCATACTCTAGGATATTGTCTAATATTGTTTCAAGCTAGCTTCTCTATTTCTTAGGCGGTCGGGAGTATATGTTCTACAGGCCATTGCAAAATTATTTTCCCTGCTTGCATGAAATTGCTGAACCACCATTAGGCAATGTGCGACAGATTGGTGAATCGTTCGCCCTGTACGTAATTAGTAGAATGATTCGAACGATCTGTCAACTCCGACGATTGACCAATCAATGTGATTACTGAATCGGTAAGAAACAGCGGCTGGGCACGAGAACAAGTTACAGTAAACTCTCAGTATAAGCATACCCCTCATGGTCTCCCCCCCATACAAAAACGTACCTTTAAGGCGAATTCGCTTAAGTATACCGTATACCCTTTTTTTGCTAAATCACTCACATACATATGCACTGAGGATGTGTTCCCGGTACAGTACAATATGTATGTATGTATGTATGCGCATGCATATGCCAGGGCTCCCGCCACAAAGAATCGACCGGCGACGAGTCGTTTAACATTCGGTTGTGTAATGGCAAACATGCATTTGGTACATCCTCCCGTAATCGGTAACGAGTGACTGTAAGGTGATTGGTACTGTAGCTTCGAGCGGATGTACTCCGCTTGGCCTATTAGGTATAGAGTATCCAGATCTGGATGACTCAGGGATGCATCAAACTAGGCTGGGTTGCATACAGGCTGGGCACGGCTATTTTCTGCATATTTATGTACCTTGTGGTCCTATCCTGCCTACTCAGTGGCCGGTCCATATGCACAATTGCGGCGCCTGGCCTACATGCAGCCCAGCCTAGATTTATGCGTCCTGGACACTTTCTGAACAAGACTGTGCCTAACATGGGCTCACGTACCGTAAGTACAATACGATTGGCCGCTCTCGTTCTCTACATTGTACTACATGATGCATATGCATTGCGAAGTGAGCGTTCCCCGCACCCTTCAAAATGAATCCTGTGGGTGGCCTGAACGACTCACTTTCAAGTTTCGAGGTTCATCCCTTCATCGCTGTCCTCGGCATCATTTTTACTTTTGAAGTCTCACAAAGTACAAATGGTTCAAGTTACAGCTGGGGGGGTGTCAGGAAACACAAGACGGTCACGGTCCGATAAAACTGCAGCACTGGGAGTTCCAGATTCACCGAGAGAGAATCGACCCCCCAACTTGTCTCCCACCTTCAGTAAACCCATGTCCCTGAGAGAACGCAAGAGGGAAACTAGTTGGGCTCCCGGGGGCTCAATATTTATGGCGGATTTGGAGGTCAATATTAATATTACCAGTACAACAAGCACCAATCCGCCCCGGCGGAACTCAACCCCTTTGCCCAGCTCTAGCTCCCGACACACGACAATCTTGGGTTCCACCTTGAACCCCAGGGCTGTTGAATTTTTTCCCTCTAATCTGATTCCAACACCACAGCCAAATAAATTTAAGTCCGATCTGAAGACAGGAACATCGGGAAATCCTGTGCCAGCCGGCTGTCCGTCTGAGAAGGAGGCAGAAGCAGCGACCAGGGACCAGTTATTGTCTGATGCAGCATATGCAGCAACTTTGTACCTTGAGGAACTCAAGGCACTCGACCCATCACTTGAGCTTGAGGAGGCATATAGATGCTTGTTTCTAGAGGAAGTAGATGTAGCTAGGGGTGATCAGAATGAGATATCGGGAACTAGGAAAGTTGCACTTCCAAGCCAATTCCTAAAACTCCAAGAAGATGCGTTTGGGGCGTTTAAACCAGGAGGGGACACAGAAGTTAGGGGTGATGCTTCCCACATGACACCTCCGCCGGCTACTTCCTCTCCGCTGGCTACACTATCTCCGCCGCATATTCAGCAATATGAGGAAACTGTCCAGCAGCTGGGCTCGCCAACAATCGCGCCACAATTGTCAAGCGAAGGCATTCCACCCAAGCCAGGCCCCAGTACCTTATATCCATCCGTGCCTAGTCCACCTCAGGACACAAGTACTAATGATTCAGCAATGGTTATGATCACTGCGGACTTATCCTCACCTGAGGTGGCTACCTACTGGCAGGCTGCAGCGAGGAGCGCTGGAGAAGAGATTAATAAAATGGAACAACAACTCCATATGTTGGAACAGCGTCTTGAGGGATATGATACAGGGGCAAGCGACCCCCTCGCACCGCAGTTGAAGCTACTCCGTACAGTATGTTTCTCATATCTTATGATCGGCATTGCGGTAACACCAATGTGTGCCACCCATTAGGAATACCGCCGTACCAAGATGTGTAGTCTTGATCTGGCCCTCAAAATTTCCAACTATTCCCGTCGTGAGTTTTAGGTGTTTCATGTGTAAGTAGTATTGAAAGTAGCTTTCACGTGTTAACGAGTCCGATAGGGTTTCCTGAAACCATGATCCCAAACTGCCTTGATAATCTGATCCCCCTCAGCGAACGCAAGGACGCCCTGGAGGATTATATCAACGTAAGTCTTTAAATCCATTACCCCAAGAATAATTGATTAAGATATCCTAATCTCTTGGTTGTAACTCTTCAGGACGCTCGGGGTTTTGCTACTGCATCAGAGGATATCGCAGCACAGTGGGCGCTTATACAAGAACGGTTCCTCAAACTAACAGACTCGTTCAGTAACTGGGGATTATTGGACGAGGTTGCAAAACTCGGCGATCTGGGACACCTCAAACAAACCATGGCGGACCTGGAGGCCCAGATGGAGTCAAGCACTCGCACCGCAGAGAGTATGAATCGTATGCTCACTGGTGCTACCCTTATGACCATCGCCATCACCTCCATTGGCCTGTGGAAATTTAGAGAGGCTTCGGGAAATTTGGTGAAATTTGTATACCTTTCTACTCTTTGTTTTGGCCCCATGACTGTGTCAGTAACATTACTCCCTGTCAATTAGCTCCATAAAGAGACCACACATGTCCAAACGTTTGTCGAACATAGCGGCATGTTCGGCATACTCTCGGCTGGCATCAGGACCGTTAACAAAGGTATTCACCTTTCTTCGACCCCGAATATTATTTTAATTTTTATTATTTGTGGATTGAAAGAGACTTATAAGACCAATTTCCTCCCCATAGTAGCACAGAAACCCCAGGAGATCAGAGAAAGGTCGCAACAAGTTCGAGCCGATATCCATCAGGAAGAGCGGCAGATCCGGGACATACGGGCTCGGCGTGGTCAGCTCGAGGAGCTAGCTAGTAATGCCTTAACCCTCAGCGAGGTTATAGTCTTGTGCGATAGAGTCTGGGCTCAAACCAGAAACGACGCAGTAGATCTAAGGGCATATCTTGAGTCGGGTGCCCAAAATGTGGTATGTGTAACTTTGAAAGCTGTCCTGAATAATTTCTGGTTTAACTGATTTCCGGATTGAATTCAGAATCGCCCCTCTTTTCTAAGAAGTGATCTGGGTAATGCGCTCAGAGTCTGTAAGTCATCCTGCAGCTGCGGTAGAGACTTCTTTATCTTACTCGTGGGGCCTAACTACTCTTGATATCGGTTTAGACACTCTCATGGCAAGCTATCTCCGGCAGTACGCAGATGCCATAAGAATAGGATAAACTAAGCTTTTCTTCTAGTTAGTATACATCTCACCTCCGCAAGTGATATCACTTCATCTTACATTAATATTACTACTAGGGAAATGAGCTACAGCACACATTGCAGTGATATCGAGTCGGGAATTGCCACATCTTGCCATGTAGTTTAAATTTGTGTTATTATACTAGTCCTATTTATTATTCTTTGCAAACTCAAGGGCGATTGCCCCCTCCTCAGTAGAGTACCATTGAGCCACCGTAAGAATATATTTCGAGAACTATGTACCGCAAAAATGCGGAAATAAGACCCCCAGCCAGACTTAACGTTGGCTGCTCAATCAGCATTGGTGCCTGGGCAGTACTCACTATTTTTTAGAACATTATGAATTATTGGTGAGCTTACGTATATAGACAACGAAGGTCTAAATTAGCCTCTCCAGCCTTCAGACCTGAGTTTGCAGCTGTCCTTGTTGAGAAACGTGAGGTCAAAGGTGTAGAGCAGAAATTGCTGAATCCTGCACAGCGGTACACGACTTGCTCAGCAGACGAGTGCTAATCAGCTATGTGCATGCAACTTACGATTAGTGTGCTGTAGTCTGGTTAATTTGATAGGGGTCTTATTTCTGAGCTTTTGAGGTACCTCTGAATATCAGAGGATCTGGACTCTAACCCTGTTTGTTTTGGCCAAGAATCACCAAGGAGAGATTCAGGCAATAGCATTTTTATCCATGTTAGTCTTGATTAAGCATGAACCCAGCTGGTGCATTAGTTATCGGTAGTGGGGTTCCTGTCGACTAAGGGTAAGGGTAACCAATCGTTCAGGTCCCCTAAGTAAATATTGCTTTGAATCATCCCAATGCCGGTGGCTTGGTGGTTGGTAGTCAACCCCAAAGAGAGGATATAGGTACCACCAGGAAATAAGAGTCTTGCTCAAATATTTTGCATCTTGGATTTTTGTAGTAAGAAACTGGCTACTTGTAGGCAAATTGATAGTTCAATGCTCACATTTTGACTTATTCCGCAGCAGCGATGTTTCACTTTTTGGCTAGGACTTATTTCCTAGTTTTCCTCGTAATGGCCTATGGGAAGAGTCTATCATGATCTGCATAAATACTAGGTAGCCTCTTTAAATTTAGAGTTGGTTGGGATATCTCGCTCCTTGAATAGCACATGGCCATCCACTCAAATGGCCCCTGTTGTCGTGCTTGCAGCCTCTATATTCCTGGAGTTCTGTTGTAATATCTGGTAGTTTCTAAATGGATATTTCCATAGTCGACTCCTGATCACGACCAGTTATTAGTATGTATTGTGATCTGGAGATACCCGAAGCTTTGATTGAGCTAGGGTACATGTTATTTCATATTCAGACATTTCTAGTTTAACTCCCAATTCTGGGTGCCTCAACTGTACATGGCTCCGCACTAAAGCAGAAACCAACGTACATGAAATGGACTATCACATACATACATACATACTTACATATAATAACCCATGTCCCCCGTCCATTCTTTTTTCCCAGCACTGCTACTGGTGGACCCATCCCTACTTAATCTGTAATTACACTAAGAATTTCTTCGTCGTGAAGTTCTTAGCCACATATTCCACGAACTCAGACGACACATTGAGTATATCTGCCACTAAATCCGGCGGAGTGAATGCCAGCCACTGCGACAGTGAGACATCTTTGATCATATTGTCTTTGAATACCTCCACCCACACCAAGTCTACATCCCCTCTGTTCTCGATGTAATGTGCAGAGTTGTCTGGGAAAACCGCGGTGTCACCAGGCTCGAAGTCAAAGGTGCGCGCAAGGGTGGAACCCATAAACACGGTGGCGCGGCCTTTGCCAGAGTGGAAGTAGATCCATTCGTCCCCCTATAAAGTACTAGGTTAGCAGCCCTTATTGTCTTTACCATAAGAATTCGGAGATATACATTTGTATTCCAGTGAAGCTCACGCATTCTACCCGGCTTAAGAATAACCACTGTTGCCGCCATAGAATTAAGAATTGGGAATTTCGTCTTATCAACAATCACCCATCTTCCTGCGGTATTGTTCGTCCAATCCAGGTGCATGGGCGCTCTCCACAAATACTCACTCTCATTCTTCACAAGCGCCCATGTACTCTCCGTCACATTTCCAAACTGCATGTAGGGGTTTTTCGATGGCAGATTGTCGAACTCGGCTTCACTCACGCCAAAGTTCTTCGCCAGCACCTCCTTTGGCGCATGTGCAAGCCAATCGACGATGTGAAATGTGGTGCCTAGGGCCTCGAAATTCCCATCATCGAAACAAAGGAGGACCTCATTCCCAGCGTCCTGCACCCCTTGCAGAGTGTGCGAAACGCCCTTAGGAAAATACCACATGTCCCACTGCCTTGCTTCGAAGACAGTGTGGTCGCCAGTCTCATTGACCGTGGAGACGATGATGGAGCCGTTGAGGACAAGACCCCACTCAGCCTGGGGCAAATCGTAGACATATTAGCTGACCGTATTTTGTGGTTGAGCTGGGTTGAAGGGAAGGAAACTTACCACACGGTGCCAATGCAATTCACGAATGGCCCCCTTTTTAAGATGTACTTGGGCTGCTGCGATATCCTTACTTGGTGGCAAGTCCGTCACTAGCTATTTCATTCATTGACCAGTTAAACGCTGCCATCCTTGAAAAACAGGTTCTTCATCAGCTCACCTGCTCTCGAACCCAACCTCCATTTTTTAAATTCCTGTTCGACAATGATAACGACCATTTCAGGTTTACCACAGCCCCATTATCGGTCACAGGAGGGTCTCGCTGGTTCGGGTTCTGTGCATCAATTTCAGGGTTCGTTCCACCTACCAATAGCAACCAGGTAATTAGTATATTGCACAAACAAATCGAAAATTTAGCACTTCAAAATTTCTCAACCCTAATGCTTTGAAGGCTGCTTCCGTACCTAGAATAGGACCACCACGTTCACGATCACTCTCCCCAGGCATATGCACTGTAACACCCGTCTTCTTATTGTGTGCTGGATTTCGCGGATCTTGCTCATAGAATTTCGGGCCCGCAAAGACCGGGCGGAGATGCTTCGTTTCAGGCATCTCTGGTGGGATACTATCGTGGTAGTGTCCACCGGTGTTGACTTTTGCGTGCACACGTGAGCCATCCAGCACGGCTAGAAAGGCAATAGTGAGAGCGAGAGCAAGGACGAGAGCGAGTAAACGCAGAACTGATTTCATATTCTTAAAGTAGAGTTTCGAGTGTCGAGTTGAGAATAGGGATACCCATTCCCCATAGCCAGTACCCCTTTGTAAGTTTTATACTTGATCTAGAGCAACACCCAATTCATTACCGGTATTACTGATGTACATGCAACGCCAGTCCAGGAGTCTCCGATTGCACCGATGATGAGTCGATGGCTAACCAGCTCTAGATCTCGAGCTCTTTGAGCGGGCCGAAAGTTAAGATTGCCCCATCTGCACCAACAATGATTCATCTTTCTCTATTCTATCATGAAGGGCATCGTTATCGTGGGAGGAGGCTGCATGAATTGACACCCACTGAATCTTGAATAAATATGGCAGGATTGCTCAGTCTAGTAACAGACTTACTCATGTATGGAGGGAGATCAGGTCTCAGTTCATGTGCCTTGTTCTGAGAGGTACTGTGTTACAGTACCTCTCCCGCGCTAGCGAATACTTATTGGTTTAGAGCGCCAGACTTGAAAGCCCGATACGAGAAGAGCTCTCCATGTTACACATACATCAGGTAAATGAGAATAGCGCGCTGTAACAATTCCGCACGATATGAATATTTTTTTTTTGGTGGCTGAATATTACCGTTGACTGGTCCACGTATGTACTGTAAATACGATATTTGAGACACAAGAAGCAAACGGTAGGTAGAGTACCTACCTTAGTCGGACCGTCGTTGCAGCTGTGCGGGACTCCTCACCTGGGTTGAGGTACTGACATAGTTTGTAGTAACGTTAGCTTTAGGGTGATGTCCCAGCTCGCCGTGGGGTGAGAAACAAAGAGTACGAATGTGTATATATCGAGCTATTTGCGAGCATGGGATTGGTTGCGCTCCAGAAAAGCAGTAAGAGAACAGGCACAAGGTAAATCAGTTCAGACTGGTGTTCTCAGGCCATCTGTGGTCAAAGATTGCTGACAGCGGATGTCAACCTCACAGACACGGCTCCTGGAATAAGCAACATCCATTGTCTCTAACCAGTTTGAACCGTTCACTTTGACAGTACTACAGTGTGTATGCATAGATACAGTCCCCAGTACCGTACCTATGTACAGTGCCTGGGGGAAAGTTACTACGCCCCTTATTTTTTTCTTTTTTTGTCTCAGGCCAACCTGCTAGCGTGAATGATGTCCAAGGCATAAGGTTGCATAAACCCCCAAAAATGAAGCTTTAGAGGGCTACCAAGTTGCGGAGGAGGGCTCCACATTAAGGTGATTATATCGGAACCTTTTGAGGGCTATTGGGGGTGACCTATAGGTGCGATGCAGAGGTATATGAAGGGCCCTTATTGCATATTCCGAGCATGGGCATCCATGTCTAATGCATGTCTGAGGGTCGCGGAAACTTTCCCCCAAGCACTGTATATAGATAACAGTTACGTACTGTATGTGTTATGTTTCGGCGTCACCGGGATCATAGGCGTCACCATTTAGCATCGTAACTCGAACCTAGTGTGTAATTTTACATTTAGTTGTGTTTCGCAAGCGTAGAACGTTCAGAGCGATTCTTATATATATGCTTGGATGAGCTACATATGTCGCTTTGTTTCGTACGTTTCCGGAAATCACTACAACTGTTACCTACTCAAGCATTGTGTGCCAGTAATGTATTTGACGGGGATCCGGCGCACTTCCGGGATGCATATATTTAATTGTTCAAAAATCGAATTATCATGCAAATAGGCTCAAATTAAAACCAGAGTTATAGTGTATACATAGAAGTCATCTGCAAGTGCCGCACTTGGGTGAACATTGATATATGAGGTGGTGAAAAATGGAAGGTAGGAATTGGAGTATGTATGGACCAAAATTTGACCTGATTGAATTATGGCCTCAAAGGACTTGTGGGGCTCAATATACGTTGTATCTGATGTATCATACATGTGGACTCAGTATGAGGACCAACGGCCTTCTGTGTGAAGAGAAGTAGTAAACTACATAGCGTATTATGTTTAAACGTACATATCCTGAGGGATATCGGGATCAAGTAATCTTTATATCAGGTTTATATGCAAACCTAGGTTCAGATACATATGCCTACCATTGGTAAGTAAGTTTTATACGTTATGAAAGTATAGTGGGCCTTTTGGGGCACGGTGGAGCTGAGGATAATTGGTACGCTTGTACTGATATCACATAGAGTAAACTTGTCTAATATGAAGGAAATGGCCATGCGCTTATTGCAAACGCCTTTATGCATTGTAAAGTACCTTGCTGAACAGCCTAGGCATTTTATCTACCTTCTAGCCTGAGTTATTACAAAATATGCTGCAATTTTTACACATTTTGGGGGGTATTTTGACTCAACGCGTGTTGTAGCTTGTCAATGGTACCAAGGCTTTGTAGGAAGCCTCATTACATGCTATGGGCGCCGTCATAACAACACGGTAGCGCTATGCCTCGGATTGAGTCAGCTGACCTACTGGATATCGGGAGAATGGATATCGGGAGAAATGGATTGGTTATCCTCAAGTATGTCACCTTGTACAAGTGCCCCCATGGCCCCTCCATGCATATAGCTAGTTTCCTTACATGTAGTAAGTTTTACCAGACCATATGTCTATATGCATACCCAACACAAAGGCTCCTTGATCCCGATATCCCTCAGGATATGTCTTTTTTAACATAATCTGCCATGTAGTTGTTCTGACCGATACGCCAATCTTGACGATTTGGCAATCGGGCGCTATTTACAGTTCGGTTGACCGAACCACCAATAAATGCATGCAGTCGGGCTATGATAAGTGACGCTTGCAGCATAAATCTGTTGCTGGGTTGAACCACGAATAAGTGCATGCAACCGGACTACAATAAGTTACGCGTGTAGTATAAATCTATAGATGAATTGTGCAACCGAACCACCAATGTCTATATATAACATAAAAGGAAAGAGACGAATATGGCATGGGAACGCATCCCCAGGTGGCGACCCAGCAGGATGATCTAGCCCCTCGACCATTCCAGTTGCCCCCCATCCAAGACCTTCGTTAAGTCCTGGCATAGTTTACATTAATAAGCTCATAACTAGAGTACTATAGCCAGCGAGTGGCAGCAAATATACATAGTTCAGGTATCAGGATGTATACGAGTAGTTCAGGCAGCACTATGACATTAATTAGC
>Ga0307511_10006224_pt1 | contig 12032 bp, 12 predicted proteins | sample 13_EM_MG_FD_200266 | JGI IMG/M metagenome (GOLD analysis project Ga0307511, IMG submission 200266) | Populus trichocarpa ectomycorrhiza microbial communities from riparian zone in the Pacific Northwest, United States - 13_EM | ecosystem: Host-associated > Plants > Roots > Unclassified | place...
GCGGATCACATTAGCCACGTCTTCCAGACTCAGCCGATTTGCATGAAGCTTCTCCATCTCGGGAGATCGATTGACGACGAGATCACCGTCTCCCAAACCTTCGTCAACATAACTATCCCCTAGGAAACTTCAACTCTCCCGACCCCTACCAGACATACGCAGAGCGCTCCAAGGGTCTTGCTCTCCTGGACGTCACCGAACGCACACAACCGATCATGGGCCGCGTCACTATCACCGTCCAGAAATACTGTTTTGCCGCTGTCACCGCGCTCGAGTAGTTCTGCGATTTTACACCGGCCATTGGTAGGAGGCTACGGAGATGGCTGCTCAGTTCGTCCAATTCGGTCTTATCACTCTCGTAAGCGATAAGCGTAATAATAACGACTCGGCGATCACTGTATACGCACGGTCGCCAATATCTTTCAATACCGTCCGCGGTTCCGCCCCACCCGCCTCCTCGATTAAGGTAAGTTTCACTCGTCGACCTCCGTTCGACCCACCCTTACATGTATTCCCAGCAAAACGGTGAACTCCATTGCACCGCCAAGGCAATCTATCGTATTACGGACGAGGGTCGTTGCCTCGCCCGGTGGGATGTCGTTGCCAAGAACTCGCCCACTACCCCTACCACCAACACTGCTTCCATTCAGAGAACTTCCCAGGAGGATAACAATCCCAACCTTCATCGTCGAACTTCCACCACCGACAACCCAAAGGAACCGGAGAAGGCAACAAGGAGTCAAACACCGATCGGTTCCGGTTTATCATCGAAGACCCCGCACTCCGTTCCCGTTTCCGCGAGTCCTTGCGTGATAACTTCCGCGAAGAGAACCTGCCGTCCTGGCCCGAGGTGAAGGATTTCAAGAAGTTCAGCATCACATCGAGCGCCATGGCCTCCGGTTCATCTCGTAGCAATTTGAAGACTTCTGGGTAGGCCGCTATGGAACCTCACCACGAAGCATTGACCCACATCGCCTTCGAGATCTACAACACCTATCTCCCTCCCTCAAGCCAGTGCGAACTGAAGATTGACCATGGGTTGCGCAACGAACTCTCCGCCTGCCTGAACGAGGTGATAACCGGTCTTACCGGCGATGCGTTCCAAGGGCGTGTAGAGCTTGAACAAGCCAGCACTTTCAATGCAACCTAACTGCGGTCTCTGATTGATTTATAAGTTACAAGAAGATCCAGACCCACGTGTTCAGGCTTATGGCAGAGGATTCAGTGCCAAAGGTGCGTGTTACCCTCCGGGAAACTGCTCGGCCCTCGCTAATTCTCACCTAGTTCATCAAAACCCCGAAGTTCCTTGCCCTCGAGGAATTCGACCCCGATGACGGCGAGCTCCCGTCGGAGACACCACCCGTTCCCCCGGGCTTGGCCGATTCGGAAGAGGTTGGTGGGGCATGCGTCGAGGATTCACAACGAGCGAGCGAACGGAGTCATCAGTAACCGCCAAACCCTGGTCTTGAATACGAACACGATAAAAGACCGTTCACAACTTTGACACTGTATGCACCCCATATGCCCCCTCATCTGCATCATAATCACCGCCTGTCACCGCGGTCCTACCGTTCGTTCTCCCGGTTTCAGCATAATATCTTCCCATTACGAATCTCCCTTCCGCAGGAGCGGCGCTCTGGGGCTGGTCCGCTTCCCCCCCCCCTCGATGTAATTAAACCTCCACCCCTCCTCTCTCCTGCTTCGTTATCTATCATCACCCGCGCCCACAACTGTGACCCATTCGCGACTGGTTGCATGTTGTTTCACCACGTGCAACTGTGCCATCATCATTTTTTTCCTTTCGATTCGCGACTCCATGAGAAGTTTGTACATCCTACCCCTAGTACTTATCATACTTCCGCCCTCAGGACGCATTAATATCATCTTGCTGCTATGGTTTCCCAACCCCGCACCCCCCCGCCGGTCGTAATACCACATGGGTCGAGTCGAAAGGAAAGTAATGCACGGTAATGGGACGAGAGTGTATCGGGTGGAAGGCAAGTGAGATAAATACATTATGGAGTGAACGAAGGAAACAAAACTCGAGAAATATCATGACAGAAATTAGGGGCGGGAAGTCAGCGCCAGGAATTAGAGAGCCTAAGAACCTTCCGTATGTAGTGCATGCGGTCCTGCCGGGGAGTTGGGGAAGGGGAGGGTCGCAGACCTTGTAAAAATGCGGGAAACGTTGGTTGTGTGAGGAGACTCGTGTGGCTTCTCAGCGGGAACCCAGCACTCGGGCAGGAAATTTCAGGTCTAGCAACAACTTTCTGGAATGACACTTGCGGCCATTTGGCTAACTCGGTGACCGGTCTGCTCGGAGAAGTGAATGACCCTGAGATGGCTTATAAATTGGCGGCGCTCGAAGACGGTCGGAAGATTCTCCCTGCGTCGTTGCTCGATATTCAATACCGGAGGACAGGAGATCAGAATTTCGAACTCACCGCAGTACTTCAAATCCGACGTTTCCTCGGAGCCGGAAGCTTCGCTCTCGGCCTGAGAGGAAGGTGGCATGAGGCCGTTCCAGCTGGCCGCCGCTTCCCTGAGGTGTGCCACAACCTCCCCAACCTTTGGTCGCAATTCCATCTTACCGTCCCAGCATCGTTGGGCGATCGCCCACAGTGGATCAGAAAACCCGATAGTTGAGGAGTTGTCTGGCTTGGTCGGCCGCATCCCACGAAGCACAAAGTGTCCCAGGGCCGGTATCTGGACACTACGGAATGGAGTTTCGCCCGTGAGGACCTGGAGAAGGTATGCATGAGAACGGCCGATATCTATGACCCTGCTTGCGTACCTGGAATATAACCAATCCAAATGCGTAGATGTCCGCTTGCCGCGTGGGAAGGGCGTCTTTCCTACCAAACTCCTCGGGGACCAGGAGTTCTGGGGACTTGAACCACGGCGTGCCACCCTCCGTTTGCGCACTTGTAGATAACTTTTGGTTGGGGTGGGGGACCGTAGTGATGAAGTCGAAGTCTGCGAGGCAGGCACGAGGAGGGGTGCCGTTGGACACAAGGATGTTCGACTGTTGGATGTCAAAAAGGATAGGCGGCGAAATAGAGAGACACCAACCCCTTTGAGGTCCCCATGCATGAGGTCGGCGTCATGCAGGTACTTTAATCCTTGGGCCGCGCCGTGCAACTGCCATTGGATTTTAGCGAAGGAGGCGGCGAGGAGAGCGAAGTCACGGACCAGCTCCAGTCTGTTCGCGTGATTCTCCCTGATGTACTTCATGATGTTCCCATACCTCATCCGTTCCGACACGGTAACGAGCTGCCGTTTATTTATGTCTTCCTGAGCTCCGACGAGTCTCAAGACATTTGGATGGGATAGTGTGCTCCAGAGAACGACTCCCTTGTAAAATTGCTGGGGTATGGTTGTTGAGATTGTGTCCCGGGTGGCCAGCGTTGGTACTCACCTTTCTTATCCTCCAGAAGTCGTCCTTTGCCGAAACCCTCATGATCTTGACTGCAACGGAACGCCCATTGTACGTTCCTGACCTGACATCTGCGAATCCACCCGAGCCAAGAATCTCATCGCAGACCTCAATCTCCGCCCTTATCCTTATGCGGTCTGGGAGTAATCCATGACACTCAGTGAGCCTCCTCAAGGTGATGAGGAAAGCCCGTCTCTCGGTGGGTTTGAGGTTGTGCCTCGTGACGCCCTGACGAGACTGTCTGAGGTGGTGGTGAATGGGGTGAATGCAGATCGCAACTTACATTGTCCAGGATTTCAATACATATCTCTGCATCTTTGCTGTCCAGGCGCGAGATAAAAATTCTGCCTTCCCTATCGACCAAAACACCAGTCAAGATCTGGGCGCCTTGGGCTTTGTTTATTGCGCTAAACGTGTCCTTCCACAATTGCCGGTAATCTTTAGCCATGACCTGTTGGTGAGGGGTTGCGTAGTTGAGGAGGGCTGTTAGGTAGGCACGATGGAAGGAGGGAGGGTAAGAGGACGGGAGTGGTTGACAGCCGCCTTTTATAACTGGAGGACACATTTTCCCCATTCATGATTTGGAGACCAGGCAGCATTATCAAAGCACGTGTTTTTGGTCATGTAGATGGTCGACAGGGGATTTGTGCCATTTTACAATCTATCCTGTGCAGTGTAGCTCGAATTGATTTCCCCTCTATGACACTTCGGGGTCTCCATTTGTTTTCTTTACAGCATTGCAGCGAGCGGCGCAATGGCGGGTATGCTAACTTTAGCAAGACTTTACTCGAACAAATGGCACTCATTTCGTCAGTTGCTACCAAATTAATGCACCGTTTCCTGTTCATACCGCCAATCGTGTGTCATGGCGAGGCCGGGCAGAGTTTGTATCGGTGAAAATAACCATGGGACGTGAGCCATAACAAAGGTGTTAAAGACAGTCTGACAATGCAGAGCGCTGGTAATGGCTACTGTCGAAGCTCATCCGTCCCGCTCTCCTTTTACAAAATCACCAACACGCGGCCTCCAGATAATCAGGATATAGTCCTGTCTCTGTTGAATACCCGAGCGGATGCCGGTCGTACAAACGAAGAATCCCACGACTAAGTGATCACGCGAATTCGAACCCCGGCTTGAGGGCCTTCGGAAGACGAGCCGCACACTCCTTGCAGCGATCGGATTCGTATGGTAATTGAAATATTGAAAGCTTTCTGAGCCGTCCGCGTCAGATCGCGCGAATTCGAACCCCGCCTTGAGGGCCTTCGGAAGACGAGCCGCACACTCCTTGCAGCGATCGGATTCGTGTGATCATTGAAATATTGCAGTCCGTTGCAAAATGATAGACCGATTTCGAAAAGAACACGGTAGCTTTTCTTTATCTATACGTGACATGTAAACAAAGATTTTGAGCGCAGAATCCGGACCGCAATCAACAGAATTGATGAGCGCCCCCCGCCGCCAGTGGTCCCCCGACTCACGGTAATTCCTCGCCATCTCCGGTCCACCCCAAACAACGCGCCACGCGTTGGCAGCAAAAAAGCCCCCTGCTCTGTACCTCCGGCTCCAATACCGGATGTGTACGGGAGGGTGTGAGGGGACGTACGTGTGGTGGTCCAAATCTTTGTTTACATGTCACAAACAAAGAAAAGCTACCGCATTAATCTTTTCAAAATCGGTCTATCGTTTTGCAACGGACTGTGAAGGCTTTCTGAGCCGTCCGCGTCATCGATCATCGGCAATCCCGTTGTAGAATTCGCCGTCCATGTTGGCAGCGGATAAGTGGATATGAGCGCTTCCTCCACAAACACAATATCGAACCATAAGACTTTCCCACGTTGACCGCATCACATTGATATCAATGCCCTCCACCCTCGAGGCCTCATCCTTCAGTATGATTCTGAAAACTGCAGTAGGGTCCATGGAAACCGGTTACGACCAACCGAAAATGGAAAGAAAAACAACCATCGCTTATCCGACACCCAGAGTCCCCGATACATCAATGCATCATGGGTTCTCGTCCAGGGGAGGTCGGACGTCCTTGCGGGAGCGGCAGGAACTCGCTGTCGTGCTTAGAGCGGTGAGAATACTGGTAACTGTCACGCACACAGTAGTTTCAGGTTGCGTGAGAAGGCAGGGGAGATGTTTTCGCAGTTTCTGCTCCCGCTAGGTGCGGAAAAGCAGCTTGTGGAATTTTGATGGGGTGCTGGGCGCTAAGATTTTGAGACGCGATCGGTGTTTTGGCTAGCCATACCAGAACCTTATGCCCTTACGTGAACTTCACTCCAGAGTCGTTGAAAACTCCAGTGAAATCTCGAACGGGGATGTTGGAAGTTACTCGTCGTGGCCAACGCTGGGGAGGTACAGGAGCAACCGCAATCGAGCACCACAACAGATGCTTAGGCCCAAACCACAATGTCAAGGACTTGCATCGATCCTAGAGCTCGCTAGCTGGGTTCTCCAGCGCTCACCCAGGCTCGCTGCCATTTGCCCGAGCTCTCACTTGAGTCACTGGGCTAAATTGTTGGTGCGGCGGCGCCATAATGGTCTTTCTGGTGCCTCACCTTGCAACGGGGGACAACCCAGTCGACTGGTCCGAAAACACCCATCAACCACATGCGCGTTGAACCAGTATTGGGATCATCTAGAAAAGGTGTGGCCGCGCTCAAAGGCATTCCCCAAATCCTTCCTCGGATGGATGGCAGCCCCAGACGCATCAGGAAGATGGGCAACGACTTTTTTCTTCCCGTCGCTTTCTGTCACTTTTCCCCCCCTTATCACGTACTTTATTACCATATATGGGTATCAACTTTTAAAAGTTCATGACATAACTTCTAGAAGTACGTACTTATTCCTGTTCTGCACCTTCTCTTACGAAAAGATCGAGAAAAGGGAGGAAACAGTCGTTGTCCACTTTCCTGATGCGCCTGGTCCAAAGTTTCCCATCAATTTAGTACACGTGCAGGTGGATTCATTATTGTTGATTGGGCCTATCACGGAGAGCGGGTGTTTGGGTCCGTTTGGTAGGAGGCTGGACCACAAATGGCGCCATCCCCCCCCCCCTCTTAAGATTCCGTGCATCGCTTTCAACCACACCGCTGTTGATCCGACTCGGTTCCTATCCGCGCTCCTCTGGCTCAAGCGGATTTCTAACAGATCATCCACAGTGGAGCAGCGACCACAACAATCATTTGTCGGCTTCATAGCATCTCCTCCGGCTGGCAAAAAGTATTGAATGGCGACCGAAAAACCCTCTGGCGGTTACAAATCGGTTCCAATGTGGCCAGCAACATTCACCCTCACTCCTTCTATTGCGCCACCACAAAACCTGCCCTCCCTTGCTCAGCTCCTCCCCAGGAACTCATGGTTAAAGATCACCGGTGGCTATGGATAGTCATCACTAACACAACCGACGGCGCCCGAGCCGTCTAGACCCTTGCTGAGATTTTGACCGATGGATAAGGATGGCAAGGCGTTTATCTAGTGGTTGGACGGCAAGGGTGAAGGGTTATGTCTTGAAATGTTTGGAAGGGGGAGTTCAATCTGGATTCACCGCGTTCATATCCTCAGCAGTCCGTCAAGGAATCTTCGCGGAACAGGAATTCAGGCCCGCCGAAAAACCGGCTTTCTTCGTCGGGCTGAGGATACTTGCTGAGCACCACGGACTACCACTAAGTCGCGCGGGGATTGAGGTTTGGACAACCTGCTCACCGTGGATTTGCAGATCTCAGGTCTGGGGTGTACGGGCAACGCCTCGTCGCGATAAAGTCATTGATGGTTATGCCGCACGTGACAACCTCGTGAAGGTTAGAAAGGTGAGCGTTAACAGTATTTTCGCGCCCACCTACTGTGAGCTACTTGATTAGCGTGGGAATGTATGTATAGTACATCCATAAAAATCCGCTTGAGTAGCATAGAAGAGGGTAGCTGTTTCTCTTCTCCGACGTTGTCCAGAAACTCATCATGGATTCTGGTTCAGCTATGGAGACCATCACCGCGCACAACACGGCTTACTCTTGCGGCGCCGTCTCGACCATTCCCAACCAAGCTGTCCTCTGGAACGCACAATCACATATGAACGTCTAGAAACTTGTTGGGGTTCGAGAGGACATGAAGGAACGGCAGTTCACTGCTGTGCCGGAATGAATCTCACACGAGAACACCTTGGAGCTGGTCATAAACGACCGCATCAACGGACTTGAATTGGTACGTGGTCTTGTCCTTCCCCACTACTTACTTTGTGGGAGTGCGACGGTGGGTGAGCATCCAATTGACTCTCCCCCTCATGCCTGTTTTTGTGGACTTCGGTTCCGTGACCGTGGCCCCTGACCCCATCCGGTCGGTCACATGCAGCGCACAACTGGAGGGTGGTTCGATGACGTTCATGTCTCTAGAACTCTTGATTCCGTAGAGGTTTGGTAAGCAAGACGCGGTGCCCATACTGTAGTCGGACGTTTACGCACCTGGATTGGTTATCTTCCAGGTACGCGCGCAGCATTACGGAAACCGGCTGCCTAATGTATCGATTTCTCTAGGTTTTTGTGGGTGAAATACTATTCCATGGTATCTGGCAATCAGTGTTGACGTACCAGGTACTGAGTACGTGTTCATCGTATTTGTTCCGTTCCACGCAGGGGTCACTCACGATCTTAGGTGAGGTTTTGGGTGTGGTGAGTGAACGTCTTGTGTGATGGAACGTGACATCTTCGGTGCTCGTTGTGATTAAACAGGCTAATTCGAAATACCACGGGAGCTGGGTCATCCGCGTTAGAGACGTTCGAGATATGCCGAGACCACGCTGCGGAACGATCAGATGTTTTGGTAACCCAACGCGTTGTACACCGCACTGAGCGGCCAAACCTAACCGGGAAACCGCTTGGGGATATTTGATACCAATGATCAATGGCGACCGATCACAGCCCTGGCCGTCAACACACCAGGACTACCGCATTCGCGCGCTGTCGCATCACAGCGTCCAGGGACGGCGTAATGTCCACGATTTGACTCATTTTTTCGTGCGGTACGGATGACGGAGCTCATTACCGAAGGACTGCTCCACGTCAGAACTTTGTTGCGCGCACGCACGCTTCGATCGGTTGGTCTTGAAATCCCACACGAGTTCACTGCAACCACGGTGGGTCTGGGAGGGCATGTGTGAAAGAGTGCACACCTTATGTCACCCTCTGACATCGTTGATGAACACCGCGCCGTGGATTAGCTTTCCTGAACGGCCTGTGATACAAAACGAGGGATAGAGTGAAATTGGCACATGTGAGACAATTGAAAACTACGCGAGACTAGGGATGGTTGGAACTAGGGACGGGGGGTCAGCCCCAGAAACCAAGGAGCCCGAAGACCTTCCACACGCGGGGCCCGAGGCCCTTCTCGGAGGATTATGACGGGGGGGATTATGGCACTGGTTGAGATGCGGGAGAAGTTTCGCTGCATAGAGTGAGTCGTGTGGTTCCTCCGATCGCGGGGGGGCGCAGGACTGAGGCTGTGACTCCCCGAAAAGCCTAGCAACGACCTCCTGAGATCCTTTTTGTGGTGGTCCTATGGGCTGGGCGAATACTGTGTTCGAAAGGGGGAGTATCCCAGAGACGGTTTGGGATTCGGTTGGATTCGAAGCCGGTTGAAAGATTCTACCTGTGCCAGTGCTCGGTGGTCAATATCAAGGGAGAGTCGAAATTTCGAACTCACTGTACTTCGAACCCGACGTTTCCTCAGGTCCCGAAGCGGCATATTCTATTTGGGGGCAAGGCGGCATGAGCCCGTCCCAGCCAGCCACCGCTTCCCCGAGGTGTGCCACAACTTCCCCGGCCGTTGGCCGTAATTCAATCTTGCCATCCCAGCAACGTTGGGTAAAATCCCACAGCGAATCGGAGAACCCAATGGCTGAAGCGTTCTCTGGTTTGGTCGGGCGCTCCCCACGGAGTACAAAGTATCCCAAGGCCGGTATCCGCACACCATGGAATGGAGATTCACCCGTGAGGACCTAGAGCAGGTATGTATGAGAACAGCCAATACCCGCGATCCTGCTCGCATACCTGGAAGATAACCATTCCAAATGCGTAGATATCCGCCTGCTGCGTGGGCAGCGCGTCTTTTTTACCAAACACCTCGGGAACCAGGCGTTCCGGAGACTTGAACTGATGTGTGCCGCCATCCGTTTGTGCACTAGACGACAAGTTCTGGCCAGGGTTGGGGACCGTGGTGGTAAAATCGAAGTCCGCGAGACAGGCACGAGGAGGGGTGTCGTTGGACACGAGGATATTCGACTGTTGAGCGTTACAAAGGGATTGGTCGCGAAACATAGAAATACTGACCCCTTTGAGGTCCCCATGCGCGAGATTGATACTATGCAGATACATCAGACCCTGGGCTGCGCCGTGCAACTATTGCTGGATTTCAGTGAGGGAAGTGGGGAGGAGAGCGAAGTCACGCACCAGATCCAGTCTGTTGGCGTGATTCTCCCTAATGTATTCCATGATGTTCCCATGGCTCATCCACTCTGACACGGTAATGAGCTGCCGTTTGTATATGTCCTCCTGGACCCCGACAAGTCTCAAGACGTTGGGGTGAGATAGCGCGCTCCAGAGGATGACTTCTTTGCAAAATTCCTGGGATGAGATGACTAAGACCAGGTTCCTGGTGACCAGCGTTGATTCTCACCTTTCTTTTCCTCGCGAAGTCATCCTTCACAGATATCCTCATAATCCTAACGGCAACTGGGCGCCCTTCATACGTTCCAGACTTGACGTCTGCAAGTCCACCCGAACCGAGCAGCTTGTCTAAAACCTCGATGCTTCCCTTTATCTTCACGCGGTCCGGCAGTAGCTTGTGGCGTTCAGTGAGTCTCCTCAAGGTGATAAAAAACGGCCGTTTGTCAGTGGGTTCGAGGTTGCGTTTTGCAACTCCCTGAAGGGATTGTCTGAGGCTGTGGTGAATGGTGTCAACGCAGATCATGGCTCACATTGTCCAAGATCTTGATACACGACTCCACATTTTCTTTGTCCAAACGCGAGATAAAATCCCTGCCCTCCTTATCGGCCAAAATCTTAGCCAGGATCTGGGCGGCTTGGGCTTCATCGTCTGTGTTAGTGACGTGCGTCCATAGGTCCTGGTAATCTTGAGCCATGGCTTCTCGGGGAGGATTTGTGCGGTCGAGGGGGGTGCTAGGAAGACACAGTGTAGGGAATGGGGATAAGTGCGTGGTTGACCGCATAACGACCAGTTTATATCGTATCTGTAGGATACGTTTTCGGATCCAACGTCAACGTCTCCGGACCACCCAAAGATGCGGTTAAACCCTTAGGTTATTTCCGGAATCGCCGTCCTCGAGGCAGGCGGTAATCCGAATTGGTTAACAAAATACCGTTCGCTGGTTCCAAGCTGCCAAAAGAGTGAGAAATGAACTGAAACATCTGCTGGGTTCTGATCTTTTTCACCAGCCCGATCATCAAAGGAGGCTCCGCTCCGCACCCCATACTCTCACTAACGTGGACATTGCCGCGAAGTTCAAGTCTAAAGCCTGCGGGATGCAGTGTTCGGGTTCATTCGGCAAGAGACTCCCGAGCTCGCCGCTGCCCTGTCGTATGTTTTGTTGTTTATTGATAATTCCTTCGTGGGAGTTGGAGGTAAGGACAGGGTGGAGCATTGTTGCCCATGAGACGGATTGCGCCCCGTCCGACTAGAAAGCCGCATTTTTAACACGCGTAGTAGGCAGGTCGTCAAGGAGCACTTATACAACCGAACTGTGGGTTTTAGGAAATTCTAGCCGTTGGTGGGAGGTCGCGCACATGACCCGCCGTCCGGAGGACGTACGTCAACAATAGGGGTTTGGACGTTTTGAAAATGCATGTCGTAAGGTAAAGTAGGGTTTCGCGCATCAAGATCGCGGAGGAGACTCCGCCAAACAGTTGGGAGTTGAATCAGGCGGAACCCAGGCACAAGGGATTTGCGTGAAAAAAGTAGCTGTTCTCTTACGTGCACAGTCGGCGGGCGGTCTTGGGTGGGGTATTTGGTTGACATTTTGCTAGTTTACGGTGCGTTTGATGCCACACGAAGATGTGAAACCAAGCCATAGCGTGGGCAATGCGCACAGTGGTTGCAGGGGTTGTCTCTGGACGAGGGTTAGGAAACGTGTGCGCGGTTTCTCACACTCATCAAGGACATACTGGCTATGACTGCGGAGGAGACACTCGTGGAGACGCGATCTGGTTGTTGGAACGTCCACACTGGGAAATGAAATTGTCGGTCAGCGTGAGGAGGAGGTCGCCGCTCGCGGGCTGTGTCCCTCGACAAGTCCACATAGAAAAGGCGCTGGGGGGGAATCGTTACCCCCGTCGACCCCAAATATCAAAGATTGTCGACCTGCTGGGATGAACACGGAACTCATCAAAATAGTTGGACCCTGTTTGAGCTGTCAGTTGGACCTCAGGAACCTTCACGCATCCGGCAGCCCCGAACGCGTACAGTCAAAATCCTCTATCTGCATGGCGTTGGTTCCGCGAAAATCCTATGCATGTATAGGATTATGCAGATACAGCGTCTTAATCGCCCTGCCATATGGTATTTGTTCCGCTGCGACCTCAATGCA
>Ga0307511_10006225_pt1 | contig 12032 bp, 14 predicted proteins | sample 13_EM_MG_FD_200266 | JGI IMG/M metagenome (GOLD analysis project Ga0307511, IMG submission 200266) | Populus trichocarpa ectomycorrhiza microbial communities from riparian zone in the Pacific Northwest, United States - 13_EM | ecosystem: Host-associated > Plants > Roots > Unclassified | place...
TTTTTCTTCAGTGGTCATCTCGGCTATATACTTTCCATCTTATCAATTTTGTGGTGTACATATGCAGCATCCGGTATTTTCGTGGCGGTATTGCGCATGTCTGACCAACGGTTGCTGGTTGCATACCCTGTTGCTTTACTCTATGGATGTTTTGCCCTTCTAAGCGTCTTCAATGTTGGGGCAGGGGGATCGGGAGCTAGCAGGTAGAAACGGTGACCTCGCACGCATTATCCTCTGTAGACATGTTATAATCCTACATTGATATCTAAGCTTTCACAAATGTAGATAAGTAAGATCCTTATGCAGTGCTGAGGAGGACATCAGGATAGCATCTTCTTGTCTGGTAATTGTTTGCTGTATAAATTCAGCAGTATCTCCATAATCTCCTCTAGAGGCAATGTCGCGTATTCGTGAACATACTGTGGAAGGGAATCCTCCAGATTGAATCCCGATTTTTTCATGAAGAAGGGGTGCATAACGTCTGGAGTTGCTTCTCCTAGTTGACGTAATGTCAACCTCTGGATCTTCCGCTCACGAGGCTCATAGATCAGGGGTGTGTGGATGGGGAGAGTAGTCGTGGAAGTGTTGACGTTTGTCTCTTGCGAGGTACGCGGAGCATCGACAGATGAAGGACTCGGTATCCGAGCTTGAGGCTGTGCTGCATCTCCAACTAATTGAATTTGGTCCGAAGTGGGATGTGGTTCGGGAATACCAAGGGCAGCTTTCTTCCTGGTCCCCGAGACGTTGTTCGTAGACGCAGTGAGTTGGTCCATCTCTCGTGCAAGGTTCTTTCGCAGTCCCGTGAGCCACGAATACAGGGCGACATTCAGTGTAATGTAAATGTCCTCCAATCTCCTTTCACCTTGTCCTTGGAATGTGCTGTAAAAGTCGTACAGAAGGTGTTTGGTGAAATCAACCGTGGATTCCTCAGTAATCATTAACATTTTCATCGGAGGCAGGCCAACGATATTCGATTCAGTGGGATTCTTGAAGAGTAAGTCCACCCACGTGCTATCGTTGGCGACGGGAACAGAAGTGGGAAGGAACGAGTGGAGCTGGCTGAATTTTGAGATGTTTAAAGTTGTAAACGATAAATGAATCTCTCTGCGGGATGGTAGACCGTCCTGGACCGTCCGATGCAAGCTGGCATGAACATCACAGCCAACGAATGACGCCAGTTCTGCATCTGCCATCGTCCGTGGGAAGAGGATGAGCCTTAACGTTTCCAGGCGGAAACTCATTTGCTGGCGAACGACATGCGACATTTCCGACTCAGCTTCTTTAATACGGTTTCTGGCTGACTGGAAGAAGGCAGATGCGACATCTGTCAAAGGGTTGCTTGGCTTCGGACTCTGGGTAGCACGGAATGCTTCCGATTCTCGGCTCGCGGCAAGCCTCTGAGCCGCAAGACTAGCTTTGAATCTGTTCGCATAGAGCACGAATTTTGGGATCGTAGCGATCGTAGCCAGCGCAGTGATCCCTTGGCCATGGACGGTAAATGCGAGGAGAAGTGGTCGATCTTTGTCACCCAGATTTGAAGAGATAAAAGACCAGTCATCATGGATGTCCACTTGAATAGGATCCGCTCTGGATCACTGTAAGTGGCGGATTACACCTGCAGTGACAAAACCTACCTATAAATCAACAAGCGCTGTTGCTCTGATTCCAGCTCGGCCTCCAACGCGCCACTTGTCATAGTAAGCTCCAACAGTCGCGCTATACTCGAATACTGTGTTAGCGCCTCTTCGCTCCTGCGGATCGTCTGGAAGATAAAGTTAGGCACGATGATATAACCAGAGATATTTCCCCTGGCTACGATAGATATATCTGCAACTGACAGCGAAACGCCAGAAAAGCTGTCAGAAGTGCGAGTACGAGCCAGTAGTTCTTTCAGATTGAGTGTTACAACACAGATCGATTGCCCAAGGTCGACGGTGACATCAGTTCGACGAATGTGAACGACAATGGCGGCGATGCATTCTTGTGTACTCCTGGAGTCATGGGGGTGCAGTGGCGGCGCGACATCGCTAAGTTCCCCCTGAAGGTGTTGCGTCGCGATCACAGGTATGCGGTCTAGCCACACTGCCTTGAAGCACAGGATATCCTGCAGACGAGAAAAGCGTACGCCACCAGTAATGTCGGTGCTGACAAGGAGAGAAATGGAACTATTCAAGTTCCTGCGATTGTCCTCTAATTTGGAGAAGGCCAACGAGAATGCAAGATTACGAGCGGCAAGATTCATGCAATCTTCGCTCAGGAAGCCATGTTTGAGTCCCACTGAGAGACCATCCACTGACCCGGAGAAGGTTACCTTGTGTGCGCCAGGGGAGATACTCACGACGAAGCCACCGCTATCCCATCGGATTGCTGCAGCGACGTTGACATCCGGCTGGCACGTGAGCTCCAGGGTGGATTTATCAATACGGAGTGAAAAGTTTATCTGTAAGCTGGAGGTTGCAGGTCGATTGTCCAAGCGCGAAGTGATAGACCGAGGAGAATCATCACAATTACGCCCCGTAACGGGGTATGTCCACGTGCCCTGCCGAGTGGTGCTCTTCCGCATACGTGATTGTACCTGATCAGTTATATCGGCGACAAACGGTAAAAGGCTAGGATTGAGTGTATTCTGACTTGAGTGAATCTTGCTCTTGAAAATAAGAACAGACGGTGCCCCCGATCTAAGGATACCAGGGCCACCAGCCGATGTTCGATACTCGATCCAAGCCGACAGAACTGGCAGTTTGATCGTTTCTATATCCGTTGTCGATTCGTAATCACCTTTGCATTCGGAAAGACTGTCTGACATCGGTGGTGACTGCCGCGTTGAGCTGCGTATACGAATCTGCCCGTTGTCAAATACAAGTGCTGCAAACACATTAAGCGCAGGGACCGCATTCAAGTAATCGTCAGTAGGGGGATCTGTTCTCGATGATTCGGGCTCCTGGAAATTTGTTCCCTTGCTGGCTAGACGTTCCATTCTCTCTCGCCCTTGGCGATAGACATCAATCAAAGAGAACACATAGTCCGAGATTGACGAATTGAGGTCTAGAATAAACCCACTGACGTTGCCGGTGACCCAGGTGCGACGTTTTTCCTGGGTTGCATCCGAGCGTAGGTGGATCTTCAATTCAGGATAGCACAGACAATTCTGGGTGGTATGATTGTCAGGGATAAAGTCCGACAAGTCCGACTGCCTGAATCTAGACATCTCATAAGCGGCACACAAGAAAGAGTAAGGTTGTAGTCACCGATCCGTAAATCGGAAGGATAGCTCCTTCGTAGTCATATAACTGACTTCTCCCTTTTGGGTGTTGAACCTGATCCTGCGAACAGAAAACACAAAGGCGCGGACGGTTGGGTCGTCATGGCTAGTTGATCCTGGCAGTTCTAAACTTTGGTTGCAAGATAAGGGAAATGCTACACCGATACTTTCAATGTCGACTGCGATGCTGTGCTTTAGCCATGACGCATTCCCTTCGATACCTGCATCGTGGCGTGGAACTTCGAAGGTTTTTAGAATCGTCCGTGTCTTCTGTTTGAATGCTTCTAATTCTGCAGCTCTCTGACGTCTTCTGACAAGTAGCTCGGTCTAGGAAATGATGAGAAACAATAGAAGTATTTGAGGGCAGCCAATACCTGCTGATAGTCAATAAAATCGCCGAGCTCCCCAATTGAGCTTGGTTGCATTACAGCGTGAATCTTTGGGATCGACACGACCAGGCGGTTACCATCAGCGGACACGGCCACATCAACGACAATGAATGCGGATCTATGCTTGCGGCTGGACTGCTCTGGTGTTGTTGTTCCGATGCGAGGAACGAGTGACAGCGCGATGTCGCGATGTTGCACTTTCCAAGCGCAATAGTCACCCTTTTGTGTGGTGTCTCCTACAACATCTTTACACTCCAAATAGAGTGTAGAAGTTGGTCCTTCTAAGCCGACCTTAAATCCTTTGATATTGGCATGCATGCTATACTTTGCGGGGTTTAGAGCTCTTCCAGGAACCTCAGAGGTGACGTGGCGTGCTCGACGCGTTTCCTGGATCAAGTCCATCAAATCCGTGAAATCGCGTCCAAACTTCTGTTGTACAGCAAGTAACGAGTCCCAATGCGAGGGTTTCAGCATAACATTGGCGAACTCTAGAGCAACGAGTAAATCCACATTGTTGTTTCCTTGATGTCCAGTAAGAGCTAGTGCAGGTAAAATAACTTGGACACGAGGAGCCTCTGCCGAATCGTTCAGACTGCGGGATTTGTAAAATATGGAGAAAGTTTGGGTTTGCAGCTGAAAACCAAAGGTCGTCGGCGTTCTTGGAGTCGTATGGGCCATAGATGAGATGAACGCTGTAGTGTCTCGTACGATCCAAGAGATCCAAGTGCCTCTCATAATCTGTAGTATTACACCGCAGCTTGAGATGGTCCCATTAAGCAGTAGACTCGGGAACGGAGATGCACGCAAAGTCAGCGGATCCAAGGTATCAGGAAGGGGTTGGCCACTTTTGATTTCGGACATCAAACTACCCGCTGCAATCTCGAATCCGGGTAGGAAGTCTGTTTTCCATTCCTCGATGAAACGATATAACCGAAGGGCGCTACGGGGAACACTAAGAGTGACATCTTCCAGGGAGAAAACAAAACGGAGGGTATCTGAAGGCTGGTCGCTCCGTTGAGTTGCATTGAAGGTACCCTTGGTGAGCGTCAAAGATGCCAGGATGTCCGGGGTCGGTGCGTGGGTGCTAATGTTCACCTTCGACAGAGCCCGAAGGTGAAGGCTACTAAATCCGAAGGTGGTATTCGCAGACTGCACTCCGAAGTCTGGTCGCACGAGGATAGATGATGATAGGTCCAGTGAAGATCCACCGAGCTTGAATGTGAGGTTTTCTGCACCAGCCTGGATATCCAAGCCTCCAACTTGGACTAAAATGGTAGCGAGGAAGGGTGTAAGTACCGTCAAAGGGAGGGAAGTAGGGCTGGTATTGATGTGATACCATTTTTGCACGCGAACTACCCGCTGGATGAATTCAATTAGGCGAGGGGAAATCACCAATGAAAGATCCACCACATCTACAGCAATCATACTCTGTCTGACTGGGTAATTGACCATCGCCGGTCGAGAGAGAGGATGCGTAGACGCATGCGAGTTCGACTGGTATTTGAGATGCAACGCTGTTGTGGAAAGGCAACTGTGTGATTTATACATGAGGGACAGCACGGTGAAGCTCAAGGAGCCAAAGGAACACGACGAGAAAGTGATGGAAAAAGACATGATCGGTAAGGTCTCGTTCGCTGTTGGATAGACCATCTCCAATGTAGGAGCGTGGGCCCTTTCATCCAAGTCTACGATTAGATCTGAAAGGTAACTCCTAAGCAGGAGTCGATCATCGTGGGCACCATCGTCTTCTCGGGAAAGAGGGTCGCAGATCCGTAGTGCAAAGCGCATATTGAAAAGAAACTTGAACGAAGTGTCCGTCCGTATCGCATGCGGGAGCCCTCGTTGAACCAGAAGGGACGGTTGTATGATGGAAAGAGGATCGATAGTGGCGTGTCCTTTGGTAAGTGAAAGCACTCGACGAACAAGGACAGGGAAAGTATTAGACGAGTCCACTTTCCAGCCGTGGAGAATCTCGACAAGCTGATCCACACCCTTCTTTGCAGCAAGTAGAAATGAAACGATGTATTCGGGGTCGGATGGTCCAATCTGCGCTGTCTGTTTCTTACAAACGACAAACAGGCTGCTCTCTATAAGGCTCCCTTGAATGTCGTCCAACGACAAAGAGAACTCTGGGCGTGCTGTGACCGGTGCGCCGGCGATGTTGCTGAGACTAACGGTCAATGTTTGACATCCAATGTGCAAGTCAGCAGGCGAACTAGACCGATCCTGGGGACTAATCCTGAAGAGAAAACTTGAAAGAAAACAGTGCACAGCCAAATCAACGCTTCGGTTTTCTGTGACGACCTCCGAAGGTGGATGTCCTTGTGCCCCCTCATAATGCACCTGTTCTGCTACATGAGCAATGAGAGAACATAACGTTATGTCAAACGATGGGAGTGCAGAAACCGATGGAAGACTCGACCCAGTGAAGTTTGTCAAGTGTCGCACCATGATGGAGTCCAGGAGTATTTCAGAGCTAATATTCTGTCCGAAGCTAAGAAAGTCTCATTGCTGAAAGTGAAGAAGCCTCACAGATTGCTTATACTCATCCCTGAGGCAGGACGCTACGAAGATGATTAGTGGCGTAACCCATATTTCAACGCCACGAGAAGATTCAATACGGATTGCACGGTTGGTATTCGGCGAAGGGGGCGACGTCAGCAAGGGTCGAGGAATCCTGTTTAGTGACCTTTTCGGCTTCTGAAAGGTACCGAACAGTGGGCTCTGCTTGATGGTGAAATTGTGTACATGAACTTCTGGTCGACATACATGCATCAAGGTAAAAGCTGAGCCCTCCCGACTGTGCAGATTTTCCAAGCCACACCCTTCATAGCGCCTCGTGACATGCCGATAGCGCGAGAGAAGTGGCTTAGAAGGATCCCGTCCTGATGTAAAGGTGAATTAAATTCTTATATAAATGATGGTCCCTACCACCCAGCCCTGACGCATCACTATCCGACGAATCAGTGTCGCACAAGTCTTCGTTGTCCGAATCCTCATCAGAAACGGTCTGTTCACCCTCGTCGAGGTGTATAGCTGCAACGGGTCGCAAGATTTGATTCCTCCTGGTGAAGTTAAGAATGCTCCAATAGTAACCAGGACAGCTTTTACTTACGCTACCCGAGCATCACGATCCGCCTCTGAAATATCTTCGTTGTCCGACTCCGATAGACTTGACAACTGAGCAAATCGATTATCTGATTTCGGATATTGCTGAGGTTGAGAAGCGGACACGCAGAGCTGGGGAAGAGAAAGCTGGGGTAGATATAGATTATTGAGATGAACTGAAGAAGACAAGTACGGCTGCTGGCGAAACACAGAGTCGTTATGAAAGTCCTTGAACACTTTCTTGAGTTGACTGAGGAGCGTATGGGCTCTCCGCGTCAGTATGTCTTGTTCTTGTAGAAAGTTACTCTGGACGCCTTTCCTGCTTGAAGCGTAGATCTCCACATTGCTGTCGAATTCCATGCATGCAGCCTCGGACCACGAACTACGAGAAGAACTGGAAGTAACAAGTGCCCTCAAGGAAGCTAGAGGGAATCGTAACACGATCACCTTACCGCACACTTGCCCTTGCAAGTCATTGGAGTGGATAGTCAAGCCATGTAGCAAGTTGACATCAACAGCCACCCTTCCCACAAGGAAAGTAGCATTCAGAGTCTCTAGCGAGAGCTTGACGAAAGTTACTGTCAAATGTATAAGAGATCTAAACACGCCCAATACATATATTGCTTACAATCGGGGTCAGCGGGGACGCTAAATTCTCCAGCAGGGGCATTTGCCAAATCAGTATAATTGGTTCGAAAAGCATCTAGAACAGCAAGAGCTATTCGTGCTTCAAGAATTGAAAACAGTGCTTTCACACTGCCAAGGCTGATTTCCCAAACACAAACATATGTACGTGTCCGGGGAGGAGGTCCAAATAGCCTGTTGGCCGTGATATTGATTCCTGGAACTATCAGTAGAAGCAATGTTGTGATACTTACTGTACTCACCATCAACAATCAACACCTCCTTAAGCCAATGGCATTCATTCCGGAAGAAAGCATCCTCTGAGCAAGCTTCCACAATGCATCCCCTGGTTTCCCCGACATTTAGAGACATGTCTACTATGAAGTTATGACCGACCCTTGGTTCGCAATACCTAGACGTACCCATGAAGTGGTCATGCGACCTTAGATCCAATTGAAGCTCCGGGAATGTCAGGAGCAATGATGCACCAACATCATCAGAAGGCATAAGGTCGCCACTGCACTTCTCATAACCGGGAAAACCCGCAGGTAGTAACATTGATCCACGTTGTAGCGTCAAAGAGATAGTTACTTGAAGGGTGTTCACCTGTTGAGCGTTAGCTAGTATCCGACCAGTCCCTTCAAAATACCCGGATATACCTTTCCAGCTCTGTATTTCTGTTCGACAGGGTCTCCAATTTGGCCTTTAGCGCGTTTGTCCAAATACTCGACGAGTGTCGTAAAATGAGTGAAAGTGCCAAAATAGTTTTCACGAAGCACCATGCAATACCTGACCACCCATCCAAGCGCTTTGAAAGAAACATCACCTGCCTGAAACGGCTCAGCAAAGTGCCGACAAACTCGAGTCTAACTCACAGACTCACGGAAATGTGGAGTTTGAGCTGATCAACTTTGTCAGGATGTACTTCAGCCCAACTGTAATACGAGGCCTGGATGCGAAATAAACGTGCACGAAGCACACGTTGCTCCTTACCCTGGTTATAAAGAGACTGAGTATTCCACTTCGGCAACGAGACCGAAGCGATTAAATCAGAGATTTCAACCGAAAATGGAATCAGTGATGCCTCAGGGCGATAGCTGTTCAAAGGAATGGTCACCACGCTGTGGAAGCGAGGAGCACGTAATGTCACGATTGCTGATTAATAATTAGACATAACAATAGTAAGTGCAAGCGTCGACACTAACTGTTTTCATCTTTGACCAACGGCTTATAGATGATATTTTGATCATTGGCATATAGGTTGAGGTCAAAGTGAAACAGGTCCACTTCGAATAGATAGATAGTTGGGACAAATTGGTGCCACTCTGTCGGTGGTCCTGTTGTCCAATCCCGAGACAGATCTATCACCATATTGATATGATCCCGCAACACGGAGATGATAAGTTGCCGCAACAAAACCGTGAACACCCACTTGCGTTCCGAGTTCCATTGAAGTGGAGCAGGAAGTGCTGCGTGCACCTAACCCCCGGTCAGACTTACGATATAAGAGAAAAGGATTTCAACGTTACCCTGCATGATTCAGCTATGATGAGTTTGCTGTCATTTAAACTTGACGTGACTTGGACAGAATCTAAGTGAACCTCTAATCGCGATTCATAGCCGTCGGGGCCTATAACCATTGGGACAAGGTAACTAATAGAAGAACTGTCTCCTGCAGTGACATGAAGGAACGCGGGTTCACGTGTCCTGGGTTTGAGACCATCGGTATGATCATCCCACTGCCAATTCTTTGACCCTTCACGAAAGGGCAATATGAGAGAGGTTTTCCCTCGGAGCTCGACGAAGACTTTCATCGAAGTCCAAATTCGCTTGTCTCCAGGCTTGAGACGCTGAGACACCGCTAAATCATGATACGTTGGAGGGAAAAAGGTCCGCTGAAGGTGAACGCTGCAGAATTCCTGCTTGAGTACCCTTCGACCAAAAATAATAATAATCACTTACCGCTGACGATCCGCCCAGGGCCCGTATCGGATAACACCACTGTGAATAACGAAATCCATACCCCATTCTGGGGGAAGGTCGCCATTCCCAATATCGTATGATTCAAGACCCATCCCAATGGGACCTGTTGCCTCCGTGGGCACCTCGCCTACTACGTCAGTGTAGTAAGAAAACTCAAGTGTGGGCGCCTCCATAACGCGACGCTCGATTGCGTACTCAAGTTTTGCGAAATCAGTTTCGACGCAGTCGTTCTCGTCTACACTGTTATGGAATATCTGCTGAGGGACAAAATGCGCGCTGCCATAACCACTGGCGGTAGACCGGTAGGAATGGAATAAGGAGGAGTATAACTTGAGCCCCCTCCAAACCTTTGCAAAAACCCCATGAGACAGGTAAAGAAGTGGAATACGATCTGCATAGCTGCAATGTGGCTCAGACACGGCCTCCAAGTAAGTAGGCTACACTCTCACCTCGAGGCCTCAGTAACCACACGGATGGAATGACCTGTGTCGGGCATGGCTCCGTGATAGCTGGGGTTCCCAACGAGATGAATCACAGTATTCTGGATCCTCAGGTTCAATAGTTGCTTATAAAGATCACATCTTGACCTGGCCTGAGGCTGCCAATCAACACGCTTGTACGGTATCCTCTCGTGAGAACGTACCGGTACGATTCCAAATGTACCATTTGCACTATGACATTCTGCGACCATTAAAGTCGGAGTAGAGGCATTGCCACATACTATGGCACATTTGAAGGCTACAATCGATATCGGCAGCAGGTCTTTGGAATCGATATAGGGCATTTGGCATTTGATCCAATTTAAAGCAGCATAGATGATTGGCGGTGCTTTGATATTGGTGAGGGACGCAGGAGGGTACAAACCTTGAGGTAATCCTTTCATTATAAAGACCACACAAGAGGATACGATTGAGCAGCATACCTTCCAAGCCGGACAGCCTGAAGAACAACTGCCGAGGTGGCGATGTCTCAGAAGTACGAGGTGCGCTCGCTTGCATCTGCGAAATAATATAATCATATGCCGTAGTTTTGTTGTAAAGAAACCATTCGAAACCGTGAATGGCCACTTTGATGCGACAAGGAGGGAAGCTATGGTGTTGGTTGACTTACAATATGTCAGCTGTGGATTTTTGTGAGGGTAAAGTATGACTTCTCGCTTACAATCTTCTCCCCCGACGTGTTCCTGGGCTAGGTCATCCTCGGTCGCGGTGGCACGTAGCCAATATCTCCAAGTAATCTGAGCCTTCACGACATTAATTGTCTGGTTACTTGAGTGATAGTAGACGTCCTTGAGGAGAATTCTCCCAGAAAGTAGTGAAAAATGGATAGAACCTGGGGACGTGGTTCCTGTCAAGAAGTCCTGCAGAGGTCGCATTACTACCCACCAATCTGAATCCATATGCTAGAACCTCCCTGGTTCCAAAACCTTATCCTCAGAAGTAGTCCAATGACAGCCGCGAATAAGCGGTTCCAGTAAAACGTGTAGAGAGTAGCTGCTACGAGCACACAGATACACGATGCCAACAGGTAGGCATTGAGCATGACGTCGGAACGAGAGACGAGTAAAAGGAGAAATGTAACGGTAAAGGCGAGCTGTTTATTGCTGACTAATCCATTCTCTGGCATGACTGCAGCCCACCATATGAACACACCCCTCAAACGTCTCGCCTTTCACTCGACCACCACATGCTCGATGGAGGCAGCTGCGTACGGAAAATGTATTCTTGCAACGTACACGGACGTCCGCAAAAACTCATGTCAACAGGAATTTGAAAACTTTGGCCGGTGCTTGCGACAGGCGGTAGGCCAAAAAATCGTATCACTAGTCTGTCTTAACGTTCCGTATCCTGCAGATGAAGCGTAAATGATCATATGGCCGTTTATCCCTCGAAGCATCGACATTGGCTGAACGCACGGGAGTCGTAAAATAAACAATTGGCCATTGAAATAATCACTATTAGATATCATCCACTCCCATGCCCCCTGGCAGGCCTCTACCGGGGTTTTCTGTATCTACCATAACATCCTCCCGATGAACCCGTCGCCTCATGATAGCACGTAAATGGAAGGGTATAGGTAAGGGTGTGGTATTCGGGAGGGGTAGTGTTGCGTGTGTTTCAGGAGTTGGAGGTGCTGGTTCATGCAAGCGATTGATGATATGTCTCAGACGGAGATCTATGATCCATGGTGATTCGTGATGACTGCGTTTTGCTGTTTCATTTTCCATGGAGGACCCTGACAATGGGAAGGCAACCGGTGATGCCGGTGCTGGGAGTAGGGCATCAGGGACCGTAGAGGGTGACGATAAATGCAGTGACTTCTCATAGGAGATTGTCGTGAGGATAATCTGAAGGAGGAGGATGAAGGCGTCCAAGAGGAGGAGATGCAATTTAGTCGGTGGATACCCTGTAGGGTATTAATGGATTGAAACCCATGTATCTTTAGTTCTGTGATCACCTACCCACACCGACAAAGTCAAGTACAATGGCCCGTCCTTCCGTTGGGCTACCCCTCGTGTGCGACCAAAAACTTGGAAGATTGGATGCACACAACAAGAGAAACCAGACGCGTAAGGACAACTTGGAGTCGACTTCCCTGGGTTTGTAAGATACGAACTGGCCGGCCACCCTACAAAGCAGTGGCAGCAACGCTGGTGCCAAAAAGAA
>Ga0307511_10006226_pt1 | contig 12031 bp, 9 predicted proteins | sample 13_EM_MG_FD_200266 | JGI IMG/M metagenome (GOLD analysis project Ga0307511, IMG submission 200266) | Populus trichocarpa ectomycorrhiza microbial communities from riparian zone in the Pacific Northwest, United States - 13_EM | ecosystem: Host-associated > Plants > Roots > Unclassified | place...
AGTATCAAACATTAAGGTCCATGTTGAGTTTATATTATACTTATTCTTACACCATTAGTGTAACCTTTTCACCTTGACATGATAAACTTAGCTAAACATAATGAAAGAGAGAAACATAAATAAACAAGGAAAGGAAATGAAAAGCATAAGCAAGAGATTAATATAAGCAAAACTTAAGCATTACAAAATATAAAGAGAGAGCAAGAGCATGATCTTGATCTGAAACCAAGATGCCTAAATACATGGCAAATGCCTCCTTTTATAGGCCAAAAATCAAAACTATTGATTTGTTAACTAATTGTTGAGTGGGTGGCCACATCTTGACTTGGTAACAATCCTTATCTTTTTGTCTGCCAAAAACGTCATTGATAACGTCATAATTTGAACAGACTTAAATCATGAAAGTTCTAGTAAATTGTCTCAGCTTTCCAGGGTAAAAACATTGAGGTCATTTGGACTTCTAGAACTCGAGATATGGGCTGAACACTGAATAGTGTCTGGGCTGTAGGACAGATTCAGACTTCTCTGTTGTTGCTATAATTTGGACTCGAAAACGGCCTTTTTAAATCTTAGACTCCTCATGAAAGTTTTAGGCCTATGTCTTAGCTTTCCATCCATATAAGGCAGACCTAAATCAAAGATCTACAGCTCCAAATATGACCCAATGACCGAATAGTGTTTCAGTTTGGACTGAACCAGCATCTCTTTTCTAAGTTTGGCCCTCTCTTTGTCCTTTCAATTTTCGTACTTAAACTCATCAATCAATCCTTTCATTTATGTGACAGGCCTGCATTTAAGATGAACATTTACCATAAATTAAAGGTATCTTATGGTATCAGACTTGTTATTATAAAACATGATTTAGTTAAAGAGTTATTGATACTTCAAGTGCAAAATGATGATATAAAACCTTGATAAAAATGCACTTTTAAGTACTAATCAGTCTTATTGCCTATTGATCGGCATTGCCTCCCTATTTAGTCAAAACACATAACGTGTTTCATGTGTCATTTCTATGGAAAGCAGAGCTAGATCCTTCTAGAATCCTTTCACATGTTTCCATAGAAATTCGAGAGGATTTAACTGTAAACATGAAGCCAATAAGGATCCTCGAACACAACATAAGAGAACTAAGGAATAAGAAGTTTCCTTTAGTGAGAGTGTTATGGAAGAACTCTAAAATAGATGAAAAGATTTGGGAAAGAGAGTCAGAGATGATGAAAAGGTACTCAAGCTTGTTTTCGGGGATGAAATTTATTTAAGAGGGAAGAATGTAAGCCTCTGAAAGTTGAAAATTTATAATAAATCATAAATAAAACAAGGAAACACATGAAAAAGTTTTAATGTAAACCCAAATGAAACTAATAATGTTACCGTGGGATGGTAATAAACTTGTATATGAAATAAAGGATAAAAATGCAATATGGATATATGTGGAATGATAAAATATTCCCTAGGACTTAGTTGAAAAATTAATATGGTTCATGTAAGGATGACATGAGAAAATTGGATTTTTTTTTTAAATCACTTACTAACTAGGTTTATGCTAATAAGCATAAGTTCCAATCTAATCATCGGATTAGACTGAAATTTTACGATAAGTCTCCTAAAATATTTTTTTATCTTTGGGTAAAATTTTTAGACGATTAGACTTCAGGAAGGCCATAAGAAACTATCGAAAGTTGGATAGAAAAGTAAAATAGAAACTCATTAATAACATTTTTGTAAATAAAAGGAAAAAATTGAAAAATTCATTTATTTTTCCTTTATATATTTCCTGCAAGAATTTGTAAAGAGAGGGAGGAGGAGAAAAGAAAATTAGAGAGTCCCACACCAAAAACCTTAGGAGGATTCATGATTTAAGGCTTTAATTAAAAAGGGAGTAGGGGTTTAAGTACATTAACTACCAAAATAAGAGAGAATCAAGAAAGAGAAAAGGTAAACTAACTCATTTTATTATCAAGTAAGGGGTTTTAAACCTAACTCTACAAGCTCAATTAAAAAGGAAAAGGATAGATGCCAGATTTGTGAATTTTAGCCTAGGGTTCATGATAAGAATTTGGGGAAAATGTAAAATTTGTTATGATGATAGAGATTGGAGTAGAATAGATTATAATGGAAGGGAAATTAGAAAGAAATCATGAAGAAAAAATCATATGGTTCAATAGAATTGTGTTAGATTAATGCATAAATTTGCTTGGAAGATGATTATAAATAAATTTAGTTTTGTATTAAACGATTGAATTTTTTTGTAGTTACAAATTATAATTCTTGAGGAAGAATATTGAATGTAAAGCTAAAATTGTTGTATTGTGCTTGATTTCGCATGTAAAGGAATATTTTGATTAAGAATTGAAAATGGGTCATGGTATTAAAAGAGGTTGTGGTGCCGGCCATTAAGGGTAAGAAAATGGAAAATATGAGATTTTATGAATTTCTTAATGATTGCCTGAAATTGTTATGTAAGGAATTATTGGTGATGATTCAAAATTTTAGTGAAATTCTTGTGTTAGTTTATGATGTTGTAAATTTATGGTACAGGAGAGGCCACAAGATCTGTTCAACATCAAGGGACTATAACTAAATCACAGACATCAGGTAAGTGTTCTACACTTGAACACTTTAGGAATTTATAGATTTATTTACTGTATTTTCATTAAATGTGTATCATTTCTTATTAATGTAAATTATGCAAAAAGAGCAAAAAAAATTATTTTTGACTAGCTATGGCTAATGGTGTTTGTGTTCATGCGACAAGGATATTATATTTAGACTAGTTGAGGCTAGTGGAGTTTGTGTTCAGTCAACTAGTATATTAGATTAGACTAGCTAAAGCTAGTGGCATCTATTTGACAGATGACCGGAACATTAAATCTTTATATGCTTTTGAGAATAGGTATGTGATTTGTAAAATTTTCAAAGTTGGTTTTGAAATTAAATAATGAATTTTATTCTAATTTATTCAAGTTGTTGTTTAAATTTTATAATGTAATGAATGATTTAAATTGTCAGGTCCTTCACATACCCAAGTAGAGCAATAGATATACCTAGTGTCCTTTTTGTCTATATTAAAGGAATGTTTTGTAATATATCTTATTATTTTGTTTTAATTGTATTTAGGATGATACTTGTATAAATTGAAGAATTTAAGATGCAATATAATCTCACCCTTATTTGATTAAGATGAAAGTTTAAACATATTAGCAAGTCTTTAGTTATTACGTGTATTTCCTTTATTTACTTCATTTCTTTAAATTACATGATGGTGTATGATAGTCTAATATAATTCAAATTCTACAATTCTATTATATTGTCTTTTAATTATGGTGATGTGAATGAAAAGAATATGTGATTGATTTGGTTGAATAAAAAGGATAAGGTCCAAAAAGATTGAGTTGTGCTTGAGAATTTTGAGTATTATATTACAAATTATAATGTCAACAACTTGGTATTTTGAATTTATAGGGGAAACTCTGCCGAGATTTCAGTAGAAAATACATTTTAGAAAATAATTACCTCATTTTTGACATTATTGAAAAGGGAATTAATCAAAAATTGTATCAAAAAGATTGAGAATAATGGTGTTCAGTTTTTAGAATTGTGTTCTTAAACATCAAAAACTAATTATTAATATGAGAATTGTGGACAATTTGAAGAAAATCGTGTTCCTCCTTTAGTGTAAAGTTTTGGCCTAGGGGTCAATGTGGAGAATTAATTTGGTTTGATTAATTGTTATGTGAAAGTCCTATTTATATTCCTTATATGTTAAGAAGAAATTTGCTAACACTTAGCAAACATTGATCAATAACCAAATAAATTTAAGTGTGAAAAACTTAAATGAATAAGTTATTTGGTTACAAAGAGAAAATCTTTTGAAGAACTTTTCAAAACCAATGATAAACAACTTTTACTAGTTTAGAATATTACAAGAGGATTATTTTCAACTACAAATCCTCATTTCTTGTCAAGACAAACACTCTATTTTGTCTTCTACAGCAGTAGCTTACCAGAACACTTAATGATCTTCAAACTTTTAGCATCCTAACTGAAACATCCAGATGCTCATAATTAATACAGGAACTCCCCTAGGAGTTTGTAAGCTCTCTAACTCTTCAGCGAACAATTCTTCTTGACAATTTTCTTCACACTTCACTCGTGTGTCAAGAGTATATGTTGAAAAACTCTGTGTAACTCTTTAGTTGGTTAGACACTTTTGCTTCGCTGCAAGTGCTACACTACCAAATGCTTTTGATTGTCTTTCCTTGTATACATATTCATGTGATAAGGATAAGAATATTTGATGAACATTATTTACAAGCTTCTTAGTCTGTTTCGTTCTTAACAGACTACTAACATGTTTCGCAAAAACACTTCTTAGATATTTATCTTCAGATAACTTGTATTTATCTTTTTTTTATAAAACTTATCTAAACTTTCTATATAATTTATCAAAACAAACTAGATAATTACATAAATAATCACACTATATCCTGTAAGATAAACTTGACTAATCTTTTTTCTAATTTGGATAAACTACCAATCTAAATAAATTCATCTTCATCAACGCAAATAATTCTTTACTAGTCAAAGTTGATCATTTTAACATTTACAATCTCCTCCTTTACCTGATTTGTGGCAAAACACAATAAAGTTGAATTAGCATGCAAGTAGTTTTGATAGTTCAATCATAAATAGATACTTCATTAAAGTATACATGTAAGCACAATTGAAACTGTGTTATGCAGCATGAGAACAATTAATAATATTTTTGCAACAACATCCTAATAGTTCCTACATGTTTCATGCAAATAGTTCATAACATATTCAAAGAATACTTTATGTAGCATATTACATCCTAATAGTTCATAATATGTTCAAAAATTATCATGCATCAAATATTGTTATGCAAATACTACATGCATCAAGTCCAAAATGTATCAAGCATTCAACATAGAGGTTCCTATGCTTAAAAAAAATATATCCTAGTTATTATAGACTAGAATAATCAATATTAAATATTAAATATTCATTACTAATTAAAACTCGATAAAATTCTAGAAAAGCAAAAAAAAAATATGACATCTAGTTGGTTGTTTGCTTTATCCTTGTCTTTCTTTACATCTCTTTCATACATCCTTGTCTCCCCCTTGGTTTGACATTAATCATAGTCCTCATCTTCACCAACAATAGACTAATATACTTCTTAGACATCCAAGCCGAGTTGAACAAGTCTGTAATTAACCTACACAATATCTTATTGCATATCTATTAACATCTTGTCAACAACATCAATCTTTTATTCCCACTTACCCCAGTCAAATTATCAAACTTGTTTGATAGTACTTGCAATTATTCAATTGACAACAGACCACAACTTTAGAGACAAAGACCATAATTATCAAAGAGGGAGTAAGGGGCTGGTTTGAGGAGTTTTGGGCTAAGATGAGGTAGACTTTTCAGGATGTGACATTTTTTTATAAATCATAACTTTAGATTTAACAATATTTATGGCTAAGAGTTTTCCATAAATCTTGATTGTTGGCTCAATGTCACACAAGAGTACTTTGGCCATGATTGGTACCCTAGATATTAACCCACCAAAAGGTAGACTCACTTATTTCTTAGTTGTAGCTTTTTATATGACATCAATAAAGTGAGTGGCTAGGTCGATAAGAACATCAGTAGCAATAGCATACATGAACTGAGTTTTCTCAAATATCAGCTTAGTATGTCTTCTAACATGCTAGAGATTTGTTAATATAATTTTTGCTAATAATCGGTAAGGAGGTGGTATAATGTATATAGGAAGTTTATGTGCTTTGGCAAACTATTTTAGTCCTTTAGGGCCAACAAATAGGTTACTCATCTCAATCTTTGTTGGAGCTCATATTCCTTTATACAGAAAGCTAGTATTTGTGACTTCAGGTAGCTCATATAACTTCTTAATGACAGTAAAAGACAACTCAAGAGTTTAACCTCTAACAATGAAAGTAATAGAGTGGTCATCAAGATTGAAAGACTCATAATTGGCATAAAACTCCTTAACTACTTCAACACATGAAACATATGCTTTTTCAGTCAGTTTACCCCCATTGTCTTTTCTTAAAGATGTCTTTTATGAATGTAAATATAAGGTCAGAAAGATCACTTACCGAAACTTCTCTTTCACCTAGTACGATACTCTTGGAGGAGTTATTTTTTGCCATCTATGTATTAGGAGAAATGGAGCAATTAGGTTTTCCAGATTGTGCTATAGATTTAGAGGAACTAGTCACTGTTTTGCCCTTTTCTTCTATCCTTTGAATCTTAGAGGGTTGGACTGAAGTCTTTTCTGGAGATGAGGTCTCTTTTTCTTCCTCATCGAAAGAGTTTGAAATAAAGGGTTTCAGGTTTCTTCTTAGCTTTTACTTTATAATGTCCCTTCAACAGGAAAATGCATTAGCCATTTTTTTAAAAAAAAAAGTGTTATGCAAATGTGTCTTTATTCTTTTTAATAATCTTTTTAAGAAATTTCAAATCAAGATAGAATATCCTTACCATTTTTGCAGAAAGGTGAAATGCAAGATAGAATGGATGAGCAAATGTTTTATCTCAGAAGTTGTTTTTGTATTTATCAAAAGATGTTAAGTAAAGATGAAGATATTTTCTTGGAAACTTTCATGGTGAGTGCCTTAAAAAAAAAACAAAGAGATAGAGTGAGAGATAATGATGATTGCATATTTTGATAAACAAAACCATTAATTCAGCTCTGAAAAAATTGTTTTTCTCTTATTCTCGCTCACACAAGCTTTGTGATATGCACCTATAATCTTTCTTAAGATGACACGTTAGTGTGATGAAAAAGATTTCGACTCCTTAGACTAACCATTTCTCTTTTTGTTTCATAAATCAATTAGGCCACGTCATTTTCATATGTTTTTTCTCACAAGTGTATCTAATTGTACACTTTGGAAGAGATATGAACCTACATAAAGTAACTCAATACTGTAACGACTCGGCTTTTTCAATGCCAAAATCAATGGAATTATTTTTTTGGGGTCCGGTTCTTGATGTTTTTCACCGTATCAATCTACAGATTTATAATTGCATTCCATTCAATAACAACGCATAATCCACGTAGTATCACGTAAATCAACATTCCCATAAAACGGATTCGCAATACACATGCCCATAATATTATATCTCCATACTCATAGTCTTACATTACATCATATTGACATACTCATAAATTCACATTCCTATTGTAGTCTCGTTATCATCACGAGTTCATACAAAAGTGCTGAATGACAAGATACACAACTAGTACTTTCATTACCTTGACCTCATGTAATTTGACAGCATAACATCCTTATAAGAAGAATACCATATACGTATATTCATACACATCATATCTACATGTTCGCACATACACATCCGTGTTCCATTTTAATTTTTCGTTGCAAGTCTTTACAAATGAGGTGAACGGGTAGTATAAAATTATAATGAAGTTAATCAATTACTCGAAGAGTTTGCAAGTTCAACCAAGAACTTAGTATGAGAATCACTCAACCACATAAATAATAATAATAATAATAATAATAATAATTTCTTTATTAAAAATAGTCTAACCTCTAAAAAGTCTTTACAAAAGAGTATTTATATTAGAAAGAATCCTAATTCTAATAGGATATCCCTAATGAATATGAAACAATCTAATAATAATAATAATTTAATGAACTTAAATTTAGATAAAGGCCCTAATATCTCTAAAAGACTTATAATAACTAAAAGATAAATAAAGCAATAGTCCAACTAATTTAAATAAGACTAAAGTTGTTTTTGTAATTTGCTGGTAAAATCAAAGACCAACTTTAAATGCATGGTTCTCTCTCGTTTTAATGCATTAGAAGGTGTATCATATATCAATGGAAATGTATGAATGTCTTCTTTACAATGCAACTAAAATAACATTAAAATGCCTTTTATAGCTCTCATTATGACATAATAGTAGCAAAAGGTCAAAATTGGTATATTTGAGTCTTCTTATTCCAATCTTTTTTGTAATGTCTGAATGCCCACCAACAAGTCCTTATTGAACATGAATTAAATTCATCAAGACTTGTTCTTTATTATTTAATATCTTCTTAAAGTCCACCTTGGCCCATGTGTCTTGAAGAAGTCCATTAAAAGTCTTTTTGAACCTCTTAGCCTTAAGTCTTGTCTCTAAACCAACTGGAACTTCTAACAAATCTCTTGGTGTTGCTTGGATTGCATCATTCCCTCTCTCCTTAAAAGAATTCATTTTTAAATCATCATCTACATCAAATAAAGAAAGATCAGAAACATTGAATTTAGCACTAACACTATACTCACTTGGTAAATCCATTTTGTAGATATTGTCATTAATCATCTCCTTGAGACTTGAATTTTGATCTTCTTTGTTCAAGAAATCTTTCCTTCCTCATATGCATCCAAACTCAATATCCTGGTTCGAACCTTACTAATTTGTGTCCTCTATTAGCCTTGAATGCATGTTGTTTATTCTTTTTCTCTATTTGTTGTTGTAACTTTACATGTAAGTCTTTCACCACCTATGTATTTTTATTACCATCAAGACTAACCCTTTCATCAACAGGTAAATGAATCAAGTCTAATGGTGTTAAATAATTAAAATAATAAACAATCTCAAATAGTGAATAATCAGTGGTAGAATGCACACTATGATTATATGCAAATTCAATAAATGACAAACAATCTTTCTAATTTTTAAGATTTTTTTGAATGATACTCTTAATAATTGAGTAAAATATTTATTTACTACTTTAGTTTGACCATCTATTTGTGGATAACAAATAGTAGAGAGAGAAAATTTAGCTCTTAAATTACCCCACATAACCTTCTAAAAGTAATTCAAAAACTTAACATCTCGATCAGGCACAATACTCCTTGGAACACCATGTAACCGAACTACCTCTTTAAAGAATAGATTCGTTATATTCATTGCATCATCAGTTTTATGGCAAGATATGAAATGTTCCATCTTAGAAAATATATCTACAACAACAAATATGAATTCTCTTCCTTTCAATGACCTAAGTACACCCAAAATAAAGTTCATAGAAATATCAACTCAATGCTCCTTAAGAATAGGTAAAGGTGTATATAACCCAATAAAAATCACTTTAGACTTAGCTTATTTATATGTTATGCACCTGTCACAAATTCTTTACACATCTCTTTTCATGTTAGGCCAATAAAAATGTTAATGTAAAACTTTTAAAGTCTTAGTAATCCTAAAGTGTCCCATTAATATGCCACCATAAACTTCCCTTATAAGCAATATACGCATTAAACAATGAAGCGCATACAATCTTTTATCTTTAAATAAAAATCTAGGATGCCTAAAAAATCCATTAGTTGTCACAAGTTCATATTGGAAATAAATTTCATCGAAATCAATATCGTTAGGATATAATTCTTTCAAATACTTAAATCTTAAAAGTCTAGTATTCAAAGTATTAAGAAGAACATACCTTCATAATAATGCATCTATAGCTATATTTTCCTTACATTGCTTGTATTTGATGACATATGGGAATGTCTCAATAAATTCTACCCACTTGGCATGTCTACAATTCAACTTACCTTGACTTTTCAGGTGTCTCAAAGATTGGTGATCGGTATGAATCACAAATTCCTCAGACTAAAGGTAATGTTATCAAGTTTTCAACTAATGCATATAATTTTTTTTTATCATATATTGGATAGTTTAAAGTTGCACCAATAAGCTTTTCATTGAAATAGACTATGGTCTTTTATCCTATATTAAAACAACTTCAATACATATATACCTGAAGCATCACATTCAATCTCGATAGTTTTTGTAAAGTTAGGAAAAACAAGTAATAGGGCCGAAATAAGCTTTTCTTTTAACAAATTAAAAGCATTCTCTTGTTGAATTTCTTATTTAAAACTTATTGTCTTCTTTACAATTTTAGTTAATGGAGCAATTGTTGGACTAAAATCTTTCACAAATCTTCTATAGAAACTACCCAATCTATGAAAACTTCTTACCTAGCTTATCGTCTTAGGTGTAGGCCACTCTTTTATAGTCTTAACCTTAGCCTCATCCATCTTAATACTTTTTGCACTAACAACATATCCAAGAAAAATTAATATTTTCCATGCAAAACTCATATTTCTTTAGATTAGCATATAAACTTTCCTTTCTAAGCACATTAAGTACATGTCTTAAATTATCTATATGCTTATATAATCATTTACTATAAATCAATATATCATCAAAATAAATAACTATGAACCTACCAATTAATGTATACAATATATAGTTCATCAATCTCATAAAAGTACTAGGTGCATTAGTAAGTACAAAAGACATGACTAACCACTCATACAAACTATATTTATTTTTAAAAGCAATTTTTCATTCATCACTTTCTTTCATTCTAATATGATGATATCCACTTTTAAGATTAGTTTTTAAAAACAAACAAGATTCGTGCAATTCATCAAGCATATCATTTAATCTAGGGATAAGATGTCTATACTTATCGTTGTGTTATTTATTGCTCTACAATCAACAAACATTCTCTAAGTACCATCTTTCTTAGGTACTAAAAGTGGGAACAATATATGTACTCATGCTCTCTTGAATGTACACCTTTGACATTAACTCCTTTATTTACCTTTGAAGCTCCTTTGTTTCCTTAAAATTACTTCTATAGGTTGGTCTATTAGGAATAGCCAAACCTGGTACTAGGCCATTCTGATGTTAGCCTGTGACCTTGCAAATAGTTGGACATCTATTAATTCATTCCTATTATTCACATGCCTCTCTTTTTTATGCTCTTTTCTGTAAATAACTAAGATTATTAATGATATTAGACATACCGTCTAAGATTGGCATTGTGCACTCAAAACCCCCACATGTCTTACAAAGAGGTTAACTTCGCATTTCGCTTCCATATACATATCTAGCACGATATTCATGATATACATTATATAACAAAATATTATTATGGATGAAAATAAAGGTAAATACTTAGAGATGAAAGATGGTTACATGAACTACAGAGATTAAGTTCATTCAATCAAGTTTAAACATTAATTATACAAATGAAGTTATATAAACATTTTCATGTTTACAAAATATAAGGGTATACCCCCTATAACCTAAATTACAAGAAGGGAAACATAAGCTAGGATCTACTTCTGTCGTGCATGTGATGTTCCTGAAACAAAATACATATTATTGAAAGGTGACTATCACATAAAAAAAAATAACAACACGAATATCAAGCAATTTTAAAAGGGTAACATGCATTCATATTTTGTTCCCTTCTCCTTTTTGGTTTTCATTATAATCTCTTCCTTATTCAAACTATTAATAACTGTTCTCTCTTCCACTATTAACCTCCATTCCAGAATTTATAAGATCAAACATGATTATCTTCATTTAACCCATTTTCGATACCCCTTTCACTAGTATCATCATCATCATCCCATAGGAGTCGATGCAGGGTGATCCCCTTACCCGGGATCCTAACATACACTGAATGTATGCTAGCCAAAACATGGCGATCCCCTTACCCAGGATCCTAATATACACTGAATGTATGCTAGTCCAACCATGGTGATCCCCTTACCCGGCATCCTAACATACACTAAATGTATGCTAGTCCAACCATGGCAATCCCCTAACCCGGGATCCTAACATACACTAAATGTATGCTAGTTTACACCTCAAATCACACTTCTTATATTTCATTTGTTAGTGATAATTTCATCACTTAGCAATTCGCACAACAACCTTTCCCCTTGAGTACACATACATTCGGTAATTCACATTTCACATCAGTAATATATATTAAAACATGGAATTTATGTAGAAGGTAAAGGTGTGATTCACCTACCTGCAATAGAAGCTCTACTCGTGCTCCCCTGCTGCTGCTGTTGCACCACGCCTGTGGTCCCTCCTGCAAATCACAGGTTTATCTCATAAATTTTCCTCACTCAAGGATATGTTTTATAA
>Ga0307511_10006229_pt1 | contig 12026 bp, 6 predicted proteins | sample 13_EM_MG_FD_200266 | JGI IMG/M metagenome (GOLD analysis project Ga0307511, IMG submission 200266) | Populus trichocarpa ectomycorrhiza microbial communities from riparian zone in the Pacific Northwest, United States - 13_EM | ecosystem: Host-associated > Plants > Roots > Unclassified | place...
TGTTGTGATTGTCTGGCGCTACCTTCACTGCTGCCTCTGTGTGATTGATAGCGGCCTCCAGGTCCTCTAAATTCCCAGTTGCTTTATATCGCTCGCCCAAATAGCCGCCAAGGTTGGCTAACAGCGCTGCTCGATTGCCATGATCCTGTGGCGTTGCCTTCCCTGCTGCCTCTGCATGACGGATAGCGGTCTCCAGGTCCCCCAAATTCCTAGTTGTCTTATATCGCTCGCCCAAATAGCTGCCCAGGTTGTTCAGCAGTGCTGCTCGATTGATATGATCCTGTGGCGTTGCCTTCACTGCTACCTCTGTGTGATGGATAGCGGCCTCCAGGTCCTCTAAATTCCCAGTCCGTTTATATCGGCTGCTCAAATAGTTACCAAGGATGTTCAACCGTGCTGCACGGCTAGGGTGATCCTCGGGTGTTGCCTTCACTACTCTTTCTGCATGATTGATAGCGGCCTCCAGGTCCTCCAAACTCCCAATTGCTTTATACCGCGTCCTCAAATGGCTATCAAGATTGGCCAACCCTGTTGGGCGCTCTGGCGCTGCCTTCGCTGCTGCCTCTGCGCGATTGATAGTGGCCTCGATCTCCAGGCCCTCCAAATCCCCAGTTCGTTTATATCGCCTGCTCAAATAGTGACCAAGGTTGTTCAACCATATTCCACGGTTACGGTGACCCTCTGGTATTGCCTTAATTGCTGCCTCTGTGTGATTGATAGCGGCCTCCAGGTCCTCTAAGTTCCCCGTTAGATCATATCGGTTATACAAATGGTGACCAAGGCTGTTGAACCGTGTTGCACGGCCAGGGTAATCCTCTGGTGTTGCTTTAACTGCTGCCTCTGTGAGACTGATAGCCGCCTCCAGGTCCCCCAAATTCCCAGTTGCTCTATATCGCCACGCCAAACAGGCACCATGGTTGGTCAACAGTGTTGGGTCCTCCGGCGCTGCCTTCAGTGCTACCTCTCCGTGATGGATAGCGGCCTCCAGGTCCTCCAAATTCCCAGTTCGTTGATATCGGCTGTCTAAATGGATACTAAGCTTGTTCAATCGCGCTACACGGCCAGTATGATCATCATCTAGCGTTGCCTTCACTGCTGCCTCTGTGTGATTGATCGCGGCCTCCAGGTCCTCCAAATTCCCATTTCGTTCATATCGGCAGCCCAAATGGTTACCAAGGTTGTCCAACCGTTTTGCAAGGTCGGGGTGACCCTCTGATGTTGCCTTCACAGCCCCCTCCGCATAATTGATGGCACCCTCTAAGTGCTGCGCATTCCCATGTTGTTGATATAGGCTGTTCAAAATTTTACCAACGTTGTCCAACCATGCTGCACCGTCAGCTGGTGTTGTCTTCCCAGGTCGTCCATATCGGCTACCCAAGCGGTTACCAAAGTTATTCAACCAGAGCCACACACAAGATAATTTTGAAGATTATAATTAAAGAAGGGCTAACCTACCGAGCTCCCCGCACCACCCGCACCCCCCCTGATGCCTGTAATTTCGACATACCGGCTCCCATCCTCGTTTATAGCTTCTGAGCAAATACCATGAATATTAATTAGGTCAACTCATAGATAGTATATTCAACGTAGGAGGAAAATTGCATACCTGGAAGATAATAGAACTACTGTACGCGACTAACTGGTTGACTGTGACAAGTCGTGGCCGTGAGCTCTACAGTACATACACACATATCACGGGATAGGTAAAACCCCAACGAGAATTACATCTACTAATTGCATATACGTACATAGCTAAAGCAATAAATGTATGATGTTAGCACAACCCACGGTGCCTGGTAAGCTAGTGTACAATTATTTGTTGACGCTGAGGGATGATTTTTATGAAAGGTGTGCAATACTTCAGTTACATTTTTTGACATTCTGTACAATCTAGGTGTCTGGCAGATCCGGTATTGGGGCCCTCCGGCTATCCTACCCGAGTCATGAGACATGCATGCGAGGGGCGAGAAATCCATTCTTTTGGTCCGAGTGAACAGGGGAGGGGCCCGCTCGCATGCTATTGCAGCCGGCTGTAAAGTGATCGGACAGAAGAACTCGCCGAGATGAGGCTGAAATCGCTTCTGTATTACTAATGTTCTCATGATGATCTTGGTTACTATCGCTTACAGTTCTCATTACCTACGCAAGATCTTGCGATTAGCAACACCAAAGTCAATACGCCGTAGTAAGGCGTTGGACATAACAGTAGTGTGTGGAAGAGCCTTATTGAGAGCATGCCTAAGCGGGTGCAGGAGTGTATTGCTGGGTTTATACACTACATATTATGAAGCTACTAGTATGGCATATTTTCATGCTCCGCACAAAGTGTATTCTCTAAATCACTGGGTGTAGATCTTTTAGTACTGTCCGATCGCTTTACAGCCCGACTGCTGTACCATGGAGCCGTGCAAGCTGCAAAGATAACCTGAATCGAGACCAACCCGAATTATTTGTTTGCAACACCCAAAGCTGACCTCAGAGGCTCAGCCTAATTGTGACTCCCCCCCGACACCTAGCAAGGGTGCCATAGCGCGGTCTCCAGGATGTAAACCCTTAACTAGGCATCAAAGTTTGGCACCACTGTATGCGCGCAAGGCCCCAATATCGACGGAGGATATATAGAAAATTCGATCTGGAACTGCGACGAGCCGGGAATAACAATGGGGGGAAATAGCACTCTGGCCATGGCTATTGTGCGTGTTCACGGTAGAAGCAAAGGAGTCCTGCGAATTCCCTACTTAGAGACAGTTAGATGGTTCCTTGAGTGGCAGGGGAAGTCCCACCAAGGGTCTTAGTATCGGGAGACACCGACATGAGGCGGTATCCCAGCCAATATATGTATGATGAGCTAGCTCTAGACCATCTAAAGGAGTATTTTGAGCCTGATAGTCGGTTGGTTGCTACTGCTGCTACTGCTGAGGGTAACCGCCACGCTATCCCTCATATATCGAATGGCAAGTGGTCAAATACGCCCTCGGTCACGATATCCACACAACTCACCGACTGCAGCCTTTTACCAGCACTTTACAAATTATTCTCCGCACTCATACGTCCCTTTGAACCCCTACCATCCAACTTTCACGAAAATTAAAACTCACCGAGTCCTATGATATATGTCCCGCTACTTATCCCGGCCTTGTTGCTTACACCGTCGGATCCTGTATGTTGTTATTCGCCGCTAGAGACAATTGATGAGCGGAATCTCGGCACGGCGTACATGGCTATGGAATAACCCTGTCGGTGGTATCGAAGGCCTCGCCTACACCAAGCTCGAGTACAAATATGTACCCACGATATTATCCAAATTGCAAGGCGCCTGGAGCGATTTTTGCAGTAAGTATCTACTTTTCCCCTCCCCCCAACTTGCCCATTCGGCGTGCCCTGTTCTAGGTTGCTAATTGGACTGATATAGATGCTGAATTAAGCTCTCTACCATATATAAGCTCATGCTTGGGATATTTGATTGGATAATAGACATGGATGGAGGAACGCTCAAGAGAAGGGGGTAATTAGTTCTTCTGTTGGTATAGATGAAATATAAGAGTAACTATTTTGTCGCTAGTACTAGAGAAACTTGCTAGTTTAAGGAGATGGTTTGTTAAACCTCTGCTATTGCTAGAGGGATTTTTTTGTCTAGGGTAGTATGTAAGGAAGTTATATTCCGACTTCTAGTTGGAAGTAACTACTTCATAACAGCATGTGGAAAGCAGTGGACAGTATGAGCCGCACAATTTCGCATTCTGAAAAGGTCAACAGGTTGTACTTCTATAATTATTTCTGTTCTAATACACACTGGACCTGCTCTAATCTGTCCCGACTTGATGAGAAAAGGCTCCGAGTAGATAAGCATTCCTAGAGGAAGCTGTTACAGTACAAACAGACTACATACTCGAGTCTATACGCCTCAACACCAACGCCGCACAGGACTGCCCTGCTGTTAGATGAATTTTTGGTTATTATGTGCCATATCAGAATATCAAGAAAACCTGGGTTGATTCTCTATTTATTCTAGATTAGCATCAGTGGAGCTAGAATAATCACGTGATACTAAAAGTCAGGGTAACTAACTAACCAAGCTAAAGCACAAGCAACCTATACATTCAGTTGGGATAGAAAAAGCCGTCCTTGCGGTCTTTCCATAATTGCCGTCATGGATTTCGGTAAAAGGCTGTGAGTGGGACTGGTAAAGACACGAGAGATGTGGCAATTGAAGTCATTATATTAATGCCACCCCCCCAAAAAAATGGGAGAGAGAAAAGGGAAGGGAGAAGGGAGAAGCGAGGGGGTATAAGATGGGTTATGGGTTATATAGAATACCCGAGTTTTGTCCCGATACGCATATCGAGCGAGTGCGCTAGACGGGGGGGATGGGGCGGAGAGAAAAGGTTTGGGTGTGGATGCCATGCCAAGTGGGATGTCGGACCCAGAGGGGGAGACTGGTAAGTACCACTTGGGCAAGTCAGCACCCAGGCTGGCGCTGCTCGCAATCGCAGGAACTCCAAGTATTTAAAGTAAAAAAACGAATGTACATATCGTGGTATTCTCGGGACGGTGGATCCGGATCCACTATGGCTAGATATATGCTCTACTCCAATCAGAGTAGATCTCCAACGCCCTCTCTATGCTCCAGGTCAATTTGCTTCTCCCCCACGCCCTCGGCTATAGTATTGCTACTACCAAAACTCCCTCCGCACTTTAATTTTCTTATTTTTATTAGTTTTCATTTGGAGAAGAGATAGTGTAGAGTAGTGTGGACTCGCAAGTACAAATTAACCTGATCATGCAAAGATCATTAACAATTTTTGCATACTAGACTATTAAATATGAATATGTATACCGGTACATAGTCGCTTAGGTATTACATCTAATAGTTTTTTACACATCGAAACTCTTTAGATGATTCAGTTTGACGATATAATGATGTTAGTATTAGGTATACAGGTACCTATCACCTGAGTTATTTATAAATTTAGCAGCCCAGTTCGTAGCTCTACGGGTAACGGATCCTTAGTCTCGACACTTGACATCTCGTCTTGTAGTGTTCCGTAACTGCATTCTAAAATTTTGCAACTCTAACTTACCGTTTACCTTTCTTCGGGCCGATACGTTATTTCAGTACATGTGCTTCTTTAGTTTTGGTTGTGCCTCTCGAGAACAACGTTAACTATGTATTAGAAGTCAGAGTTCTCGAAATTCCGGGTTCACATGCATGTAGCTGAACTCGCTTTGGCTCCTAATTCACGGGATAGTGCATGCGGCATGCCGCCCGGCCCGTGTCATCACGTAAAAGAACTCCGGGCCCCGGCCCAGGCTTGTGAGCGTCCTCATGAACGCTATATACATACCCGACCGCCGCCCGGGGCCCTGACCAGCTTCTGGTCAATCCGAACACCACAACTACAAGGCCCACCCCCACGTACGTATAACTCCATCATGCGTATTCATGCCACCCCTGGCCATGGGTTTTCCCTAGCCACAGTCCTCCTCGGCCTCTCTACAGCAGCCAATGCCGCCCCCATAGCCCTCCCTGGCTTCGGAGGCAACTTCAACCCCCCCGTGCCCGGCCGCAACCGCAACCCGGGATCCCTCCTCTCAAGCGGTGTCGCCGGCGCGTTTGCCGATGCCTTCAAAACTACCAACCTCGGCAATTCCGAATTCACCTGTTCCCGCAACGGACTCCCCTGTAGTGCGGGCGCCACTGACGGCACGGAAATCGGTGGAGAATTCGAAGCCGACGCCGGAGTCGCCCGCGTCTCCAAGGGTGGCCTCGACCGCGACGAATTCACCGACGCCGCGGGCGTAGAGCACACCGTCATCTCTGGCGAAATCTACAACAACGAGTCCGCGTCCTTCACCGACGCTTCCTTCAGTGACGAAAATGATCTCGATGACCTCGGCGAAGACGACGTACAGTCTGTGCAAGACTTCCAAGCTGCAGACCGCACCTACACCTGCACCCGTAATGGCGTCCCCTGCGGGCAATTCGTAGACGGCTCGCAGAAAGAGCTGAAGATTGAGAGGACTGCGAGTTGTACGAGGAATGGGGTCCCGTGTTCAGAGTTTGTGGAAGGGAGGGATGAGAAAGAGAGTTTTACAATCAATAAGAGTAATGATTCGCAAAAGACGTGCACTAAGAATGGGGTCCCGTGTGATGAGTATGATAAGTTGAAGGAGGACGGGGAGTTGCCGGATGAGAATGAGTATAGGGTTACGAATGGGGGCAATGGCGGGAGGGAGATGTTGGATGAGACGGTGCAGAGGGGGGATGGGAAGGTGGGGGGAAGGCCGATTAATGTGAATAACTAAGCATGTACCTATGTAAATAGGTTGTTGGGGTCATGTGAGGTGGAAATTTTTTGGGGGTTGGGATTTACTTGTCGAGTGTGATAATGATAATCTACAAATCGCATTATGAGGGTAACCCTCCCAAACTCCCAGGCTCGTAATATATATCATCATGAGTACTAACATCTCAATTAACGGTCCTAATAAGTAGCATATAGATCCCATGAAGCAAAAACATTTATTAATGTAGAATAGCTAAATTATTAAGACAAAGGCTTCTGGGCAGTGGCATTTTAGCCTTAAAGGACAAAAAAAACTAGATTGAACACTCGCCCTACAAATCCTTTATATAGAACTCAACCCATAGACTTTATCCTCTATGAGAGATCTATTGCTAATCGGGCTAACGTTTCATCTAATCTTTCTCAAAGCTCTCGAGCAGGGCCTGCGATAAATATTTTACCCTGAAGACAGCCCAGCCCTATTGCCAAATCTAGCAACTTTGTATTTGAGGGCTTGGCATTTCTTTGGACTAGAACTTGCCACCTACAGTGATAAGAAACCCCCCAGGACCAGCAAGAAGTTTATTATAACGCGAGGTTTCATACAGCGAAATATATTTTCCCGTGCAAATTAGGGTCCGGCCCTGTTGCTTATACCAAGAACTTTCTTATATCGGGGGTTTCTTATCACAGTATCCAACGATTGACATCTCATGTTCGAAGCATAAAATAAGCTCAAGATATATCCAAAGATTATACCTCTACCCTCATCCAATCTATTGGATATTGCAGATAATCTATGTCGGGAACTATTTTTTTACCAATGTTTGCAAATAGATCTGTTTTTGTCTTCATATATGTACTTTTATTTTTGCGTCACGTGAGTAGGTATTATATTGTACTGTACTCAATGTCTTGAGTTTGTTTTTCCCTGCGATCGCTCTTGATTTGATTCACTTGCCGAAATTACGTGAGAATGATAGCGGTAATCTACAAACTTATCCATATCTCGGTTTGATTCGGTGAGTTCATTACAGGGTTATCCCTGGATCAAGATGAGGGTAACACTTATCCACAACCCCACATGTACAGTACTTCGTAGCTTAAGTATGTATATATTAGGCAAAGGTCACGGTATTACCGGTATCTCTAAACTCAGCTGATAAATTACCCCCAGCTGAATAATATGCGTATCTCATTCCCATGCAGCCCAACTATTAATCCCCGATGCGAACCTTCGAACGAGCATAAACAATTAGTATCAGCGCTAGAAGATGGGTCCGATTCTAATTTCAAACCACTTAATCGACGCCCCAGCTACCCTTGGGGCGTAGTCTCACGCCACTGGCTGGTGGGGGGGATCCGGAAGAACCGAGAAAAAGTCGTACGACATTTTTACACCAACCAACGAAATACCTTCAGTTATTACACCGTTATGGCATCCCTGTCCTTGTAACATGTCCTTGAAGCCAAGAAGCTCGTGGGCATTGCAGCCACCCCCACCCCCCTTTTGACAGCCACATCCTTGCTCCTTCTAATAAATTTCCGATGCCGCGGTACCTCAAAAGGTAATTAGGTATAATACAACGCTGCTTACGCACACTTCGTCAAAGCCTTCTTTTTGAGAGCTGCAGTTTTGAGCGGTAAGCTTTACACGCCCGATTTTTTCTTTTCTTTTTCTTTTCCTAGCTAACTCGTTACTCGTATCCCAGCTAGCTATCTAGCTTATGGTGAGGTAGCGGCAGGCCTGATCGACTGTCCAACCCTGGTGCCGCCCCTTCACACGCTTGTTGCCATCTCCCGAATCGAGGTTTAAGCTAAGATAACAGGAATCATATATAGCACGAGGCTATGGAATCAGTTCAAGGGGGCACCCCAGCTGACACACCTACATAGGTAATATAACCTGTTATCCTCGAGGATCTTCGCTTTCGGCCTCCATGGCCATCCATGATCCGCACTGGCATGACAGGAAAGGCATGGTCGGCGCCCATGGGGCGAGTCCGCCCGAGCTGTTGCTCAATCAGCAAGCTGCAGTGATCGTCAATCGTAACTCTCCAATGCCCTCCCTCACTTCTCATACAAACAAGATCAGCTACCCATGACCATGGTGGCCAGCAGGAAGTACATGTCCAAAAGCCCTTGCCCTTCCCAAGCTGAACTCGAGGCTTCCCTTGACCGGCCGCAGGGAGGCACGGCATTAGCTATAGAACCCACCCTCGATCGAGCCGATCAAAGTATTACCGGCATGCACCGGTAGTTATATTAATTATTAGTTACTCTACACGACCCTCCCTCACATTCGATATATACCAGACATTCCCTCCATCCACTCATCTACTGTACATGTATCAGACCTATGGATATGTCGGCCCGCCCAGATCACCACAATTAATCCTCTGATAGGTACAAATCACTATCACTACGATCACAAGCCCATCAATCAAACTATTCTCCTACCCACCTCAAAACTCCCGCACCATCCATGCATAGATAAAATGGAAATTACGGAGATCTTCTGACCCCTACCTACTGCTGCTGCGGTTGAAAAGTTGCTTCCACTTCTAAAAAGCAAAAAGCCTCCTCGTCCCCACACCATCCTGCGGAGCCCCGCGAACGCGCCCCCTTTCGGCCCAATAGCATAATTAACATTTGGCAAAAAATGAAGTATCTTGTGATATCACCTATGTAACAAATGTATACATGTAATGTACGCCGGATATAACCCCAGAACCCTACTAGGCGTTTCAGGAATACTAAGGTTACTGGTGTGCATGACATGATATTTATACAATGTACTATATATGATGCCTGCTTAGCGTAACGTAGTGAAGCCGCTATATCCTTGTTTACCCGAGACAGCGTCGACTTGGGGAGAGGCTACAATATGCGCCGCGAGCCCGCTGATGGAACTACTCCTTCCCATGGCCCCAGGAATGGCGGGCGTTGGTATCCATGAGACATCCAACTGTACCTCGAGAGGCTGGGCTGAGAAAGACACCTCTAGCTGTTGGTAGTTGATTTCATACCATACATATTTCTATAGTAGGTAAAACTACGTAGCTACGGGCCTTGCTCCCGTATACGTGCCATGTGTGTACATGTGTTTGTGTACCTAGAAACGTTTCAGGGCAACAGGCAATGGTTGTGTTTGAGATGAGCAGGGATCTATTGATGTGGTACCTAGCTTGGCCCGACACTTATCGATTCGTCCGTCCATTCAACAGTCACAACACGATCAGTATCTCTGGGTCCTAAACGCCACGCACTTCACTGCCAGACTGAAAATAGTGCCTGAACACGTGTAGAGTAAGTACTTACCTACCACGGGCCACTAGCCACTGGTACATGAGAGGCCGCCAACTCTGCCCACACACATGGTTGTAGGTGAATGATGCTACTCGCCTAGTGGATCTACTGTTCGCCCAGTAGCGAAACTGGATGGAGGCTAAATATCTTAGGGTAACTTATAACGGTGTCAGTGCGGTGACTGAACTAGCTATGGGAAGAAACTACTGGCACTACATAGGTCCACGGTGCAAACTATATCCCCTGTGATCATTTACATGGTGCCACTCATCATCCAGGCCAGGGCGTTGGTTATCTTGACGTCAACTAACGTCAGGCTTTCAATAGAGGTTAACTCGCTACCTTGCACAACTCAAAAGTTTCTTTTACAACATGACAACCTTAGCTCAATAACGGTCGTCACCCATGCACCGAGAGGGTATCGAGCCCCAACTTACGTCCATAGTGAGGCTCTAGTATATCTAGAACCACAAATCTGCCTCGATGAATTTCCGGCCTTGCTTTATATGTCGGTAAGTACTAGTACCCGCCAAGTATGACTCAGAGGGCTCTTGGTCCAATTGATTGGAAGAACCTCTACCGCCGTGACACCAACATCCTCCACTTGGTGAAGCTAGCTACTAGCTATCATAGCCATCAATTGAGGTGCCACCCTGTGAAGGGGGCTGTGAAGGGGTGATTGTGGATTTATTACGCTACGATAACTTTGTGGGGGGGTTTGTTGGTAGTCATTCGTGGAGTTGCCGGTGCTCCATTTTAATGGTCTGTGCGTTTTACTAACACAACTATTGCGGCGCGGGCGGCTACATATACTCAATCCAATGAGGAGAGTATATAACTGTTGTTAAGGTCCAAGGAATCTAGTGCTAGTGCGTATAGAACCAACAGACAAAGTAGTACTGAAACCCAATGTTCCTGCTCCTTGCATCGTGGAAATCGTACCTATCACAGCAAGGTGACAGGCCGCTAAGTTCAAAGATCTAGAAATACTGCACCCTGTTCTTCAGCTTTCTTTGATCCTGCAACTGGTAGCGATGGTGGGGGCCCAGGGCATGATAGGTTCTACTATACGAGCAGACTGCAATCAGGCTTTCCCTGCTTGACCAGGCATGCGCAGCGGGGTGGTTACCATGGGATCTTGGCTCGCCCTTGTTCCCCTTACTTCAAGTAGCGTCATATCACATCAGGGATCGATCCTGTTGATTCCTGTTGATCATGAGGTGTTATATGCGTACTTATGCGGTTTTTGAGGTACGCGCCAATTGCGATGCACTAGGCACACCAGTATGTAGGACCAAATACCGCCATTCTATGCGTAGATTGCAACGTACAATGCTTTTCCAACGTTAACCGCGAAATATGTACCTCTATACCGTGAAAACCAGCGAGTAAGAAATACTCCTAAAACTCGGTAGTTAAGTACCAGCCTAATAAAATAAAAACCAATACAGGGGGATGTATAGGTATAGCGGACAGATTTTACAACTGCCCTACTGACAGATTAATTGTCTCAGATGAGCTGCTGTCTTCACTGCCGACTTTAGCATGTCAACTGTCCACCAATTGGTCTTCTTGCCGCTGCAAAACTCTTTAGACTCTTTAGTGGCATGTGCAATGTCGCTTTTTTTTTCCTGCTACTGCTTTTTGTCAGTGGCGCACTGTGTAAATCTGGCATAATGGACGGGACTTTTTCTTACCAATCCTAGCCACTATGCATTGACGATACCCAACAAGATTTGTTGTATACCGGTATATATACATTCTACACAATTATATTCCTAACGTTTCTTACCCATCCCCCTGTCCCACATAGCAACGTTAAACCCCCAACCCTATAAAAGTTAAAAGAAAAAAATTTTCATTTTGCTTTGTGTAATATCCAAGATCCATCATAAGTGGAGAACCTGAACCTATCAAAAAAAAACCCCCCCCCATATATATATATATTTTCTGAATTTGTTTTCCATTTGAAATCTCCAAACACAAAGAGGTAGGGTAGGTAGGTAGGTATATATTTGTATGTTAAAAAAAAAGGTTACAATGACAACCCATATCCCCCTCGCCCCCTTATTGCAACTTTTATCTTTGAGACAGCTACTGTACTGGAGAACTAGGTAGCGCTTCCTCGCTCAACATGAAGCGTATCTGTAACTTACTTTTGTGAATTAAAATGAGGCGAACAAGGATTGCCACGACACACAGTAACGTACATACACTGCACGGGGAGAGGGGGGAGGGGGGAGGAGTGTTGTGATACGGGAGAAACGGTTGGCATTCGCGACCAATATGGTTACTTTATTTGATCAACACGCCCCCCCCTCTTTGCTCTTCTCCCATTTTTCTTTCGCTCTAACTTTTCATCGCATCGCTTCCCCCCCTCTCCCCCTTTCCCCCGCTCTTCATACATACATACATACATACATACATACC
>Ga0307511_10006230_pt1 | contig 12025 bp, 5 predicted proteins | sample 13_EM_MG_FD_200266 | JGI IMG/M metagenome (GOLD analysis project Ga0307511, IMG submission 200266) | Populus trichocarpa ectomycorrhiza microbial communities from riparian zone in the Pacific Northwest, United States - 13_EM | ecosystem: Host-associated > Plants > Roots > Unclassified | place...
CCATTGATGCATGGGCCGGCCATTAGCGCGATTGATGGGTGGGCCAGCCCAACCATCTTTAGCGGCCCATTGATCAATGGGTCGACCCATTGATGAATGGGCGGTATTGACGTATGGGTCAGAACACATCCTCCAGGTGGATTCAAGGTTTGGCAAGTTAATCCGCCGCCCCAGCGCTATATGAGAGAGACAAATGGTGAGCGGATGGATAAATGAATAAGTCTGACGTGTAAGAAAAGGAATAGGAGTTGAGTAAAAGAGTCCCGGGCGGGGTTATGAGAGAGATGTATACAAATAATGAAAGAAAGTCTCGACTGCGTCCCATGGTTCCTCGTCTCCTTCTTTCCTCCAGTCTAGTCGGTTGATGTCCTCCCAGGACTTGACCCGTGGAATTAGTTCATTGCGTTGTTGTCTATGGTGGGGGGTAGTGTTGAGATTGGGAGACTTATAGGACCCAACGGCGTGACAACTGTATCACACAAATTGTGCATTGTAGTTCCTGAAGACATTTTTCAAGGGCAGTATAAAGCCTACAGTCATTGAAGCAGTCGGGGAAGCTTAGTAAAACTGACTGGAGTCCGGGGCAAGGAGGTGGTCGCGTGCTTATGTCGAGTATGATAGCAAGATGACACAGTCAGGTTAGGCTCCTTCTTCCGATATGGGACACTCACTATTAGATTTTGGGATCAGATTGTTTTTTCTTCTGCTATAGGGCTGGCTGTTTTTACGAGGAAACTGACAATTTCTTTGCTTGACCCTTCTATTCACGTGACGTCAAGAGAAACGGGTGTGTCTTTGCACTAATAGTATATTATAGATTATATCAATTCTTCTATATGAATAGTCATTGCTCGAATAGTTCAGTGGTAGAATTTACGCTTCCCAAGCGTGAGGCGCGGGTTCGATTCCCGCTTCGAGCATCAATTCCTTTTGTTATTTTTACTTCAGTTTTTTTAAAAAAAACATGTATATCAGGGTAAGTTATGTCAGTCGAGTTGTAAAGTGATCGGACAGCGCTAGTTGATATTTGTGGATTTTGGTAGCGTTGCAAAATGTCTTGTCCGGTCACTTTCCAGTCCGACTATACGATATTTAGACAAGATCAGGATGCCCAATTTATTCTCCACACTCAAGTTCCTCTTCATTACCTTCCCTAAACCCCCCCGGAGCGCCGAGATAGGTGCTTAGTAATGACTCCGATGCTTTTTTTAAATTTTTTCTTTTAAAAAATTCATTACTCATATATGGCCCCCAGTGGGGCCATGATGAGCCAGGGGAATTTCACTAGATTCAGGCAACGGTCAAGTTAATCTGACCGTGCCGGCGTCTATATACACGCAATCAGGGAATCAATCAGGTAACCAATCAAGAGGGCGGGTACAAAGGGAGATAGTCCTAAAGGAAAAATCCGGCGGGAATGACTCCGACGTACACATAGCTTCAATGCTACTTTGTACAGGATCACTCCTCACGGGTCTCCCATAATACCCTCGGATGAAACAAACATTATGAACTGATCTTCGTAAGTGAAACTTGCATGTTGACACTTACATACAGTACATCACCTAACATAATTACCCTCAACTATGGGACGGGACATTCAGGGGAGTAACTTTCAGAGCCCTTCCAGGCTATGAGATAAACTATGGTCTGCATGCGGTGAAACGAATATACCAATGATAAGCTGTCATGGTTGTACATTGAGGTAGTCTAAAGGTTATGGGATACTGTCGAAAGCTCACTAGGGTAGCATGACCAGGGGATTTACAAGTCACTAAGGTACTAGGGATCGAGACTAAGGCACTAGTATCCAACTAGTGCGAAACTATATCCAACTCGTATACAGATGAAGCTAAGCTATACTACAGTTTATACAAGAGGAATACCCAACATGATTTTTTGCAACTCCGCGCGGTAGTACTGTTAGTTGCACACACATCTATTTGCCTTGCCAGTTCACCAATCCATGAAAACTCAATACATGCAACCAATACAAATGCCAGCCCTAACCAAGCAACAATATACTCTACTTCCTGCCCTTCTTCTTTCCTGGGACCACCTTGAATCCGACCGGCTCTGCCACGGGTCCACCTGCTGCATTATTATTCCTTCCTGCCTTCGCTGCAACCTCATTCCACCCTCCTCCTCCTCCACTACTTCCCGTGCTTCCTGCTTCCACCACAACCCCCTGTTGTGCACTCTTCCTCCTTCGAACAAACTCCTCGGCAAATCTATTTCCATCCATGGTGCTTGAGTTGGCGTAGATACTATCAGCAATAAGGTCGGTCTCTGGCGGGAAAGAGAGCAGAGATTGAAGGAACTCTTCCTGGTTGACGTTGCTACTGAGCTGCTTGAGAGACATACGACACCACTTGATAAACTCCTCCTGTGCAAGCATGGCGGGGGTCCTGGGTGTCGAAGCTTGAGCAACTGGGTTAGCAGGTGCTGGGGAAACAGCAGCCGCAACACTGTTAAGGTTGGGGTGCTGCTTGACGACAGCTACCTTTCCAAAGGATCCCATAGCTCCTGTGGAAGGAATGCTCTTCAGGGACGGAGTAGTTGCGGGGGCGGGTGTGACAGGTGTTGATGTTCCTCCAGGAGTTTTGATTTTTCCACCTGCTCCAACTGTAGTCCATGCGCCACCAGCTACCATATTCCCACTAATACCACCAACAGGCTGCTTTCCGACTAACTCCGCATACCTCTTGCCACCCGGAGCTGTAGTTTGTGCACTAAGGGCTGCCAATGTGGTAGCAGCGTGAGCTGCGGCAGCTTGCTGTGCAGATTTGGCCTTCTTGGCCTCTTCCTCCTTTTGGATTTGCTGAAGCGTCTTCTTAGGTGGCCCAGTTTGGATAGGGAGGGTTGCAGACTTCATTAAAGGTTTAACATGTCCCCAAGCAGAGGGCGCGTTTCCTGGAGTCGTTACGGGGCTATTGCTGCTTGCCCACGTGGCTGTAGAGGGAAGACCTATTTGCGGTGTAGCCATCGGCTGTGCAGCGGCGTTGCTTTGCTGAAGAGCTGCCTCTTTGCGAGCCTGCTCGGCCACTGCCTCGGCCAATGCTGCAGCCTGTTTTGCTTCCATAGCTTGAATTTCCTTCAGCGAGGGGCCTTTAGATACAGTAGATTCCTCAACCTTTTGTGCCCATGGAGCAATTGAGATGCTGGTACTTGTATGTGGGGTGTCCACTGGTGAGTTGCGTACCACGTTAGAAATAGTAATGGAGAGCGGCGCCGCGTTTGGTGGGGGCGGGAATGGGGCTGGCATTGAAGAATTCTCGTTTTGTACTTGTTGCCATGGAGAAGACGCGCTAGGAAGCTTCCGAGACTGGGGCGTGGGGGAGGTAGCCTTCGGTGTTGCCACTTTCCTCACTTCAGTATGGATGGAGGCTGGAGGAGATTTCGCCTTCGTAGCCGGGATCTGAGGCTGGTTCCCCCAGGCCGAGGCGATAGGCTGAGTGCCAGTATGGCTGGTCAGTTCCTGCATATTCTGAGTGTTCTCCTCAAACTGTTGTTCGTCGATAGTTGCCTCCATTTGTGTAGCAGCGGCTTCCACTTGTTGCTGCTGCTGTTGATGATTATCCATTTCCTCATTTTCCTGCTGTTGTACTTGTTGGCACTGTCTGTCTATAATGGCCTGTTGTTGTAATTGAAATGCTTGCTGCGCCTGTTGCATCTGTTGTTGGGTTTGGACCGGATTTGGTGCTTGCTGCTGTCCAAATACGGGAGTTTGAATCGGTGGCTGTTGAATTGCTCCGGGGATCATATTTCCCTGATTCATCCCATGTTGCAATACTTCATCCAACCTACTTGGCCCAAAGCCATCGAGATTCACGGCAGCTTGCCTTAGGAGAGCGCCGGGCTCGAAGCTATGATGTCCTTGTTGCAAAGTCGAAATTCCGACCGAGCTCCCAATGCTTCCAACGCCAGCTCCTATGGGGCCAACTGCACTAACTGCCCCGAATCCGCTGATTCCACCTAAGCCAAGCGCACCAGCCCCAATCGGTGGCTGAATTGGTTGAGGGTGGAGGTGGTGAACTTGCTGCTGTACCGCTTGGGCCTGTTTTGCTGCAATCTGCTGCTGAACTAAGAACTCTCTCTGCCTTGCCATTAAGAATTGCTCCTCTTGCTTCCTACGCTCAAGTGCATTTTGCTGATCAGCCGTAAGCGTGGTGCCAAAGGTAGGAAAGCTATTAGCGAACGGGGGTTGAACGGTTCCTGGTGGCTGATTAACATTATCCGACCACCCTGAAGCAGGGCCCCAAGAAGGTCCTCCCTGAGTCAATGGGACAAGACCTTGAAGAGGTACCAGGAAAGGCTCCCTTTGATTCCCGATCCTTCTGATAAGCTGACTCAGCGGCTCGAACTCAGGATCCTCGACTCGTTTTACGTGGAGGTCCTGGGGAAAGTAGCCACCTTTAAACCAGTCATGCATTTCAAGCCCAGAGAATGGACCCTGAACGACACCCTGTGGATCACGATATTCCCACTGGATCTTATCCGGCATAACGAGAGCAGTTTGTTGAGCGGCTGTTTGTGACATAGTGGGAATTTGTTGCTGTTGCGCGGATTGTCTAATTGGTGGAGTTGACTGCGGAAAACTGTGGAGGCCTTGAAGCCCTCCGTGGTGGCTATCCCCGCCCATCTGTGAGAATATAGAACCATCCCCTACCCCTCCTCCAAGAATACCTCTGCCTCCTTGCAAACTGAACAAGTCGTTCACATCATTTCCTCGGAGAGGACTTTCTGCACCTCCCAGACCACCGCCACTGAGTCCAAACAGCCTCCTTCCAGAGTTGACGCCCATGCTTCCCCCCCCGCCCAATCTTAGTCCATCGAAACTGTCACTGGGATCGAGAACGCCGTCGATTCCATGCTGCTGGTGCTGCTGGTGCTGCTGGTGCTGAAACTCCGTGTCCATGAACAAAGCTCCTAGCTTACTAGCCCTGCTCATGCTGCTAAACCCGGCCCCTTGACCACTACCTCCGAGGAGTGACCCTCCTCCTATAGATGAACCCTCAGCTCCCAGCGTACTGAAAAAACTTCCAGGACCAGCGTTCACTCCGCCAAGTCGATTAGGGGTCCCAAGCGGGAGTCCACTTCCGGTGCCCCAGAGTCCGCCACCTGGAGTCCCAAGGTCACCCATTCCGAGAGTCCCTAGTCCACCAAGAGCACCCCCCACTGCGGAGCCTAGACCAGCAGTAGAGCTTCTGCCACTTCCATCACTACCTGGACCTCCTTCTCCGACGCCAGGTCTCCGTAAGCTACCCCCCCCCAGAATGCCCACAAACCCTGAATCGTCATCATGAAATCCACTGGTTCCCAGTGTAGATTCATCCTCTTTTTCCGGAGCAGGGCTTTGGTAGGGGTTAGTCTCTGTGGGGCTTAGTGGCTCAACTTCTCCAGATCCCTCATGGCTCGCCTCACCGCCCATCAACCTTGAGCCTTGTGCATGGCTGTTCCCACCCGATTGTTGGCTGGTGTTTAAGTCCCCTAGCTGTGTATGTAAGTTCCCTAAGCCTCCATTCGCAACAAAGTCTCGCGAGCCAAAACTGAGGTCGCTTCTGTTTCGCGTAGGAGTTGTCACAGAGCTTCCGGCACCACTAGCATGCGAGAAAGGGGAAGTGGCTTTTAGCCTGGCCTGTTCCGCCCCAATAGCCACAGCAATAGATGAATGGGGTTGATGTTGTTTGCTGATATCACATTGCAAGAACTCAGCCAATGAGTCTCTCCTACCATATGGATCGGTGTCAGATGACATTGGCCTTTCACCATGTTGGCCAATTTCATTTTCTTTCCTTCCTTCCCTTGGGTCGAAGGTAACGGTCGCACCTTGGAAAAATTGATATCTTTGAGACTGTTGTCCCATATCGGGTTCGAAAGACTCATTCTCTTCATCCTCTTCCTTCAGCACATTTTGATAGGTATTCTCATGCAGTCTTTGAGATCGGTCCTCATCCGGTTGCTCTCCGGATTTGGACGATGGTCGTTTTTCACTGTCAGCATCCTTCTCAGCATCTTGCTCACCAGGGCTCGACTTCACGGAAGATGCAGAAGATTTCTCGCCAACCCCACCCGAATCTCCCCTGAAACTCCCTGTCTTCGACCCCAATTTCTTATCAGCGGAATTACTGGCTGAGGAGCTTGGGACTCCTCCACTCAAAGCAAATCCAGCAGAACCTCCGAACGGGCCATTGTGGAATGCCGCAGCACCACCCCCGGCAGAACCTAAACCCACCCCCAACCCAAGTCCACCTGCAGACCCAATGCTGGAGCTACCCCATGCAGCACTACCGCGGCGGAAAAGTCCCATCGAGCGCCCGACAGTTGCGGAAGTTGGTGTTGATGCGTCGTGGTGGTCATCCCCATGACGATCTCCTGCAGCATTAGAGTTCGAAACTGAACCCCATCGACCAAAACCTGGCCTTGAAGCAGAATTAGGATCTTTCTTGTCAGTAGTCGCGGGGTCCTTCTCTAAGTCCCCTCCAAAAGCATCTGAAATTGAGCCACGGAGATCTGTGCGTCGACGGGGCATGCTAGAGTGCGATTGTTGCGAATGATCACGAACTGCGGGAGAACTTGGTGACTGAGCGCTATCAGATGCATCCCGAGTATTCCTCCGAGCATTCTGATTTCTCAGGGGTGTTTGGGAGTTATTGCTTGCGCCGATGCTGTTGGAGTTGACCCCCATTGTCCCCGTATTTTTTCGGGAAGGACCGGAAGTGGAGTTCTGATTATTATGAGTGTTGTGGTGGTGATTATGATCGGCTCGACCGCTTTGGGCTGGGTTTTGGTTGTTTTGCGCCGGCGGGGGTTGCTTTTGCGCTGAGTTGATGTTTCCAGAGAAGAGCTGTGAAGATGTTTCAGTACCCTAATTGACGACGAAAACTAGAAAAACCAGCGCGGCATCGCGAGAGCCCGAGGGAACTCACCTCCCTCTCTTCTGCTGTCATTTCCTCCAGCGCCACAGGCCCTACCAGCCCATTCTCCACCCAACATGCTTCGGCCAGAATGTCCTTTCCTCCTCCAGCACCATCCCCATCCACTACCCGCTTCAGTAGATCTTGCAAGCCTTTCTCCAAATCTATGCTAGGCATAGATTTATAGATATTCAACATTTCCTCACGGCTGTATGACCTAGGCCCGTTAACCCCACCATTACTGCCTCCGCCTCCTCCACTCTGGCTGTGGTAATGGTGGGGTGGGTGATAAAGATTGGAGTTTGTGCTGCTATTAAGAGAGGTGGAGGAGGCAGAAGGTGTGAGAGGGGAAGAAACAAAGCTATGATTATGGTGGTTCGGATGATGTGACAATGTTGTCGACAATGAGGGGCGACGTGGGCCAGTGGAGCTCCTGCTCACCAGCGATGCCGGAGTTGTGGTGCTAGTTGTGGAGTTCCCATTCATACGAGCAGGCCTGTATGGTATAAGTTAGAACATGTGTAATAGAATAACAGCCTCAACTCGAGCGAAGTAACAATAACAGGATCAGTAAGAGGGAGAAAGTATGAAGTTCTGGGACCTTGATCGAGTCCTAGAAGATGCCCTCTTGGCCCCCAATGCTTAGGTGCCCATCCCGAACATAGTATCCGAGTTCACGGGCGCTGCTAATTTTGTGCAAGAGTACTTACCATTCCCCAATCAACACTCCACCTCCTTCAGCCCCTCTACCACCTCCGCCTGAACCCACATTTCCTGCGAGAGGAGTGCTAGCCTTTACGCTATTATTCACCCCCTCTTTCGCCGCCGCTGAAAATGAAGTATTCGCAAAAGACGACATTTTGAGATTCGATCAATGTAAATTGAATGCTTGTGTTAGTTTGTGTGAAGTCTGGTCCAAGTGCGTCTGTCTTTGCCGACTGGTACAAACAATTAGCAAGGAAATCCCTAGCCTACTTGACTGCTCTCGCCTCTTGGATTTGTAAATAAAACCCCCTGCCACGACTTGCCCCTTCCGAGAGATTATGACGATGCGTTGAGCTGTGAAATTGAAGGTGGCGATGATAATGATGGTGCTGATATTGCAAGACGTTCAGCAACGGATGGAAATGAGCAACGATATGTCTTGTCTACTTATGTATTTGGTGTAGGGGTGTCTGTGTGGTTGTGTATGTCGTATGTGTGGCAGGCGTGTAGATTGCAGGTGTGGCGGCGGTACAAAGGAAGGGGTGGTGCTCAAAAACTAGGGAAAAAACAAGGCCAGACATACCAATCACGATTGAGCCTAGATGGTCGTATGGTGGCGGAGTGATTTATGATTCTTCTTTGCTCGACCGGTAGTAGATGAGGTAGACGATATAGCGTAGATCGATAATTGAAGTTGTGTTCGTAGATGGGGAGGTCTTTGACGAAACGAAACTGGGCCTTTGGACCTAAGAAGGTGAAATTTTTGGCGGAGAGACGATCTCGAAGGACACTGGCTTAGTCATGCTCACCGGCTAGAGGCGGTCACGTGTGGCGAACGTTTCACGGCAATCCTATTTTCAATTGAATGTAAATTTTTGGTTTTGAGGCCTCCGTTAACTGGCGATGGAACTTCAAGTTCATGTCTATGGCTCCTAGACGTATGAGTAGTAGAACAGTCCAATAAGAGGCCGCAAACGGACACGTCGAGTTCAGATACCCTAGGCTACCGCAAACAGGTCAATCAGGTTTCTAAATTCAAAGGGTGCATCGGTGCCTAAAGGTATCTCCGTTGATATGGCTTCTATTATTACGGAATAAACATATTGGGTATGTGTCAATATACAGTCGTATATAGCTCGGAGTAATTTGGTAAAATCCAGGGTCACCATGTAGCATTCTTGATCGCTGCCAAATAGATCCACTCAAGTGGCAGAGATCTGGCAGGTATACGTAAATTCCCCATATTATGCTGGATGCTCTGGGGTAAAGGTGTGAAGCAGGGTTCATTTCCTAGTTTCAGCCGGCTACCGATTGAGGTGATAATGCCTCCCGTATGTGAAGTCACATGTGGAATATAGTACAGAGTAACTATACATTTGCTTGGAAGCGAATTCATCTTTAGGATATTCAAGCATTTCGACATTCAGCAGATATACAGTACCTTCCCTTCCTTGTCTGCTGACCAATTTTCCTGTGGTGTTGTAAAAGGTATATTTGTCGAGGTGCACGCTAGGTTGAGCAGTAGGTGGAACAGGCTTGTCGGTTTTCATGTTGTTTACTTGTCAACATCCAGTTAGTTTGGTTGGCACAACACCATCTTCTCGAGCTCGCTTATATTACTCTTCCCAGGAAATTATTTGTCTGGTTTGGGACGGTAAAGTAAGCCCCATGATTTCCCTTTATGGACGTTGATGTAAATCAAGCCAACCAGGCTATTGAGGGTAAGTCGTTTCGTTGAAGAACTCTAAAGTAACGTTTGGCAGCTTTGGCAACTGCACATGCAATGACCAATTATCGACACCATGGAACACCGCCCAGGCGGTAGGTTGAAGCATCCGCTCTGAACTGATCTGGTATGTCCCAGCCCTACGTAGCGTAGGGCCTTGCAATTGATGGACAGCTGGCATCATATGGAGCACGGTTTGCATTCTTAGGTCTAGAAAGGAGTAGGTACTGTAATTTCATGGTGGGGGGCCTGAAACTTATCGCTAGCCTTATGCCTTAAAGACCAGCAGCGGTATGATATGAAGGTCTTGGCAAGCATCGCTGGGCATGCATACTATACTGTAAATAGGTACGTTTTGACACTGTTAGCCAAAAAAGAATAGAGAGTTACTAAAAGCTCTTCAGTTTCCCATATACAGAGCCAAGCCAGGTAGCACTGCCTCTCGCATTTATAGGTAGCGGTAGTACAATTTCAGTCAAATTGCGATCTGAAGATGATCCGTACCTATCTGTTCCTTATCATCCTAGAGCCTAACGCAAAATATTTGTGATTGTAGTGAGATCGTCCCTGGAGGGTACCAGACTATAATGTACTGGAATTAATCTCCTCAACCAACTACTGATACTGTATCCTGTGGCTTTTCTTTTAGTCTGGCTGCCCCTACAGCACAGTCAATATCCTGTATGATAGCTTGATCACTTGCATATCCGGTGTTCGTCAAGGAAACCACATCCTTACATAGAGGTGATCTATGCCGCTACTTGAAACCTATGAGGGCAAAAAGTGTAGGAAATACTCTCGCCCACGTGAATGCAAAGGCTAGGCCGATCAATGCCAAATAGAGGCAGTTTGAATTATGCGGGTAGAAACCGGGGTATCCGAAATAGCACGTTTGAATTTGGGCATGAAGGATATAAGGGATGGAATCCGCCGGCGGAATAAGAGAGGGCAGAGCACTGGGACCATAGCGAATAAGTCTATAGCGATACCTAAAGATAGCTCTGCAGAATATACTCTCTTGTTTACTCTTCTCTCTATTCAAGATTCCTCCCAGCCATAACCTTGTAATTATACAAAAAGTACGAAGTAGTCATCGTTGGCACGTTGGTTCACTTCCCTGAACCATGAGAAATACCCTTTGCATTGAGCATGTCTCCAAGTAAGAACTTGGCTCATCCTAACGGCTTCCTTCTTCCTTCGGAATGTAGTGGCCTAGTCAGCCCCTTTCCCGTCCTCACCCTAGACAAGAAACCGTCATGCATAAAATCCGGCGACGTAAAAGGTCTTCGACCCGCACCACGAGGTCCTCCAAGCCCTCGACCTTGCCCAGAAAAGAGGGGGAGACAGTTGTGAAGGAATGGGAGATTATTAGAGATAACCTTGGGTCGAATCATCCTACGGATGCAGAAAGTTCTCTAGCCTTACGATATTGTTTTCAGCAAGGTCGATTATGCGTAGGTATACCATGCTGTTCCTGAACCATTTTATCTCTGGCCTCCGGTAGCCCAAAGGAGATAGTGATGCCGACTTGAATAACTGATCATTCCTACCCCCAGGCCGCCTACCAAATTGGTCAACGTATAGTGTCACACTTGCCCCTCGCCAACCCGCCACATGGTCAGCGGCGCATGTCACGTTCACTCCTCAAGAGCAGGCCAGATGAGCATAAGCATGGAAACTATCCCATGACATCAACGGACCAGACTGGCACCAAACCCAAATGAACTAAATCCAATAAGAGGCATAATGACTAAATATTCCTCATATAACAGCCACTGCAAGGAAAATACCTGCTGACTATTCAGGCTTTCGCGCACTCACTCCAGGCCGACGCCAGTATGCATGGTGGTGGGCATCTCGCACTTGTACTAATCCTTAGACACTGATCCAGAATTCCCCTTACCTAGTACTCATACCACGAGCCCTGAACCCTTTTTTCCACTACTAATCCTCCCCCCACACCCAGCCCTCCTCCTCTTGTCCACCTACTTTTACCAAGAACCTCGTTATTCACCCATATTACTCAGACTATAAATTAAAATGGGCGACGCACGCCCCTCTTGAAGTCAAGTCTGGGTGGGACTGGTGTTTGGGGATCCTGATGAACGGAACGAAGCGTATGTCACTTATGGTGTCGATAGAGGGGTGTAGTTATCAGATCAGCTGAGTATGTGGGATTGGTGATGCAGATTGGGACAGTTGGGGGGCTGAGGGGGTATTAATTAGGTGTTAGAGACGGTGTGGAAGGGAAAGTTTGACTTCTGAAGGTTGGTGAGCGAGCTGCGCATGTATTGAATCATCTTGAATGTCATTTGAGTTGTTTTGATGGAGGTGCCATTTTGGTTAGCGCAATTGGGACCTAACTAAGTCCTCTAATACGTCGGGGTTTAGGCTGGGATTACCCTGACTTGAGAGACCAAGTACGGTGGTTACCTTTATCAATCTCGCCACTTCCAAGCTACCGTACAGTAATTTACCATCAAATTGCAATTCTACTTCGCGGCCACATCTCATTCCCACAAATCAGAATTCTGTACCTACTAATACATACGTCACCATCTCAACTGACATCTGTCCCTGCATGTTCTCCACTGCACCAGCGCATGAAAGAATCAGATAACATAACTTAGGCAGTCACATGACAACCTGGAAGGAACGTACGTACAGTACCTATGTA
>Ga0307511_10006231_pt1 | contig 12025 bp, 10 predicted proteins | sample 13_EM_MG_FD_200266 | JGI IMG/M metagenome (GOLD analysis project Ga0307511, IMG submission 200266) | Populus trichocarpa ectomycorrhiza microbial communities from riparian zone in the Pacific Northwest, United States - 13_EM | ecosystem: Host-associated > Plants > Roots > Unclassified | place...
GAGGGATAAGAGGGACTACTCCTCTAACGACGAGTTGCTCATGCTTGAGTCTGTCCGCCCACAGTGGGTGCTGGCCTTATATATATTACAGTGGATAGATTATGGGTGAACAGCGTGTGGATAAGAAGTGGTGTATGACAGCGTGGAAGTAGCGGTAAACAAGCGGAGATTATGGAGCGAGCAGGAGGAGATGATGAGTGCGAGCGAAGTGTGTATGCTATGATTATTTTATCTAAAGTACGGCGGAATTGCCTGGTCTAAATACATGAGAGAAAGCTATGAACGACAATACTAACTAACTAGGTAAAAGTGGACATGGTAAGGTGAAGTCCGTAATAAGAAAGTAAGTATGCATGTCAGCCTACATGTAAGACAGTGTGGGAAATAAGAAGCATGGAATAACAAACATGTAAGTGTAGAGATACAGGGTAGGCTACATGTAAGACATGATGTAGGATGCGTGAAACAGAAATAAATGGATATAATAGAGTTAAGATAGTATAATGGAAATAACAGAAGTAGTATGATATAAATAAGAAAAATATATAGCATGAAATGGAAGTAAAGGACACCACTAGAGACTACAGAATGCATGGCACATTATTGTTTCTCATTGTATGAGCCTAATCCTATTCATGTGGGTATAGTGGACAACAAGAGGAGAATCTTTAATCATAATGTCTACAGTATTTTCACCAGTAGAGACATAATTGAAAGTAAAGGAACTGTAGAGAAGTTATACTATTATAAAGCAATAAGCAAAATTGATGTACTTTAATCGAGATAGTATGCGCTATAGGGCAAATTAGTCCTATTATCTCACTCTGGTAAACTTCTTCGGATGCTCATTCGCCCCGTGCGCTGTATTGGGAAACTTCTTCAGATTCCTACCTGTACCACTATGAACATTCTCTAATACTGCCATTTCGCTGAATATTCGTTATATGTTTACAAATATTTAGTATATCTGCCAAGCTCCTATAGCCAGCTGCATCCTGCCCCAACTTACATTGCATTTAGGTGTTTTTCATACTGTGAAACAGTTATTCCAAATACCTTTACTTGTATAGTTCCACTGCAATTACCTTTAATTACATTTCTTGCACTCTGTAGATTCTTGACCCTCCTATATACTACCCAATTGGTTTTGTCTACATTGGTCATAAATTGGTATTTAAATGCTATCCAGACCAATCCCTAACAAAGTATTTATCTCAATTACCCTCTTTTTATTAAGCGGGGTTATCGCAGCTATTTATAACCATATTTTATTATCGCTACCTCAATATGTACTTGCTACAGATTCTAATCACTGTCATCCTAGATTCTTATCACACATGTTACAGGGTCTGATCACTCTTACTAACCTCTCTTATTATCAGTTGTTATCTCTCATAACATGGGTTCTAAACACTCCTAGCATGAGTTCTATTGACTTCTGGCACACATTCCGATCAGTTTCATTATGGGTTCTAACAACTCTTGTTATGGGTTCTCATCCCTTTGTTCATGCCTTCTTACTAGTCATGTCACAGGTACAGCTTTTTCATGTATCTTAACCTTATTGTAGTACCAATCGGCGGTTCCACAACCACCAATATATCATTATAATCCTCCTTCATTCTCTTCTGCATCCTACGCCACTACATATACAATGATCTTCTCAGTTATTATTCCACTAAATATCTCAATCTGTGGTCACCTTAACTACTCCACTGCCCTATCATACATTATCTAGATCTGGTAATTCTTCCTAATCCTCTTCTGCCGGCACTCTGTTATTAGTGTTGTAATCACTGCCAGCTCTTTATCCTGCATCCTTTTATATCTGCACGGGGTCGGCATCGATGGCTCACCTACCATTTTACCCTTTAAAGATTGCCCACTAAATAATGACTACATTCCAGAATCTCCTAGGTTGGCGAAGAGGCTTCATTTTACATTTACATTCACATTCAGTTCTTTGTCTGTTGTCTTCGAATCCACATTCCTATCGCTGTCACTGTTATCACTTCACCTATCATTGAACTCTTACTCCCTAGATACTAGCACCCTTCGTTGTAGGAACTTTGCATCTAGGCTAATAGCTTGTACTGCACCAGGCTAATTATCAATGTCTCCTTCCCTGTGAAAATCATCGAGTTCCCTATTATCCATGGCCGAATTAGATTATTTTTGCTACTACGACTAGGCAATTAGAAGGTCCTTAATCATCGGTACTACAAGTCGATTTCCATTATAAGGTATTACGTCTCTAGGTGAACTAAGCAGCCTCTTCACCAAAACGGAAGTAAGTGGTATACTTTAGATGTCTCATGCCATACCTGCCAGGGACGGAAACTCTGTCATATTGGATTTCCACTAAAGTAGCGGATCTCGCTCCTATAGTAATATAAGGCCTAATTTCAGATATCAGGTTATATCTGATATGTCCTTATCATTGGAAATTTATGATCCTGCATTTACCAGATGATGTACGATTTCTCTTTCGCCTCCACATTTTGCACTTGCTTCTCTTGAGATTACAGCTACTTTCTATAGTTGGCCTTTTATAAGGCCTCAAATTGGGTCATAACTTATCATTTAGTAACTTTCTATATAGGTATTACTTCTTATTTCCATCCTATCTAGAGATGGGGGTTAAGAAGAGGATAGAAATACCTATAAATATCGCTACATGAGATGGTATTTGTAATAGCTCTTGGTATTTCAGGGTCTTGGATCTGCACATTCTGCCACTAGTCTTATATGGTCAATTTCTTAGAAGAATCTAAAATTGTCATGAGATTGTACATAAATCCCTTATGTGCAGTTTTGGCTTAATAGTTCTGCAGCACCTTCTTACTGGCTTTCGATAGATCCAACAAGGCCATTATCTAAGGTGCATCTGGAAGGTTTCGGACCTGACAGCAGTGACATGCTATTTGGTCAGAAATATTATTGTAGATAAATTTGGATTATTGATTGTGGCATATGTACTTACCGATATATCATCTGTATATTCAGGGAAAGGTTTGAGAAACATGATAGGTGGATTAACTTGAGGCCATTTATCTACCATCGGCTCAAGTGGCATGAATCTATGATTCTCGCCTACCTATTTATCTACTATATTTCTGAGTCTGTATAATGGAAGACCCTTTCTTATATTTATCTTAGTATGCATTTTCTAGCACCTATCATGTATACCAGATAGCTTAGAAATAGTACCTCACATACTACTGCCCTGAGCGTATCCGGTCATTATATACCTTTGTTTTATCATGATGCCTTACGCATCTACACCTGTATTTCTGAGTACTTGAGGCCTGACCTCCCACACCTGTATTTATGGTCATGGAGGAGTGTTTTCTGGAACAGCCAGAAAGTAGGCTTTCTAGAAAGGCCAGAAAACAGGTTTTTCAGACTTCAGTAGGCTTGGCGGCTAGTATATGTACTGAGCTGTTCTGCCCTTCTGGAGGAGGATTCTCAGATCAGATCACTTCAGACAGAGTTCAGACAAGCCTTAGATAGCTTCAATACAGAGAGATTACAACTGTTAATTCTCTTCCCGCTTGGGAAATCTGTATGCTCTCAAAGACGCTCTGAGTTCTCGACTTGGCAGAAGCAATAACAGACATATACTATCCCTCCGGTAATAGTATAGACTCTGTTAAATGGCCCGCGGTGCCACTATTGGCATTGCCCATTACAGTCTGCATGCTTTCACCAGCATACCAAATGTGGAATTCCAATGCTTTTTCATACCTTGCAGTAAACCAATAGCCTGTTATTAATTCTCCTCCTGTAAAGCCTTGAATTGTGCTTAACATGCCGGCCTTGTGTAACTGCTTTCGATATCTTCCTGATCTTAGTTGATTAGTTTTTAATATTGTAGGTATCATGAACACTTACTTTGAAGAATGTGTGGCCAAATAAGCCAGACGGGTATTGATTCAGCATATTGAAGGAGGGATCTAAGGTATGGTTTAATGCTCTATTTACTTGTTGTCATTTGAGGTTCTTCATAAATAGCTTGCTGGCCAGTGCTATAATGTAAGCAAAGTATAGTAAAGGCTATTAAATGGGGTTCCATATGAGGACTAACTCTTTCTCTTGTCTTTCACATGCCATGACATAGTTAAAGTGTGCATTGTCTGTTCTCAGGCAAGGCATCTGTTGGGCTGGGTCAAATTGGCCTAGAATCTCAGTTAATTTCTCAGCCAAAAATTTCCCTATATGAGATGCACACCCATAGGCCTAGAAACCAGTCACCTTCTCCGGCATTACCCATTCCCTGTCAATGAAAGGAACGCAGGTTGCCAGTCCATTAGAAAAGTGCAGGTATGGGAAGCTATATGGACTTGGGTAGCTTGGGGAAATATAGGCTTCAGTTCCGCAATGATGCACTAGTGGTAGGCATGGATTGAGTGACGGAAGGTATTTGGAGATGGGACAACAATATTAGGATACATAATGTAGATTATAGAGAGAACTTGTGGATTTTCTACAGTTTGGAATGGTAAATTGGTGATGCCTACACCGTTGACAAGGTCTTGCTAGAAAGCTTCTGTTGTGAATGCGAGGATAGAGTGTTTGGGTAACCCAGTTGTGTTCTGCTGCAATATAGATTAGTATTTATTTCAAATAGAGTCTGCCTAAACCAACATTAGTTAACATGTTCTGAACACCCTTCCAAGATCACCCACTACTAGAACGGCATTTGCTGGACCTCACATGGGTTGTGAGGTGAGTAGTTCCCATAACAAATGCTCTTGGATGCTGTAAGGTTCCATTATAAACCAAAAAAAAAACCAGGGCCTTTTCATCTTGCATATATGCACCATGGCTGTAGTTTGCCCATTGTTTGATTTCACAATTACAAAAGGGCCATTGAGGATTGGAATATTTGTCATTACGAGTCGCAGTAGGCTTTTTCAGGTTACAACATATTTCTTGGGCCCAGCTTATTGTTTCCCACCAATCGAGGAACTGAGGTGTTACATCAGGGTTCAAATCATAGGTGGTACTACGTATGATTGGTTTGAGTACAGCTGGTACGCCAGATTTGCTGGCAACTCAAGGTTCGATCCTTTGCTCTATGACGAAATAAGGATTATATTATACAAAATACAAAAAAATAGGCCGGGATTGGTAATAGCATCCGATTTCACTTTGGTTTGATGATAAAGTATTTAGGTATTTAGTCAGATTTATATGCCCAATATGGTAGTATAAACTGAAACGCCAATGGAGATTTACTTAATGGTTGCAATTACGCGCTTTGAGTTTGCTACTAGTGAGTACGAGGTCTTCTACTCCTATAGGAGGGAACCATAACCTATGCTTATTTATGTTACAGGCATGAAGATATTTGTTATAGTCATAATCCACCTGTTACGGTAATAACAAACCTGTCACGGGTATAGAAAACCAGTCATGGCCATAACAACCCTGTTACAGGTATAATACACATGTCATGTGCATAAGAATCCTATAACAGCAATTTTAGACAGGGGAATATACATAACAATATCACGAGCATAGCGTACTATTGGATAATATAAATTGTGAAAAAAAAGGCTACTTTACTAGTATGGCAAATGCTAGACATTATGTATGACGGTAAGGAAGTACTCACAATAACCTAGTATATAAATATGTTCAGTTTATACTATATTATGATAAATAGAGTCTCAATTTAAATTAGTCTAGTTCAGATATCTATTATCTACACCTGTGTATTCTAGTATGAAGGTATATATATTTGGTACCATTGTGCTCACAATGGCGAGTATAACACCGCAAGTCATAAACTACCACAATGCTTGCCCCCTACTACCAGATCCATATCTATTATCCAAATACTGTCAAGTCTGAAAGTTGTGACTACCACACCGATATGGAGGGCTCAGATTGTAAAGCCTCTACCAATAGTGTAATACTTGGCTATGACGAAATTCACTCCCAATTCCATATCAGCAGCCCAGATGATATTTAGAGGATGACAATCTATTTAGTGCTGGGGCGGTCTGAGGACGGTCCACATTGGGCCGTAAGGTCCAAAATCCTAGATCGGGTTTGGATAGTGTGAGATAAAATAACTGACTACACCTTACTACAGGATTCGGTAACCTGCAGAAAATCTATGCTAGAACCAGACTAATCTACATAATTACACCCAATATAATCTAGTCTAGATCAGTATGTTTGGAAATTTCCTCTTAAGGTATCAGGATAGGCATGCCAATACCAATATACTCTTATTGAGTAGTAGTGTTTGTGAAGCCCCAACCCCACGTTCGGTAAGTACTTCTAGTGCTCCTCTTATTATTGAATATTCTCCCTTATTCTTTGTGTACAGATCTTTACCACCTGTGATTGGATCCCTGAAATTGAACATGTACTAGTTGGGGTCTATATTCATATAACATGGCCCCCAAATCCTCGCATACAAGCCAATTGCTGTAGTAACATAATTGAAATTGTTGTTTCACTAAGGTATATTGAAATTACTCAACGCAATCATAGGAGATTTACTAAATATCATACGCCCTCGGAAATCTGGAAACTGGCTACGAATCCTCACTGGCCTTTGTCTAGCAGGCTGTTGCACATTGATTTCACCCATCTTTCAGATTGCAGCGATTCCTCTCACCCTAGCAGTCAGACTGACACACAAGTGAATCATCCATGCTATGCATTTGAACCTCTATTTGAATGTCTTGCATGCAACTGATGTGGGTACAATAGTGAAAATTGCTGAGCCACCAGTCATATTCGGGATAGCCAGTGATAGGGATCGGTAACCGTTGTACAGCGGTTTATGCGAGGATGTAGATTCAGATTTAGATCATGCTCCTAATGATGTGCATTCGAGTGCTGATCGGGATTATGGTCCTATAGATATGCATGTAGGTGCAGATCTAGATCAAGCCTTTGAGGACTGGCGATGGACCCCACTTCAAATTGTCAATTTGGATTGGGATTGGGTATAGTCAACCCTAAATAACATTCAATGGTGAAATAGCACATCTTGCCTCCCTGTTAGCACATTTGGCAATTTCTTTACTATAGTACTTTTATTTTGTTTTATTATTCAACTTAGTCCGTGTTTGCACAACGGGGAGTAGCAGAATTTCACAATTGTAACTAATTGAACTATTGGACAACAAAGTGTTCCGTTTGCCCGATCTCTGTGGATTGCATTTAGGATGTAGAAACCAACTGTAAGGAAGTGATATTCTCAGTATGCTGATCTATCACCACCTCACAACTTACCCTGAACCAACATCTACTATGTAATTTCTTACTAAGTTATACTAACCTGCCTGGTTAATTATGTTGGAAAAATTACATGGAATTTCTTTATTTTTCACATGTTAATTATGAGTCACTTATGACTCAATAATCTCCTATAACTCGTGTATGACTTTAAGGTTATGACTCACTTCATGAGTCAGAGATGGATTTCAAATCATATATGACTCACTACTTTGGCATAGCCATAATAGTGAGTCACAGCTAGTCTTGGCATGTAATACTTAAGGGCTCAAGGCCTGCATCCAGAGGGAGGGAGCAGACCTGGAGAAAACAGAGACAGATTAGCTAGAGACAACAAATATAAGAATTCCACTGGTTAAGCTTTAACCCTTAATGGGTAAGATCTCCAGCAGATACAACAGACTAAGAATTAGATGGAAGATTAGTAAAATCTTACATAATCCACACTTAAAACACAAGAAGCCCCTCCATGGTAAGAAAGTACAAGACTAATACTTAAAGAATAAGCAAAACCCAACTTAAGCCTTTAAAGTACTTAGTAGTTCTGAAATATTAGTAAGAGCCAACAACAGAAATAAGAAAGGGAAAAGAAACTTTCCTTGCAACACCCACTGCATCCCCAACAAGCAGAAGGGTGGTACTCCCCCAAAGGATACCTAGTATCCCAACCCCAAGAAAACCCCAAAGAGAACCACCAATCACACCTGTGCTTACACTCCCAGTAAGGACACCATCTATACCTCTCCTGCCAGAAAGAATAAGCCTCCCTGGCAGTCCAACCCCTAACACCTCCAGAAGTACTCCTATCATAAGCAGGAGGAATACTCCTAAGAGTGGTATTGAGGCCATCTACAAACCTGACCTGCCTAACCTTCTTTTGCCTACCAAAAGAAGGATCAGACTTGACAGAAGAAGGCTTTGGTCTAGCTCCCATCTGCCCAAAGAAATAGCCCTTAGGACTATTATAGGAAACTGAGAAGGACTCCTCCTCATTAGGATCCACAAAAGAAGGAATAGCAGGAAGGAAGCAAATCCTTCCCACATCATCAGTGGTATAATTCCTGAAGATAGACATGTTTGCTACCCCCAGGAAAGAAAAGAAAGGTACCAAGAAAGGCACTAAAGGAAGAAGGAAAGCCTTAACTCCTGATGAAGCAAAAGCACTACTTAAAGAGTTAGTACCTCCAGAAACACCCAGAAAAGCCATTCCAAAAGGGAAAGATATCCAAGAAAAAGATGCAGTGCAAAAAACAATTACACTAGAAGAAAAAGAATTAATACCAGAAAGGGTAATTAGAACTCTAGTAGCAACAAAACAATATTAGGATAACAACCTAAACAAATGCAACCAATATATGAATCAAGCCCAAACATATTGCCTTCTCAACCAATATGACATAACTATTATAGAAATAGGGTTGATCTTCCAACCATGTTGGAACTATCTAACCTTCCAAGAAGCAGCAGAACTGAGTGATAAGGTATTGGATAGTATGGAACTAAATGCAAGATTTAGTTCAAGGCCACCTCAACCAACATATAACCCAGTGAAAGGTATACCTTGGTTGGTAAAGAACTGGCCAGAAATAGAAAAATACCTTATGTTGGGAACCCTATATGAATTAGAAACCCCAGAAATAGAAAATCCACATGATAAAGAATAAGAGAAAGAAACAGTATGGATAGATGATGATCCATATATTATAAAACCTCCATTAGGAAAAGCATCAGGAAGTGGATCAACAGACAGACCACAAACACCCTTAGGTAAAGGAAAAGAAACAGAAAAGCAACCACAAAAACTTAGGAAACAAAAGAAAGATAAACCCTTACCTCAAAAGAAGAAAGTCCAAATAAACCCAGACCTAGACCCAAGCAGTAGCTCAAGCAGTGATGATGAATCTGGACCTGATTCAGACAAATCTAAGGATTCAGACTCTGAAGAATCTGGGATAGAAACAGATAGGTCAGTAAGAGAAATAACACCAGAACAGAAAGAATGGGAAAAAGTTACTGGAATAAAACAACATACTAGTAAGATAAAAGAGGAAACCATCAAAAAGGCAACTAGGCTTGCAAAAATTAAAGAACCAAAAGCCTTTGATGGTAAAGCAGAAAAATGGAAGCACACAATTACCATTATTAAGTATATGGAACAGCTGGTAAGATGGTTGAAATGGCAAGGTTTGGATGTGGAAAAGGAAGAAGCCTTAGAGAGAGCAAGCTTTCAATTAACTGGGATGGGTGCCAGATGGTTGAAAGACTATGGTGAAAAAACCAAATCAACATTGAGGAATATTCATGGTTTTATGATTTTCCTGAGGAAAAAGATTATCCCATCCACAGCAAGAGAAGAACTATGGAAAAAATATGAAGCTTGCCAACAAGTACAATTTGAACAAGACAGCCCTGTAAACATATTTGCACAACACCTGCAAGACTACCAACTTAGATGCAGAGACAATAAGGGTAAAGCCCTTATCTCAGACCAAGGACTCAAAATGAAATTGGTAAATGGCCTGATATCCCTAATTAAACCACAAGTTAAATTGGCAATTAACTGGGATATGTCATTTGAACAAATTGTTAATAAGGCAGAGCAAGTACAAGCCACTATGAAACAGACTCATAAACCTCCACAAATGCTAAACCAAAACAGGAAACCAAGTCCACCTAATAGGCAATGGTCAGCTGGAAAACCAATGGAATTTGTTAAATCAAATTACAAATTCCATGCTGAAAAGAAGAAGATTGCAGCTCCTGCAGCCAAGGCAAAAGGAGGACCAGGAGGACTGTATGGTAACTTCCCTAGTCCTAGAAAAAGAAAAGATAATATGGCACCTGTCTTAGCTTTTGGAGAAAGGGAAAAACTCAAACAGGAAGGTAAATGCAATCACTGTAGACAAACTGGTCATATGGCATCACAATGTCCACAAAAGAAACCTATGACATCAGCATATCAAAAGATCAACCAACAACAATACTAAAACAAGAATAAGAATCTCAAGGTAAAAACTGCAGCCCTAAATATAGAAACACATTCAGCACTAATGCAGGTAATGAAAGGCCCTACACAAAGCAGAACCTTCATTATACCTAAAGCAACGAAAGAAACCATGGCTGCAGAAATCATAATCAATGGATATAAGACTCATGTGTTACTAGACCCATGTACACAAGGAGGAGACCTAATATCCAATAACTTCTGCACACTATTCAAACTCCGTTTAATACAAATGGAAAAGAAACCCCTAGAAACAGCAATCCAGGGAAGCAGATCACCAATGACAAATAAAACAACAGTGCTTATCAATATACAAGGATATGAAGAAGAAAGAACCTTCTATGCTGCCAATCTCAGAAATTGGGATCCTATACTAGTTGAACCAGCATTAAAGAAACTAAAAGCAATAATAAATATCCATGACAACATGATAAGCATCCAACCACCAGGAATGGCCACATATGACCTCATAATGCTACAAACAACTGGAAATGACTTAATAAGATCTGCAGCAATGTGGATGCAACCAACATGTGAAACAGCAAGTGAATCATCAGGACATCCACATTCAGATGCAGAATCTGATAGAACATCTGACTCAGAATCAATCAAGGATTATGCATATGAGGAAACAGATTATGAAGACTGATCAGATAATGAGTCAATCACTGACTTAGATGAACAACTGAGACAACTGGATAAGAAAAATGAAACCCTTAGTAGAGACTTGCACCAAGCAATAGATAACCTAGAAACAAGGATGGGAGATAACAATATGATCAGAAGACAACAAGCTGATACACACCCATGGCTAGACTATGAGTTTGATGAACTCATGGAAAACATGGAAGCAGAAAGAAAAAGAATCCTAGGGCAAGATGCCCTATACACTATCTGGGAAGAAGAAGACGAAATTAATCCAGGATCATGGAAAACATGGTCTGACTCAGACTATGAACCTGGACCAGACCCAGTAATGTATAAAGGTGGAGACTTGATCTGCAACCACCTAACCATACAACAAGGATTTGACTCCTACTCAGAATTCCCACATCTATTCCCAACTGAAAAACCTACAGAACAACCACCATTAAGGGAACCAATGGAAATTATGCAACACAAAATAGAAGTAATAGAAGGGGCAGAATGGCACCCTAACTATATCCCCAGCTATGATAGGTTCCAGGACCAAATTACCGAAAAAGTAAATTAGGAACTAAAAACTGGAAGAATCATGCCATCTAAATCCCTCAACACAATAATAATGTTCACACAACCAAAGAAGGATAGTAAGAAAGCAAGGTTTCTCCTAAATGGTATACCAAGGAACCTCAAAACACACAAAAATAGAATACCTATGTCCAGCTTCAATCAAATTATTGGTTGGCTAGCCAGCAAAAAATTTAAATCCAAACTAGACCTAACAGATGGATACCACAATATTAGGCACCACCCTAACTCAGTGAAACATGCAACATTCACATGTCACATGGGAAAATTTGACTCATTAGTTATGCAATAAGGTGACCGCAATGCACCTGCAACAATAATGAGAGCAATGAATTGGCTCCTAAGAGAATTCAATGGCAAAACAGTAATAGTATACCTGGAAAATATCCTTATTGGAAACAATACATATGAAGAATATATATAGACAGTAAGAGCAGTATTAAAAACACTGGAGAAAGCCAAAATGTGGTTCAACAAAGACAAATGCCAAATAATGCCATAAAGAATGGAATTACTAGTGCATGTCCT
>Ga0307511_10006232_pt1 | contig 12024 bp, 13 predicted proteins | sample 13_EM_MG_FD_200266 | JGI IMG/M metagenome (GOLD analysis project Ga0307511, IMG submission 200266) | Populus trichocarpa ectomycorrhiza microbial communities from riparian zone in the Pacific Northwest, United States - 13_EM | ecosystem: Host-associated > Plants > Roots > Unclassified | place...
CGACCCACTCTGAAGAAATCCGCGGTTACCCCATAACTTCGTGTACCGAGCTCTAAGAGAGACTAGCATCAGTTCAGTAGGCCTGTTGGCGAGGTCGGTTCTGACATAGAGGTTATCCCAGAGGAGAGAGTCAGGGGGACTCTTCAGGTAGAGTTAATCTTCTCTCCTTCTTGATCAGAGGGGTGGGTGTTGAACTCTGATGATGAAAGGGCTTTAGTGGGTCTCCTTGTGGGGATCATGGATAGGGAGGAGTGGGTGTTGGAGAATAGTTACACTCTGACCAGCACATACAGCCTTTATGGCCTCTGTCATGCACCTGGCATTGCCCTTTTCCTTCTCCTCTACCTACTTCTTCAAGACATCAAGACATCCTCAGACACTCATTTGGAAAGCAAGACAAGCACCTTTGTTGGATTGCTAGCATATGAAAGAGATTACAAAGGCATTACCAGACTACAATTGGACTACTTGTTATGGTCAAAATTCCATACTTTGTTGTTGCCTTCCCCCATGGTGTCATGATTTTCACGGTTTTTCCTCACTCTTTTATCTTTTCTAAAAAGTCCCAGACGTTCACATTCAAACCATGACATGTCTTCTTCCCTTTTCTTTATCTTATCTTATCTTTTCTTCCTTTTTATCTTATCTCCCAGGTCACATGACAAAGAATGCGCTCATATTTGGACCCTACAAATCAAAGTCGAGGCCATAAGGACCAGTAGGAGTATACTCCCCATCGGTCCTCCACTCCCTCTCCGACGTTATCCCCACAAGGAGTCCCGCCAACGCCCTTTCATCATCGGAGTCCAACGCCCACTCCTCCAACAGCGGGACCACCAACTCAGGAGCAGGAGTCTCCTCTGCCAGAATGATCAGACCACCCACTCCTCCCTCATCCTCCTCACAGGTTAGGTCAAAGACCTCAGGAACCCTCAACGCCACCAGCACCTCCAGACGATCCAATCGAGCCTCCAACTTTGCCATGCGCTCGTGCGCCTCTCCCAACCTCCATTGGTCAATGGCCCTTTCTGCCTCCAACCATCTGACCTTTGCACGAAGCTCATCCAAAGATGTCTTGTGGAGATCATTGACCGTCGCCTGGTCAAGAGCAGATTGACGACGCTATTGAGAAAACCATCAGATCCTGTCAAAGAAGACCCGGGAGGATTCCCACCATCAAATCGTGGTGGACAACCTTGTCATCCAAGTTCGCTATCACCTCCAAACACTCCCCTCCGATCACGGCGGCGTAATGAATAGGAACCAATACCGTATCTGGCATCGAGTCCCCCCGGGACCGTATACTCGGCAAGGCCACGAGACAACAAAGCCTCCTGGAAGGGAGTCATCTCAACGGCCCGGACCCTCGTGCTCCAAATCTCACGAGCAGCCCATACCTGATCCTTGAGGAACAGGTCATCGAACTTCTCCCTCCAGTGCTGGGTGGCCTCGGTCCTGGCCTTCACCTGGAAGTACTCCAGGTAAGGTTGATGATGATTGTTACGGGCTAGTTTGTGTCCCTGGTCGTTAAATCGAGTCCGAGGTGCGGTATGAACCGAGCCATCCTTATTCCCGAGGTCAACATTACCAGAACGAGGACGGACGTGGCAGCCTCGGCAGTCGGCCTTGATGGATCCTAAAGTGGTGATCAGCAAATTGTCTCGTGATCGAAAAATCGTGATTGCCAACCTGAGCTCTGACCCTGGGGTTTGCCCCTTGGCGGCGCCCTTGGCTTCTTCAGTTTGGCGGATGGCTTGGCAGGGATAGGAGTAGGTGGACAGCCAGAACCATCCATGGCGCGGTGGATGTTGTAGAAGTTGCAGGCATCTTGGTAGGACATGATATGATGGGATGTGGAATGATGGGGACTTGTTGTCCAATGGCGAGTCCTTATATCGTCCAACCCCGAGTCCTCATTCTCCCATCCTCCCACATGGCCTGGACCATCAGTCAGCATCCATCAAAAGATCTGTCAGACGACCCACATCGGCTCCTATCAAACTCCAATGACCAACTCACCGGCTCCAATCAAACCCCAGTGATCGCGTTTCACCTTCATCAGACCTATTGTTATTATTTTGATGTCTCCCACACTCCTTACAAATCTTTCCCACAGATGATCACATTACTTCTCACGACCCACTTCCCTTTTGTTCTACCCCTGTTTCACTTCCATCATGCTTCAGCCACACATTCATTCTTATCTCATTTCCCTTATCTTCTGCCCCTTTGTTTTTCCCTTCGTCGTAGCGATACAAAGTCCATGCGCGGTGCCTGCCCTAAACCTCTCCCTTTATATAGTGGTAGTGTACTGCTTGTATTTCCTCAGACTTTGTCAATTCAGGAATCCCACGAGCCAACTGTCGCCATAGGCATCTCGAACCATACTCCTGAATTGACCCCGACATCTCCACTTGTTCCCTTCTGCCTCTACATCTTCCATCTATACTTCTACCCGGCTCGGGTACTCCTGTTCGGCCCTGAAAGCCCGGACGCCTCCAGGAGAGACCATATCTAGGTCCAGCTAACGGGACTCTTGACAAACCCATGAACCACTTAGGTGACCCAAGATTTGGGTTAGAAAGACCTCCCTCTCTCACCCATTGTTGTTTGAGAGGAGTTGTGCTTGAGTTTGGCCCGGACACATGGGACCATTCTCCCTCTCCAACCACTTGACCAGATGATTGGCTTGAAGGATCTGATCCTGCATCACTAACCTCACCCTATAACATTCATTCTCCTCTCTGAGTCTTCTGACAAAGATAATGATGACCAGGTCGATGAGTGGTGGATTGTTTGCCTATGGCACAATACATGGAGTAGGGGTGATAAAGAGATTTAGGAGGACCCAGAGAATGAACAGCTTGTTGACCATGCACTGTCATCAACCAGGCAATCCCAGCAAAGTCAAAGAGTGGAGTTGGAACAGGAACAGGATCAACATTCACTATGGGATCTTCTTCAATCTCCACTAGACAGGTTTCCAGAGACAACTTTGAATCATAAAGGATGAGACCATTTTCCTTGTTGGATTCCACCAACAATGTAGAGGGCACAATGGATGAGCTGGCAATAGGAGGGATGTGGTAGGACTTGTTGCTGACATTATCTTCAGGCACATCTTGACCCAAGACGATGGGACTATCCAGGACATGGGATATCTCACCTAACACTTGATGATCCTTCCCACAACAACACAAACAACCCTCCATACCCTCAATGTGGGACAGCAACTGTTCAATCAACTCTCATTGTGAACGAGAACACTCCTCCAATAAAGTGACTTTCTCTTTGGCAGCCAGAAGACAATCCACAACCTTGTCACACTGAACACAACAGTGGTCAATACAATCATTCAGCGCCTCAAGATCTTTGTCAATGTGGATGAAGGTGGTCTTGACTCCTTCCATGGCATCGACCTTGAGACCCAGATCAGTAATCTCCCCATTGATCTTAGTGAGGACACCAGTCTTGGCATTTATCATGTGGGTGTGGTTGGCTTTGATATTCTTGATCTACAATCAATCTGGTCAACTCTTATCAAATAAGAGGCATCCAGGATGACTGTCACAATTTTCACCTTTTTCACTTATTTTCTTCTAAGTTCGAAGCGCCCAAACACTTGTTCAAATCATGACATGGCATTATCTTACCTTTTATCTTATCTTTTCACACTTCAAAGTCACACCATCAAGACAAGGAAAACAGATAGTATTGGAATACCGATAAAGAACTATCTATTCAGAGGAAGGAGCCATGACCCACTCATTCTCCTTATCAGACTCCCCAATCCCATCGAAGTCCAACTCGTCATCGGCATTGTCCCCACCATGAGGCCAAGTCTTATCGTAAGACTGCCAATCCAAATATTGATTGACAACTTGGATGGCGGACAAACCGGGAATCTCATCGGGAAAACCAATGTCTGGAAGAGGAGGAGAAGCCAGACGGAAGACGGCCTCCCTCGGAACAGCCGGAGGAGGATTGGTCAACTTCTCGACCATCCTCTCGAGAGACTCAACGCGAGCCTTGAGGTCAGCGATCTCCAACTGACCCTCCCTGGAATCCTATCAGTACTCCTCATCAAGAAAGGAGTAAAGGAGGACACACCTTAAGGAGTCCTCAAGGGACCTCTTCACGTTAATACGCTCCCAACCATCGAGAGCCCTCTTCTTCTGCTCCTCCCTCATGTCGTCCTTCATCTCCGCGAGAGACTCATAGATCTCGCAGCCCATGACCGCTGCGAAACCCAGACAGGCATCCATACGCCCATCCATCGCATCACCCTCGTGATGGATCTCCCGGAGCCCCCTACCAATCCAAGACTTCGGAAACGTCTCCAGGTCCAACTCGTTGACATGTTTCCTCCACCGCTCCTTAGACACCATGACGGCATCCCCCAATCCTAAATCCCTCAACCCATCATGCCAGTACTTACTAGTCATCATCCGACCCCTCACCGACTGAAGGGAAGGATACGGCTTTCCCCCATTGTCCCTCCTGGACGTCTCGTGACCCTGGTTGTAACGATAGACAAACAACCGTTTGTCTCGTTCCTCCCTCTCCTCTGTCGTTGGGAAATGTCCCCTCTTCCTCTTTTCAAACAAGTTGGAAGGGAACAACGAGCCTATAAAAGATTCTTCAACATTCCAGTCAAGAAGGAAGGAAGAAGAATCTGACCTGAAGATTCCCCCTGATTCTCACCCCGAGGATAACCCCTACGAGTCTTGAGCTCCTTCCTAGTGAGGGGCTTCTTGGGAAGAACCAACTCTTCTTCCTCCTTGGGGGCGATTGGAACAAGAGTCGCCTTAACGGTCGGCGCGATGATGGCGAAAGGGTGGGAGTACCCTTGGTCGAAATCCAGGAAGGGGTTGGTGAAGTCCATCACCAGCTCGTGGGTGTAGATGTCGGACATGGTAAAGCAGAAAGGCGTAGAGGTACAAGAAGACGAGGAGTATTGCTGGAATGGCGGAAGAGTATCGACTGAAGACAATGGAGACAACCGGACCAAAACCATCTCCCTTATATATCAAGAAACTGGTTATCAGTCAAGTCCCCTATCTTCGTCGGATCTCTCCGAGCCCCTATCTGTCCATCAAACCCTCAACCCTGATGACTCAGTGTGACTTCTTCATTTATCCTTATATAGGTGATCTCTCTCACGATCATTACCAATCATTCTCACGAGAGATCACATGCGTTCTCACGGTGCATCTTCCTTATTCATTTCTTATCTTCATGATGCACCATCACTTATCTCATTGCCCATTCATTCTTATCATACCGTTCGTTCATCCCTTCTTCACGACTCATTCTTCATCACATGCTTGCTTGACAACTTAGTCAGAGGATTACATGATCACAAACTTTAGTATATAAGTACGTACTGATGTTCTGATGTATTCCCCAGACTTTGTCAATCACAGTGTTCTCCCTCCTGACAGGCGGATCATTAGTGATTAACCCCTAGCCTCCCTTGTTCCCCTCTGCTCAGCCCCAGAGAAGCTATCCCTCCTTCTCTAGTGCCGAAACGCGTTACCTCGGCCCCTTTTTCTATCTACCCGAACTACGGATATTCCGGAGCTGCAAGTTACGCCAACACATACGGGAGTGGTCTGTCTCAACCCACTCTGAAGAAATCTGCGGTTGCCCCACAACTTCGTGTACCGAGTCTCAAAGGAGACTAGCATCGGTTCAGTAGGCCTGTTTGTGAGGTCGGTTCTGACAATGACAGACCTTAGCCTCTGCCTCAAAGACCTTCTGAAGGACCCAGGTTACCATATTGGCCACCATACAAAGACCTTGTTTGACGGATAAAGTCTCGCTCCAAGCTGGAGCATTTGGCTCAGTATCCACAAGGTTCTTCAGGATCATCTTGTGGAGAACTTCATCATTGATTTTGGACCAATCCAGATGCAAGACCTCAGAAGAACGAATGCTCCATTCCCAGATCTGATCATTGCGAGAGCATTCATGGAGAGTGTCCTGATCCCAACAATGAAGGTCTTGTATTGGTGTTCCCATCTGGATCTTCCCCTTCAATATATGGTTAACAATCTAAAACAATAATTGATATCAACATCCTTTTCCCCAAACCCTACCTCACCATTACTTACCTCAGAGGGTTGAGGATAGTGACCATTACCATTAAAGGCCTTGTCAAAGGATCAGTTCTCCACTTGGGTAATAGTCCTCATGGCATGATCCAGAGTATAGTGCATGCGACCATAGGTACCAGTAACCTGAGGGAAGAACTGGGCAGGTGTCTGATTGCTGTTATTGGTGGCAAATTGCATAGTAAATGTGGTAAACACAATAATGGGATAAGTGGGAATGTGATGGAGGACCCCTCGTCTCCTCAGATTCCTCTTAACCATTCCCTCCCTAGCCAATCACAATAAACACCACTCACCATCACCACTCACCCCTATCACCCCACTGCCAAGTTCGTGATGGTCCTACCTCAAGTCTGAACACTGCCTGGTCATATGATCTCAAGTCTATTGTTGCTGAGTAACACTTTTCTGAAATTTCATATTTGACATTTTCATGATCACACTCTTTTATTATCAGCCTCCAACCTTTCTATTGTTCCCATTCATTCTTATCTTTTAACACCCTCTTTATAACTCATAGGACTATCTTTCTGCAGTCCGACAAGTCTTGCTGCTTAGTATTTTTCATTTTGTCATGTCCCTCTGACCCTTGTTGTTTGCTCTTTATCTCAGTCCACATGTCACAATTTTGATGCTCTATTCTTAGATTTCACCTAATCTTCCCACACCATTCATTTTGTAGTGTTATTTCTTCCGCTTAGCACTTTTGCATTAGTGGACGCATTTAGTCACTCCTCAACCAAAAACTGTCACATGTAGTACTTAAGGACTGGCTTTCCTGTTGTAAGAACCCAAGCTTGATATTACAGACTTCTCCTCAGCCTGAGTCCCTCAATAGGCTTCTTAGCCAAGATCTGAAGAGTCCTGCAAACCTAAGTGTTTCACATTTCAATCTCCTCACTCAACACCTACCCTCATCTTATCTGATCAACAAATCTCTCATAATGTTAATAACCTCTAAGAGGATTATAGTAAGTGTCATCATTACAACTCCCTCCATTAGTTGTTAGAGATCCAGATAGCTGTGCTATCCTGGTATCTTTGTTAGTTGCCTGGTATTGGGACAGACAAACCATATAGAGTCACTTATTTGAGGTGTTGATTAAGCTTGGGCCAGAGTGGCCCTGACAGCCTCGACTTTGACTTGTAGACCTTCAGCCTGAATAAAAGTGCATTCTTCATCATTTGACCTGAAAGATAAGATAAAGTGTGAAGCAATAAGGTAAAAGATAAAAGATGAGGGGTTTGAATGAAGAAAATATGTCATGGTTTGAACATAAGGAGTGTGAGCATCTAGAACTTTTTAGAAAGAAAACAGAGGGAAAACTGTAAAAATCATGACAGGGTCCTTGAGAAAGTGCTGAAGAATGGTCTTCATCAACAGGGCAAGCTTGACAACTTTGATCTTGGGCATAGACTAACACCACTTGATCATCTGGCACTTGTTTGTGATCAAGTCAAACATCTCAACAGAACACATCATGATGATGCAGATGTCTGGGAACCACCCAGTGAGGCATTTGACAAGGGGCTGTAATCATGTCTGACAATGTTGAGAATTGTGATGTCAATGAGGTTCTTGGCAGTGAAGGTGTTGATATAAATCACATATTGTGTTGTAAAATCCCTGATGATGAGGGTGGTGAGACATGGTAGGTCAATGAGGAGAAGGTTAACATCAACAACTTCAGTGGAAACCTACTGTAGGCCAGCAGTGTCCAGTATGAGCTTGCTTAGTAGGGGACTCTACTTGAGCATATCATGGAAATCATATATGTCAGGGTCAATGGGGGAACCACTGGTGGATGTCATGTGCAACACATAAACACAGGGTCAGGGAGGAGTAACTGATCAGACTTTTACACCACAGGATAACAGCAAGAGGGATCTTACTGGAGGGTAGAGGTTACAGCAACTGAAGGACATGCCAAACAGTAGATATGGGATAGTAATGGGAGATGAGAGGAGGAAGGAGCTAAGAGTCACACAAGAAACAAGGTAGTAACCTTGGATATTCCTATGATATCAAATCTGGGGAGTACATTGTATCCAACCTGGGTATATATATAGGGTAGGCTCATATGCACAGACCAGGGAGGGTATAAAGAAAAACCAAAGGGAATTAGTAATGTGCTGTCCAGAAATAGAAATAGTTTACAAAAGAAGAATCACAGGAGAAATGGATCATGATAGGATCATAAGTGGGTCATGAGAAAGTCATGAATCAGCAACAATAGAAATAACAAAGAAGTCAATGATATCTAAGAGCTGATGTGGGGCTGATGACTGATGGTTTGGATCTTAATGTGGATGTGATATGGATATCTTAGATCTGGATTGGACCATATAAGGGGTTATCATTAGTTGATGACTTCCCAACCACCAGCCAACACCATCATGCCTGCTTACCATTCTTCTATCTCCTCTATCTCTTCCTCCTCCAAGGCAACTCTTTGTTGCCAATATGAGTGAGACATTCAATGTTCTACGGTCAACTTCAATGTTTGGGGTTGTATGTTTGCAAGAAATTCAAGAGTTGATCCTTATCCAACACCACTGTTCAGGATGACAACAAGTTTGAAGACTTGGGGCTTAATAATTTCATCATTGCTCAATGTCAGATTGCTCATCATTGTCTTCATTGTTGGATGGAGTTCATGTCCACCCATCATAGAGGTCTGATATGGTATGGGACTGAAGACTGGGACTAGCTATAGGGATGGCTGCTGTTGAGTCAGATGTTATCACAGGGTGCATAGAAGGTTTTTCTGAAGTAGAAAAATGAATGAAACACACTATGAAAACTACAATTCTGTTGGCAAATTTTGTGACTTGAAAAGTTTGAGGAAAAGTCAAAATTTCTTATTGTACCATTCATTGTTCCTGAGAAAGTTTAATGTTAATTGCACTTCTTAAGGTGCAAATTTGCTAATGGAATTTACACTTTTCATAGTATTTCCCACATGCTTTCCACTTCAAAAAAAGCCTTTTATGTATGCTGTATATGTTGAGTGAAAGGGTATGTTTAATTTGATTTTGATAACATCATGGCTCAGGTTTCTTCTTCCAGGTGGACACCCCAGACCCCTCAAGAGTTTTACTGTCAGTGGTTGAGAGATTCTCCCAATCAGGATAGAGATACACTTGTAAAAAGTTCTTTAAGAAGTGTATTTTCTCTTTTCTTCAGCCAACAAAAGCAGCAATGAAAAACTCTGTGCTAATTGGAGTCACAAAGTTTGCAATATAAACTTGTGAAAAGTTAACCATGAGTAAGATAACCAACCTGGCTTCGTTATCAAGCCAAGAAGATTAGTAAGTAACTGCATCAATAAGAGCAGTGATGAAGGAGCCAGTTGGGAAAGGAAGTGGTGGACGTTGACCAGCTATTGGAGTCAACAGAATTGTGGCTTTCTTTGCTGAGTACTTTAGTGAAAGGCCCTCCTAGTCAAGTTGAGCATCTTCACTGGAAAGGAAAGCCTCCCCTACCTTCTCCAAGATACAGATAACCTCCTTGAGATATTGACCCCAAAGAGCCTCAGCCCTTATGTCCTGGTCCAGGGACAAGAATAGTGACCCCTCAGCACCCTTGTAGACTTTCTGAAAGTAGGAATCAAGTTGGTCATGTAGGCTATATCCAATGTACTCAAAATGTTAGGGCATTAAATCCTCTCTCTAAAAGAATTAGTAATCAACAACTTCTATCAGAAATATTCTAAGAGTATTGAAGGCACTAACTGGTCTCTTGTGAGCACACTCCCTTAGATGTACTCCTTGATTATCCAGCACCTCATTCTGGTGGCCTGGGGTTACAGTCTCCTGGCTGAGGAGAATAAGCTTGCTGTAGACAGCTTTGGATGTATTCTGAAGCCTTGGTACATGGGCCGTACTTTGTTTTTCTGAAAGAGGGAGTGGGTTAAATATTGCACACCCTTGCTGAAGTGCATGGATGAACACTGTTGCCCACACCTAAACAGATGTTCAGATATTCTGTCAGGATAATTCAACAGTGAACACAATACACACCTCCATCCCAATATCATTGACTTTTAGCCCTGAGAAATAATTGAAATTTGTGATTCCCCGCCACTATTTATTCCAAGTTGAATCAGCAGCCCTCCCAGGTTGGGAGGTATTTCAGTCCACTCACCAGGACTGGGAATAGGTTTTCTTTTTCTACTACAGCAACAGGGTGCATAAAAGGGTTTTCTGAAGCAGAAAAGCATATGGAAAATGCTATGAAAACTACAAATTTCATTAGCAAATTTTGTGGTTTGAAAAGTGTAATGAAAAGTCAAAATTTTCTTATTGTGCCACTCATTTTTCCCAAAAAAGTTTAACTATAATTACACTTTTCAAGCCACAAAAATTGCTAATGAAATTTGTAGTTTTCATAGCATTTTCCATACACTTTTCTACTTCAGAAAACCCTTTTATGCACCCTGTGCACTGTGGCTACCAATCACCAGTTGCGCATTATTGATATCATCAAGTAATTCATTCTCAACCTGAGCAGTAGATACATTTGGTTTGTCCTTAGGACTACTATTCAGGGTGCCAAAAGGTGTAGGGTTTTCTTCTCCCCCTTCTGACCAATCATTATGAGAGTTATCTTGTTGATTCAAGTTGCCCCTAGGCTGACCACCATCAGTTATGTTTACTGATTGGTCAAGGCCTTCTCTTAACCAATCGCCATCAGTAACATTTCCTGGTCAATCTATGTCCTTTGGTGAATTACCAGCATCACCTTCCACAGGTGGAACCATGCGATCTGCTACCTCACTTTCCTTTTTACAACACAGCCTAGACACCTTCCAACTACTTGCCTGCATGTACCACAAGGAGTCCTTGGTAATTAATTATTTTGGATTCATCCCCAGAGATGATTTCTTTACTAAGAACAATTATTTCCAGTCACAAGGAGGCCCATAAGCCCAGTTTCCCAGTGGATATCTGCAACTGCACCTTTGAACTTGCAAAATCCCATCTTGCAGCACTGGACTATCATGGACCAGTTGTGCTTGCTTGTGATGACACCAAACTCTTCACAGCACTCTGGTTATTCTAGGACAAGAAAGGAGTTACTTCCTCATTGGTGCATGCAATGGGCCTATCTGGGTTATCAATGTGGATGCAGCTCAAGAGGTGCTAATGGACCCTGAGGTCAAAAAAGCCACCAGGATGCATCACATTTAGTTTCTATATTAGCACAACAGTGACACAAATTCCCTAGATCCACTTATGGTGCATGACAATCCCAGTGGATGGGGTTGCACCAGTCCTCCTCACTGTTCTCCCAATCTCTGATCATGAGACCTACATAACACTTCTTCCACACCTTTAGAAGGTTCTCATGGTTTGATCAAGGAGAAGATCCAGGTTGTCTTGTATTTTTGCACTGGCACTGAGGTTGAGTGGAAGATCCAGCAGGGGATTCTAAAGGGGGCTAGAGAATGTTTACAATACATGATAAAGAGTCCTCAACCAGGGATGCCAGACACAACAGTTACCATCCCAATCATCAATGGCCAGCCAACTTCCCTCTTTTGGGACTCAAAGCATGCCTCAAAGACCCTACAGAACAACCTGTTCTCTGGTACTCATTTGTTGATACTTGGGAACTACACCCTGCTGTATGCAACTATCCATAACCTTGCATTTATGAAGCACATGGTGCATAAGAGATGTTTCTGAAGTAGAAAAGTGTATAGAAAATGCTACGGAAAGTACAAATTCTGTTAGCAAATTTTGTGGCTTGAAAAGTGTAAGGAAAAGTCAAAATTTTATTGTTTATTTTGACTTTTCCTTACACTTTTCAAGCCACAAAATTTGCTAACAGAATTTGTACTTTCCATAGCATTTTCTCTTTGATTATACTTTTTGAGGCCCAAAACTTGCTAATAGAAGTTGT
>Ga0307511_10006233_pt1 | contig 12024 bp, 5 predicted proteins | sample 13_EM_MG_FD_200266 | JGI IMG/M metagenome (GOLD analysis project Ga0307511, IMG submission 200266) | Populus trichocarpa ectomycorrhiza microbial communities from riparian zone in the Pacific Northwest, United States - 13_EM | ecosystem: Host-associated > Plants > Roots > Unclassified | place...
ACTTATACAATAGGTAGATATTGTTTTACATCGTTGTCGGCAGGTGGGATGGCACAATGCTACAACAGACGTCATATTTTTTAGCCAAACCCAATAACAAATGGCTATATGCAAACGCTATTGCAAAATCACAGCCTGAATGCCATCAATTGTTAACCGTATTGCTAACCTTTACAGCTTCTAATCAGCTGCCAACCTTATGTGCCTGGAGAATTACATTCCAGATGTTCTGACTGCTTGGTAAACTACAATTAGATTAGCCAATACTGCATCTACAACTACTCGAGTTTCCGGTTGAAAAAATTCTACCCTAATCATTGCTGCCGATGCTGAATTTATTTATATATGAAAGTGAGCTCTAGCTAAACGAACACAAATTGGACAGAATCCGATCGACTTGTAAATAGGTGAACCTATTGCAGTCGCTGGGATGGGTATACTAATTCTTTTTTTTGTTGGTAAACCAGTACTCGTAAACCTTTATTAATTCAAGTGCGTTATACACCAAATCGAGGAATTATTTAAATTGTCCGTGGGCTTATGGGCCCGGAGAATGACATTTTAGATACCCCGACTGCTAGGCAAACCACAATTACATTAGCCAATGCTGCTTGCCAGGCATCTACAACTACTCGTCACGGTGTTTCTGCCGATGCTGTAAGAATGATTAATTTATTGAATTCGAAAGTGTTAACGGATTATGTCGGTGGTAACCTCTTAGTTCTAGCTGTTAGAGGAGAAATTGACTTGGGAATATATCGATCTATTGCCGAGCTCCAGTTAGGTATACCCTTATTAATTCTTTTTTATATTTGTAAATCAGTACTCGTAAACCTTTATCAATTCAAGTACATTATACACCAAATCGAGGAATTATTTAAAGTGCCCGTGAGTGGCACAGTGGGTATGCCGCCCGCGGGCGGCCGATGCCCGCGAGCGGCCCAGAACATATATAACCCAAGAGTCACTGGCACATACTTGCTGAAGATGGCATGTGGATATATTAATGCAATAGAAATACGGAGACGCAGAACAAAAGTCTTTTCCCATTCCTACTTCGGAATGGGGCTTGGCAGCATATGCATATTGGCTTGGCTTATGCAAAGTATTATTGCATTGACCAGGCTCTCCTCGCCCATTTCCTCCCCAACTATCATCCAATCCAATACTTCAGCTATCCCTGCATTCAAAGGTCTCTCCAAGAGACCGCAAATCGCCACCTGAGTATGAGTCAGTCAACATGTATCTGTGGAAATAAGCCGGAGGAATGGAAAGGGAGGGATAACTGGGAAATTGAGCAGCAGGGGTGGCTAAACCAGACTAGGGTGGCTGGTAAATTGAGTGGAAGGCCTAGCCAGCAAATTGAGCGGGAGTTCAAGTGAATTGAGCCTGGCCGATGCACTATTGTCTTGCATATGCGAAATAAAAATGCATATATGCCAATATATGCGCGCATATTCTCAAATAGGAAGGGGAAAAGACTTTTGTTCTGCGCCTCTGTAAATGAAGCATTAACAAGTGGACACGTGGGGTCCATGGACTGAGTTCTTCAAGAAAATACACACAGCATAAATCTTAATCTCAGAAACTCAATATAAGAAGGCACTGAAATACCTTGCTTATTCAAAGGCCCATTTGGTACTGATGCATGTTCCTACTACTTCCCTAGCATCACGCTCGACTTGAAAGGTACTTCATTTTCTCTATGATGCTCCTACAGAAAGTTGCTATTCTCCGCAAGTAATAACTCACCCGGTGCGCCTGACGGGATCTGTTCAAGGATGTCTCTATTGTTTTAGATTGAGAACGTCAAGCCATGTATATCTGGTAGTAGCCAGAAGCCAACATGTCAGCCGAGCAACCAATATCTGAACTATAGCCAATGATCCTGAGAATACCTACAGGGAGCTGCTCACGAAGAATTTCGATCATAATGCCTCGGGGAACTGGAATGGACCACTGTCCATTTTTAGTGGAACTTATATATAATATACCCTCTCTCCTCCCTAGTCTAGCTATGCGATATGGGTCAAAGTTGCGTTGTCAAGCTCAGTCCGAGGCAGCAGCCAGGTAATTTCCGAAACCATGAGGCCGGAGCCACCTGATTGCTGTAAACAACTCACATATGTCGTACTGCCAGACCGCCTCCGTCTCTCGGAACTCAATTCTCTGGCCCCATACCCCATAATATCCAAGTCCAGTTGCCGTACAACTGCAGTTTGGCAGCTGAGCCTGTTATCGGGGCCTTCCGGTGTGATGGAAAGTAAAAAGGGGGATCCCGAATTGCCATATTGAATCAAGAGTAAATGAGGCAAAATCTGTAACCCCCCTTTATAGAAAATGAAATCAATTCCTAAAACATTGATGATACAATGATGCTTTGCCTAGACTTCCAGGTGATTAAATTGCTTCTCAGGGGTTCCACAATGGAACCTACTCTTCCGAAAGAAAGTGGATGGCGAGTGAGTATCACTGCAAACGCTCTTCTCAGGGGATCTACCTCAGAAGCATAGGCCCCATATTTCAGATCACCTATGAACTAGTCAGAGACAAATTGTGTATGAATTCCATAAGCTCATCATATTAAATACCTTCTCCGGTAACAACCCATTGTTCCTATCAAGGGCGTTCCTAGCTTGAAGTATTTCATGAATTTGTGACTTTACAAGTATCTGTCCGTCGGGGAGAGTCTTGAGAAACGATGCTCATCAGGGGCCCTGCCATCAGATTATATCTCAAAGTGAATCAAGGTGGTGTCGAGTCTATATCCCGGCTTTGGGCACAGTTCACAATCAACCTGAACTCAACTTCCATTGGAGCGAGTCTTCCTTATAGGTATTATATAACATAAGTCTTGCAAGTCTGTACTATTTCTGTCCTCATATATCAGATACATTGATAGTGAAATGAAAAAAAAGCGAGCGGCCAATGCATCATACCCAATGGAACTGAGGTACCTGCTATGGCCAGACAAGTGTACTATTTATCAATCCCAATTCCCCAGAAACCAAATTTAACGCCAAACTCCACTGGTCGTGTATTATCCTCGATTATGGGAATCACTTCTCGTTCGCAAGTTGTCGGGAGTGAGAGGTATTACTGATGGTGGAAGACGATATTGTTCAGCAACCCCCCTTTCTGCTCTAATCCTCCGCACCACCAACTACCTACCCGTAGACGGCCCATACCTCATCACACTTTCGGAACTCTCCCCGGTAGAGCCCCCCCAATCTCAACCCCTCTTGCTCCCCTATTCCCTAGGAATTCATTCTCCTCCCTCCCCGGCTTCTGCGGAGTCTGCATCCCCCCTGGCCCCATCACCAGCCCTGGTGCATGTATCTTCGGAAGGGCATTCGATGGTAATATCGTAGTCGGAGGGGGATGTGTCTTGAGGAACGTAGGTACTTGGTTTGTAAAATACGAGCGCTGCATCTGCCTCTGCATGGCTGGTGCTCCGGTGAACTGGGAAGGGGGATGAAGGAGAGCTGCGGTGGTGCTTGCGGAGATGGGGTTGCGTATATTTTGATCAGCTTGTGGGAATTACTTGGAGACTCTGCTTTGAAGGCTCGCTTGGGAATTCGAAGGCTGAGGGTGTGAGTGGATTCCAAGGAGCGAGAATAATCAGTTTAAGATCTCGTTGGGCGCCCATTTCCGGTTCCGGCCAGATCGTCTCTTGACGTCAGTAGAGTGTCATTTCCGTTTTCGGTGGATACCTGTTTTAGTAGGCTTGGCATTATTTTTGATTTCTGAACCCTAGATCACTTTCAACCGGACTAAGACTAAATGAGCAGCAGCGGAGTATAAGTATCATAGGTATAGCATACATATGAGAATCGTATACCTGTACATATAATTAGTTGAAGATGTAAGCTATGCCTGTTGTGATTGAGGTATTTAACCTTGTTTTCGCCAGACTACTTATGGTTTATGTAGCCCTGCAAAGATGACAAACATGTGGCAGGCATTTGGTCGTGCCAGCAGCCGGCCTTCCGTGAATGGCGCTAGGAGAGAGCGAGCTTCATTACCCTGAACTGAGTGTCATGGGAATTTGTAGTAGAACACAATCTTGCCTTAATGGTTTGGGAAGCTTTTTCCTCTTTCGGTCCAGTAGTATGGACGATACAAAGCTCATGGCCCCTGGGCCTGTGGCTATTTTTAAAATTTTTTCCCTTTATTCCCACATGCAATCGCCTAGCAATTCTCACAAATTATAGAGTACAGGTAGATGCAACGATACATGAGCCTTGCCGTAGGATATTGGACCTTGAGTCGAATTTATCTCGATTACACAAATCTCCTACTCTGATGAGCAGCTCATGGGTAAAGCAAATACCTCTCGTCGAACCAGCCGACGGTCATTCGTGATGAGCGATGTAAATAAAGCTCCATCAGGTTGCCTTCCACCCCTCTTCATTATTTCGAACCTCTCCTTACCACCCACCCTCCACTAGAGCTGGCTCGGCCACAATTCTGTGACGGTCGTCGTGTTTGTGCTCCTGGAATTTGACAATTGGAACCACGGTGGCGGTGATTGTTGTTTTTGGAGGATGAGCGTACTCATACGCATATGGGGTATGGCAAGGATACTGGTACTCGCAATGGTCTGGGTACTGAGTATATGGCTCATACCTGTCTACCTCATTCTCACAGCTGAGGAGAGTCATGGTGCAGGTCTCGGTGGCGGAGAGAGTGGTATAGGGGTACTCATAGGTTGCAGTAGTGGTGTAAAGCTGGCAATATGGTGGGCAAGGATCCTTCTTGAATTCGCAGGTTGGGCATGGCTCCTCGTAGTAGCAGGTTTGGCAGTATTCCCTGCAGGTATGGACGCACTCTGGCACTGGATCATGGCAAGTGCATTCAGGGGCCTGGAAGACGGGCGTAGGGAAGGGAGCGATATATTGATTCATGTGTTGACCATGATCGTGTCCATGGTAGCGGTGATGGTCGGGGTGGTCATGGTGACCATGTTCATGGGGGCAAGGGAACTCATTGTCGCTACAATTGAAGATATCTGAGCAGCAAGTGGAAGAGTAGCCAGCGTCAACCTCCGCACCAGCAGCGGGTGCAGCAGGGCTGCCGGTCTCCACCTGGGCGAAGGCAGTGGCGAAGAGTGTAGCAACGACAAGAAGGGTGCTAATTGCTTTCATCTTGAAAAGTGATTCCTGAGATCGCAGAACGGGGGATGGGGAAGCAGGGTATTGCGGGAGAGGCGAGGGAAGGGGGTTTTTGTACCTTGATTTCTCCAGCGCTGTGCGTGCGGCGAGGGGCGAAAAGCTGCATTCGCTCAACACAACAGTAAGGTCTAGCATGCTGTGCTCTGAGGTTGTTTTGGATCCGGCAAGAAAGTAAAAAACAACCTTCCGAATCTCCGGCAAACGAGAGTTAACATCGATATCAACACTTACTAGGTAGTTGCCGCGTATGGTTATTCTTTGGCATGTGCGACTTCGAACTCTACTATTCATGTGCAGATTTTATACAAGCTGCACTGGCATCTGAATGAACGTAGAGAGCTCCTTGTATGCTGAAGAGAAAGAGAAAAGATCCCCTGAGTTTAGCACAAGGTAAAACATCATTATGTGGTAATTGATTTAAACATGCACTTATACAGCACCATATGAAATTTGCACAAACCTACGGTCACGTTAGGTATAGTCCATGATTCGAATATATATCCGTTATTATATCCCGGAAGCCGGAAGTACTCACCTGCGGGCCGAATCCAGTCTGTGAACAATGATACCGGTGTCATGTTAGAGGCAATTTCCTGTGCCAACCATAGTTTTATATACTCGGATATTCTCCATTGGATGAATTAGTCAGGGGCTTGGTCATCTATAGATAGTTCATATACTATGACTTGGCACTCCTTCTATCTTCAGCCAACGAATATCTAGAAATTCGGTTGCTATGGGCCGAATAGGTTAAAATTAGATTAGAATGCTTAGAATGCATTATAGATTTGGATAGTCAAAGGAGGCTCGGCATCTCTAACTCAGCCAGGGAAACTCTTCGTCGATTGTCTTACTGTGATGCAATTGAAGTTTGCACCTATATATAGCAATTGATCTATGGATCTAAAGAGGTATAGGTGCGCCTGGGAGGCGGTAAAGCACGGCTGATGTACCTGGAGCTTGGTGCTGCGACTTCCCGCATTTACTGTCAGATGTCTATCCTGCAGGTGCTCATGGCTCATGCTTTCGGCTACCAATAGAGATAAGCTCGGGGGGATATCGCGCCGGTGGGGCCGTGAAGAAGCGGGGGTTGTTAGATGAACTCTATTAAGATTCCCAGCGCTATGGTTGGTATTGTGCTTGGGCCTTAATGAAGCGAAATTTCGGGATGCAGGTTGATAGTGGTAGGCACCGATGCCCTTCTCCAATGTGCCTGGACTATTTATATTGCTTTGATTTATATCCTCCTCCCGCTTCGGGATATCAACACCTGCGCCTGGGTAAGGCTGGGAACGGCCTGATCAGTCTAAATTTTCCAGTAGGTAAGGAAAAGCGCTGGATCATTCTAAATCGTCCAGTAGGTAAGGAACAGCGCTGAGGGTCAAAGGACTGTCGCTTCCATGGCTCAAGTAGAGCTTCGACCAGAATCAATTCGGTGCTCTAAATTTGTCCCTCCATGACGTCGTGTATCGTACAGCTAGGTGGCAAAAAATATCATAACCCCCCTACATAAAAAGGCCCAAACACTGCATATTGGCTAATTTTGTATGGGTTAGGGGCAAGACATAAATTGCATCTTTATGCAGGGTATGATAATTTTTGCCACCGGACTGTAGTATCGTTGAATTTATAATGGGCTTGTGACACCAAAATAAGGTTCTGAGCCACTGATAGATCGATATATGTAACTAATCATCCTCGCAGCTGCAGATAGTTTCAGCCGAATATCTGGGTCTGCTTTCTCCGGGGTATGCCTGCCTCAATGGTACTCAACTTCCTGTACTCTGTACTCCGAGATGTCCTGCATAACACGTTTGGAAACTTCGCCAATCCAAGCGTAGAGGAGCTGGAAAACCAAGCTCTTCACTTCAATTCCCCCAAGCTCCCCATGCCACCACCCTATCGCGGCTGAAGCAAAATTTCTTCCTTACCTCCGCCGCCCTATCGCACCCAAAATTATAAATGTCTCGATTATCTAGATACTTCCATAGTCATTTCCTCTATGTCCGATATAGTAATTGTTCTTGTTCCACTATCCGCATGTAGCAAAAACTGAAGGATCGTCATATTGTCAGCTGCGAGATGCTATTGAACTCTGACCTCACGCTATCTGCAATGCAGGTTAGGCTGTTACTCTGCTGAGGAGCCCAGTCGCAGAGTCATATTGGGAAATTCACGTCTGGTACGGTACGCCGAGTCTTAGTGCTCCGGTGGGTGATACGGGTTAATAAAACAGTTCCTTTGTGCGGGGTAAGCGATATAACTGGTGAGCTGCAGCTCATAGTCAGGTTGTGAAGGCGAGCAGCAGCTCGAAGTGAAGGCGGATAGAGTGCCTATCTAGGTTGATCCGAGTTACTGGGCAGCCACATGGTTTGGTTAAAATAGATGAGTTCGGAGCCCTGTGGTAGGATTGTATGTTTGCCTCGCAAGAGTCGTCTTTTAATTCCCAGATCTCCCCAGAATTTTATTCCTTCCATTTCCCCCAGTCACTTGGTTTTTTGGGCTTCATTGCCTGTGTTCAGTTTTGCGACAACTTGCTGTGTTATTATCCAAAGCATAGATATTTAGTGTTCAGCTTTGGTGCGTTGACTTGGTGTTCCAAACCTAGCCATGGGTGCCAGGTACGGAGCAAATGCACAACCTCTGTGGAAGTTGTGGGTGACTTTGATGGTGGGATCGATGTGGGACTTGCTATGGGTCACAATGTTACCATTGGCCACGGCCCTGCATAGCACGGACACAATTACCAGTGGAGGAGATAACACGAGAAGTGGATATCAGGCGTAAGTCCAAATCGTGAGGTTGAAGCCTGGCCTTCTGCCGAACCTCCACGAAGTACCCACCCGAAGACCTGCTGCTGATTCTATTAGGTGACAGAAATCACAATATGGATCCGGCAGTCGTGGGATCTTCCCAGTTCGGAATTATTTGGCGTAAGAAGCTTCTCGGAACATATAATGGATGGACAGAACAAATATACGCACAAGCCCTCGTCTATACCCCGGACCCCAGCGCCATCGGCCCCACCGGCGAGCCACGCCAATACCTTTATGTCGCATCCCAGATGAACATGATTTACAAAATTGATGCGATCACTGGAGATATCCTCCTCTCCCGAAATCTTCACATACCGTTCCTCGTGAGTGAGCTTGATGGGTGCAATGATATTTCGTATTGTATTGGAAGCACAGCCACTGGCGTTATTGATCCAGAGACCGGTACATGGTATTTTACCACAAAGACGTACCGAGACCAGACTGGAGTTGATAAGGGGAGAATGAACGGACGGTATTATGTGCATGCAATTAATACCACGTCATTGGAGGAACAACCGAATTTTCCTGTGGACCTTGAGGGGTTGATCGCGACTAATAACCCTATCCGCATGTTTCAGGGCGGAATTCACCACCAGCGCCCTGCGCTCATGCAGTACCGTGAATGGATTTATGCTGGTTTCGCTTCCCATTGTGTCCAGTACAACTTCACCGGTTGGGTAATTGGGTGGCATAGAAAAAGCGGGGAAATTGTGGAAGCATTTGCAACAGAAGGAGGCCCCGAAGACAAGAAAGGTGGTGGAATCTGGATGAGTGGCGGGGGACTTGCCTCAGATGTGCCAGGGAGAATAATCTTCGCCACCGGAAATGGGTATGCAAGTCAACTAGATACCATTCCAGTACCGGGAAGACAGCCTCCGACAGCCTTGGAGGAGGCAGTTGTGCACATGAAGATTGGAGATAATGGGAGATTAAGTCCAGTAGATTTCTTCATGCCATGGGAGAAAACGGCGTTGGATGGAGCAGATAAAGATCTGGGGACATCGGGGATAGCCTTGCTGGATCCAAAAGTGTTCACCTCACCATTGGTAAAGAGGATAGGGTGCATTACCGGAAAGTCGGGAAAGCTGTATTTCTTGAATTTGGATGATTTGGGGGGGTACCAGATGGGTCCCAACAAGAAAGATGCCGTCCTCCAGATAGTGGAACTAAAAAATTCAGTTTTCGCCACTGCTGGCTCATACCCGGGCACACCCGACGAGGGAGCATACATCTATATAAACGTCGTCCAGCATGAAACGGTGGTATTCAAATTCAGCGTCGGCTCCAGCGGCGAGCCAGTCTTCACCCAAGTCGCAGAAACTCCCGAAAAGACCGCCTACATCCTCGGTGTTGGACATGGTACCACAACCTCTTTGCATGGACAGCCTGGCACTGGCCTATATTGGGTAACAGACATTCAGGGCTTAAATCTTCGGATTTACGACGCAGTTCCTAAGAATGGAAAGTTGCAGCTCCTCAAGGGATTGAATGTGCCCGGTCAAGTCAAGTTCTCCCGCCCTTCATTTGGAAATGGGCGCGCCTATTTGACCACAAGTACTGGCGATCTTGTCATGGTTGGTTCACCAGTTAACCCACCGCTCCTATGTGACTCCCCAGTCCAATTTAGAGAAGTAACGATGGGTGATGAAGCTGGAATGATGATGGAGGTTTTGTGCAATGCCAATATCGCAACCACCGTGACTGACATTGTGTTGAGAATTAAGGCGGATTTTACATTATCAGGTTTGCCAACCCTGCCACTAAGTCTCACGAAAGGACAGAATGTGACCTTCATGGCAAAATTCTTGCCAACGGGACCAGGCCCATTATCTGACGACGTTCAAATTGCGACAACAAACAGTGTGGCCAATTATGCTGAGAATACTCCGGTGGCACTCCGCGGTAGTGGTAGGAGCTTAAAGTCTATCCTCTTTATCAGCCCCAATACCGTTTCCTTCCCCGGCACAATAACGGGGGCAAACCCCAGTGGTATATCAAGGAGCTTTGTCATCTACAATCAGGGTGACAGCGTACTGAAGATAACTGACTATGACCTGTCATCCGTTTCTGAGAGTGGCCCCTGGCTCCCTGAAGGCAGTCTTGTTGCCGGCCCCTATACCTTCGAGACTCTCCCCACATCGATACCCGAGCGTGGATCCGTGACTATCAATGTAAATTTCAATCCTACTATTAATGGAAACTATGGGGCGTATCTTCTGTTCAAATCGAATGGCGGAAACAAATATGTGACAATAGTTGGAACTTCAGGGGGATATCCGATTGCAATGCTGGAGTTTGAGAAGCCAGATGGGAGTGGATGGCAGGTATTCAACAAGAGCGATCCGGGTTTCGCTTTCACCTTCGGAACAGTGTACCAGCAGGAGACAAAGACCCTAAAACTTAAATTGACAAATGCTGGAGACCCTGATGCAGCAGTTCTGGGTGTGACCGTGTCGAAGCCACCTATCGGCGCAGGTCAGATTGTGGGGTGAGTATCTCACTCTAAAGATTAATGTGGCAAAAGAATAGAAACTAACTTGAACATATATCAGCGCACAGAATGGAGTGGATCTCGGTGAAGGCACTCAACTTCTTCCCGGCGAATCCGCTAATGCTACCCTATTCTGCTCTGTCCCGAAGTCCCAAATTAATGTCGAAAGTTACATCGCCACTGCACAGTGGACCGTGAACCTTGGTGACCCGAATTTTGGCAAGCACGACCTCCAATTTATCTGCCATGGGATAGCAGAGCAAGGGGGACCCCTATATACCAACGGTCAAGCCAGGTATAGGTATCTCGGCTGCTTTAAGGAGAATAACCCTGGGAGGCAGCTCGATCAGCAACTGTATGGGTCAAACACCTTAACCAATGGACAATGCATACAGGATTGCTTTGCGCATGCAAAGAATTTTATATACGCTGGAGCCCAATATCATCGGGAGTGTTGGTGCGGAAATACGCTACCATCCTTGAAGGTTGGAGATGAAGATTGCAACTTTGACTGCACTGGTAACGGGACCCAAATATGTGGAGGCAACGGGTACTTTGGTGGAGGCTCTTATATCAGTTTGTTTGGTGACTCTGAGCGAAATGGTTTCAATGGCACAACCCTGTCTAGTACTGTGACTCCCACTTTGCTCCCCTCGAGTACCACTGCACCTCCGAGTCCCACAATCAACCCGGGAAATAGCATTTTTGAATATGCCGGATGCTACGCGGAGCCTGCCACTGGTGGGCGAGCCCTTCAAAACCGGTGGGGTGACGACCGCATGTCAGTCAACGCTTGTCTGGCGCGATGTCCAACGGCGAACTATATCGGGGTTGAGTATGGGAGAGAGTGTTGGTGCGGAATAACCATTCGCGTGGAGGCAACTTTGAAAGAGAATAAAGGGTGTAATATGATTTGCAAGGGGAATGCTGAGGAATATTGCGGAGCCGGTGACAGGTTAAATCTGTACACCCGCAAGCTAGTGACGTCAGTAATAGCAGCTTCCACAGCGGCTATACCCACGGAGGTACCGACAACGGCAGCGGAACAGATAACTACTACTATGGGACCGTGACACCATGGGTGAGGGAGCAAGAGCAGTACGTGGTCCTCTGGAGGGGGCGACAGAGGTTGGGGTGGATTGTCACGGATAGATTGATCTGGTAACTTCCATTGAGACCATATATTTTTGCGTTCAATACGTATACCTTTGGTGTTTCTACCTGCAGCTGAGAATGTGAGAACCTGCTTAGTATACTAGTAGCCTTATAGGCGAAGAGAATTTAGATGCAAGACATTCGAATGTGATGGAGCAGTTGAGCACCTACTAAGTCGGCCTATGGTAGTCCGGTTGGGAGGCCGAGGAGGGTAATGGGCAATCGCAAGTAGTCCGGGGAGATGATGGTTCCAAGATTAGATCTATTAGATCATATATTGGAGTTCGTAGAGGGGCTAGAAGTGGAGTTAACCTGCTCCTATGTTCTGGGTGGGCTACCTTACATAAGGTCCTAAATGATGCGGCGAATGTCAAGATCAGGTAGCTTA
>Ga0307511_10006234_pt1 | contig 12024 bp, 17 predicted proteins | sample 13_EM_MG_FD_200266 | JGI IMG/M metagenome (GOLD analysis project Ga0307511, IMG submission 200266) | Populus trichocarpa ectomycorrhiza microbial communities from riparian zone in the Pacific Northwest, United States - 13_EM | ecosystem: Host-associated > Plants > Roots > Unclassified | place...
ACAAATGGGGATAGTTCGTCCCACAAAAGCGTTGGCTGAACGTGGGGTGGAAAATGGAACGAGCCTCGATCAAGGGTTCAGGACGCACGGACGCAAAGTGCAGGGCTTACCAGGACTTACACAGTTACATACTACCAATGCCGACACGACCCACACGGCACCGAAGGAAAACACAGATCTGCTGTAGGTTATTCAACATGAAGGTTCGATAGCCCCCGTATCCCCAGAGCAGCTTCCCGTTGAAGGGGTTCGAAAAGTTGATTAATAGTGCGGTCTTCGAACGAATCGAGACGACTCTACACGGAGGCTGTGACGTTCACCTACTAGGTCAAAGCTTCAACTTCAGAAGGGTTCTCAGTAGATTGAGTTAGGTACGTACTCCGCGAAGCTCCTCCGAATCTGATGCGGCTGCTGTCTCAGTCTGGCACAGCATCGTCCGCAAATTCTTTCGGTTTGAGGGTGTGACTGCGCCCACACATCCAGCTGATAGTTTGGGGCAACGACACGGCGAGTCCTTGAAATTATGTAGCGTCAAAGGGTTTGGATTACATAAATGCAGCGGGGAGGTAGTAAGTATGTACCTAAATTTGCAGGGGCTACGGTTCAACACACGGTAAATAAGTTGGAAAATGACGAAGCACTGGGATAAGTCGTGACAATGGGAGGCCAATGATTCTCTATAACAGGCCCTGTAATAATGACACCATAAAAGAGTTGACAACAATGCCTACAACACTGCTTCAAAGCAGACATAGGAAAACACCTGAAAACATGTACAGCTACTGTGTGTGGGGCACAACAAGAAAATGTGAAGGGGTATCATAGAAAGAAGGGGAAGCACAAATGCAAAAATAGTTCTGCCACTTGAGTGGGCACACAAGGTCACGAACGGGTGCCTACAGCATATATGTCTCAGTTCTGCTAGAGAAACTACAAACAAGTTACTCACATAAGCAAACCCCGTCTACACTGGCTGCCAGCCCGTTCGAGACGAAAATAGCAGGCCCTCCACCATCAACTAGTCCTGCACAGAGGTCCAATAGGCCTGGTGAGGCTATTGGATGTAAAAATTGGCGCATAGTAGCCCTGGGTAAGCGCGCTCCGTCACTACTCAACTATTGCTCCTGCTTTCCCGCAGAGAGAGCCGCCGCATTGCAAGCTTCGCACACCCGTGCAGAGCGGCCTCTTGTTTGGACGCCATTGTACGAACCCGTTGTACTATTCCCATTAGAAGGCAAGCACCGTGCGCGCCCACACTCCCAATCCATGTCACCCCGTCCTTCACGGGCGTACACTGCATCAGTGACTCCTGCTCGTGCGCCAAGAGTACGGAACATGTCACGAAGCCCTGCGTAGTCAGGCAAGTCACTAAATCGCAGCGAGCGAGCATAGGCAAGGAGGGTGTGAAACTCTCGTGGGAGCGCGGCCGTAAGAGGGCACGGTGCAGACGCCGCCTGAGCGCGGCGCGTAGTGCGTGTCGAGGGGGAATACGTATTAGAACCAGAAGGATAAGCAGAGGATGGCGTGCGTAAGCAACGATGTGTGTGAGGGGTACCTGTAGGGTGGATAGAAGAAGACCGAGGCTTGCGTGGTGTATACCGGTGCGATAGAGGTACAGAGTGCTCGGCTGCAGCCGTCGTGTGTGTAGTCGCTTGGTCGACATCTGAGCTATCAGATTCCGTTTCACCATCGCTGTCGTCCAAGCAAAGGGGATTGGTGGCAGCGAGTGCTCCAAGTGCATGGACCTTGGCTTTGTAAATGGCATCCCACGTCCCAGCCACTGTATCAGCGCGAATCTTCCGCCATGGCAGCGTACCGCGGACGAAGTAGATAAGCATGTATGCCAGTGATTCAAGGTCATCGCGACGTGAGCACTCTAGGGTCCATTGTATGTAAGCATAACGGAACGCGGCTTCTCACAACATAAACTCACCAATCCCTCGGTGGGCGTTCAAGCTGGCGAATAGTGATGTGCCGACCCCATGCCGGCGTTCGCCTCCTTCGCCCCTATCCCGACGCCAAGGAACATGCTCGCTGGTGAGCGGGTCGCGATAGCGCCTGGCCAGGCCGAAGTCGATTACATTGACAAGGCTGGAAGTGGCTGTATGCGGTAGACCCATGACAAAATTGGCAGGTTTGACATCGCGGTGGACGAACGATCGAGAGTGTATAAATTCAAGACGAGAAATCTGGGGAGAGGCATCAAAAACACGTCAAAGAACGTAACAAAGTAGGGACAAGGGGAGGCGGCGATATGTCGCCCGAGACGAATATCGTGCCTGCGATTAGATAAATGAACGCACCAGCTGATCTGCAAGTAGCAATACAGTTTTGAGTGAAAAATGCCTGTTGCACCTCTTGAAGAGGTCCTCTAGAGAAGGGCCTAGGAGATCGATGACCATGACGTTGTAATCGCCTTGTTTACCCGAGTACATGATCCAGGGCACGCCTGGACCGCCCATTAGAGATTTATATACCTTGGATTCTTGCTTTAACGGTGAAGTGAGGGCATGGGGGACAGCTGGCTCTAACTTGATCGCTACCTCCTTGCCAGCAACTGTATGCACGCCCAGAAAGACAGCACCTGGTAATGAGGTGAGATATCAGTGAGGGTGACAGCTCGACGGTACGCACCACAACCGCCGTTTGCGATCTCTTCTTCTAATCTATATTTTCCACCAAACGTGACATCCATTGCTGCAACAGCCGCTCATTGATCAGTTGGAGAGATGCACACAACGACCACACTCACTATGCGAGGTTTGTCGACGACAGACGCGTCGAGGATGGCAGCAACGACGAAGGAGAAAAGAACGTCGTGCTTGTGATGTGGCGTGCCAGTTCAAAATCGCTGGATTACATAATGATGCGGATTTTGTTCGGCCCGCGCTCGATTTGGAAAGGGCGGCCGATCCCGTGATCGCGTTTGTCGCGGTCATCACGTGGCACCGGAAGTGAGCCCAAGACGACCCATTCCAGCGAGAACAAAACGGAGACAAGTGCAGGTGAGTCTGGGGACATGCTACGCACTGGCGCTACCTGGCGGCCTTCTGTGGGTATCGAAGAACTTCATGTGTGAACTCCAAGGCAACGTCTCACGCCCATATCCGTCTGACCATTTTCTAATGCCACTTTACGAACCTCTCAATAGATCCTGGGGTGGTCTGTCTCCATCGCCATGTTGATAGCGGCCAATGTACACTGTAACGTGTCTGCCCTTATCCACGACAGGTATGTGATCGAATTCAGAACTGAGTGGTTAGTGCGGTCCTGTATTAACCCAGGATCCTTCCGATAACGCTCTTATGTGCTCAACTGCCGTGCTTTATTTTTACCCGCATCACATACTCGCACAGGCTTCGCACCCTGCAACATGGAAAGCGCTGCACTGTGAAAGGGGAGGACAAACAGTCTTAAATCACATGGTATCATTGGCACTTATGATATGTACGTGTATCTGCAGCAACTAGTACATCGAGGGCACCTAAGGGACAGACTATGGTAGCAAGCAAAGGGACCACAAAGAGAATGGAATCAGATCCACTGATCAGTCATTCAGCCTTATCCCGAACACCTTCATCGTGATCATGCAACGCCTCCTACACATTCTCCAAGCGGGACGAAATGCTCCAAGTTGAACTCTGACGGAAACCACGGGGGCGAGGTGGGTCACCTAGAACTTCGGCCAACTTCACCCAGAGATCATCTTCTAATGACTTCAGCACGGACAAAGGAATCCCCACTCTTGGGGGTTTCCAACCATAAACTATCCCATGCGTTCCAGAAAGCTTAAAGCTTTTATGGAGGTATGCGCCGAGATGGTATGCGAGTCTGCTACAGCACCAACAGCAGTCTTTACCCACTGCGATGCCGAATTCTGTAGCATCCTAAATGCCATATAGGTGAAACAAAGGGTCACAGTAAAGGGCGGGCTCACAGGATCACTGATTTGCTTCAATAACTGAGGATCATCTGTCTGGATTGGTTCTCCGTAATTTACATAGGCATCATTCGAGGAGGCAAGGTATGACACAAGCCCCATCAGCGTTGCCTCGGCATGAACAGTCCCGCAAAACGGCCGTGAGCAATATTTATTGAAGGTGTCCTCGAGTTGATGACGCAAGCCAGGGTTGTCATTGTCCATGTTTGTATTTCGGGAGCCTGATCCATTCGAACGGCCCACTCTGGACTTCTGAATAGCATCCTAAAGTGAAATATGTCAGAACCACAGCCGAAATCATCATTCGGAGAGAAGCTACGAACATATTCATTCATCATCTCCTTCATGCTATAAAGAAGTGAGTTGCAATGTTGAACCTTAACCAACCCCACGGAAAGATTATCATTGAAGAGGATGCGGAACTTATTGTCGAGGAGTCTGTTCACCGCACCCGGCCATGCAACGAGCGCCTGGAAGTAGCGCAGAAGTTGGTTTCCACGACTTTCGCCTTCATGTTCCACCATGTAGCCCTCTAATTCTTTATCTTCGTCTGTATCAAGGATATGTATCCCGCTATTTCGTACAAGAGCCCGTGCCATCTATACTCACCGACGTCGTCCGACTCTGTGTCACGGAAGTGGTCAGTGGATGTCACAGGGTCAGCACGGAACGAACGACAAACGTACCCTTAGTGAGATCTCCGGTCAACATAGGATTAGTTGTGGTTCGGCTCTTGGTGCCATCTTCGCCCCCTCGTGATTGGATTATTCCCTCTTCAGCTAATAACAGTAAGGTGTCTGCCGCACTAGAACCCCAAAGATTGATCTTACTCACCCACCCCATTCTTGCCTGCGATACAAATATGAGCTATTGTGAGAAGAGGTTATGGGGATAACATACCCCTTTCTTCTCCAGTGGGTGAAGTATTGCCTCGATCAGATTCAATCGGATTTGCTTTGAGGGGTCCTTTCCAGGTCGTTGCAGCGGACCAAATACCTGCTAAAAATTGTCGAATTGGGTTGCGGCCCACGGTTTTGGCAGCTTGCTGATTAGTCGGTTCCGCTTCGCCTGCCACATCTAAACTAGTGCTCCAGCACTCGATTTAATGAACGCTAAAGAATTGACTTACAAAAGTTATCTGTGCCTACATCATCGTAGGTATATGTAAGTTTTTGCAGGTCAGAACGGATCGAGTGATGGACATGCTTTTGAAGGCTTTCCCCATATCGGATAACCCGCTATCGCGCAGATCGGATGTTGTCTGAATAGCCTTTACGACGCCCTCGTTCAACGAAGAGCCCTCGTCTTCCTCTATGAGCCAACGTCGCATGAAGTACTGTGTGGCCAACATACCTTTGATGAGTTTTTCAGGCGAGTTGGATAGCAAGTTGTCGGCCAGATCAGTTTCGGTCAGAAGTGTTTGAACAATGCCTTCCTCCCAATGGATGTACGAAAACAAGTTGTGAGACCACAAGCCGACGTTGGCAATCGCCTCTCGCTCTTCGTCTGTTGGCGGTCTCGGTATCTGGCCGTTCTTCTTTCTAATATTGTGGGCTTCTTCCACAGCTCGACGCAGTTCACTCAGCATCGCTGCAAGTATTGCAGCCCAAAGCTTTTTGGTTTCATCCGAGAATTCCCACTGAAGAACTCCTCTCCCATCACAAATATTCCATTTCATCGTCACTGGAAGATTGAGTTTTGTGTTACATTCTTCTAGCCACTGAGGAACATTCACCCAGCGTGTCTTAATGGTGCTCCTAGTTGGTTGCCACTGTCGAATTTTGTCAGATAACTCTCCATTGCAACGCCACTCGCCAAATTGAAGACGCGCGCGAAGCTTGCGGAAGGAGCGAGAAATGACGAAATTAAGCAATTTAATGTACGCCTGCGGATCTTTAGCTGGATCACACGATGCGAAAGCGGCCAAGAGATCCCCAATATGCGCGCTGAGGTTTTTAGCATCACAATCCCTACTCATGGGTGAATCAAGAGACAAGAATGAGGTAACTAATCTCGAAATTAAACGCACCCATTTATCACTTCCTCGAACGTTTTATCTGCTTTAACTATCCTGTCGACCCTAAGACTAGCGACCTGTGACTTTGGATCATAAGGATTCTGGGTTATGACCATGGTATTCAATCTTCCCGCGGCTGTGAGCTTGCCAGTCACGGCAGTGACCCTTTTCGCATCTCTGTCTCCTTTTTGACCGCACGTCAAGAGGATGGCAAAGTGGCGCAAAAGGTCAGGGACTTGATCGTTGTCAAACACTTGGGGTGGGCCATATATTTTCATACGGAAAAGTACTTGTGTAAGGGTCTCGATTCGCCGGGAAACGTTGGCGAACTCCTCTGCCTCGTTCTGCGGCTCAGTGGGAGAGGCTGGGTCATTTCGCTGATCTGTTCCCGTCAGTTCCTGGATGCTTGCTGGCATAAGAGGTGTCAATGGAGAGAGGGATCTTGTAGGAGTAATGAAGAGCACAAGAGCGACAAGTGATGGCAAGTTCTACCCTAACGAGTGGACATGCAGCTACACAGATCAAATACCGAGTGCCTCATGTATTACGCATGTAACTCGGTATTTGATCTGTGAGCTGCATGTCCACGCGTTAGCATCCACCCAACTGTATTCGCCGTTGGCAGTGTCCAAGATCCCAGGAAGCCAGTCACCCAACGCGGTACGCCAATCGATGCCAGAAGCCGAGAATCTTCTCTAAACCAAGCGTGACCGTCCGGCTTTCCATACAATGCGTCACTGGTCAAGGACTTACAGTAGATTGGTTACTTGCGAGTTTACTATAGCATAGTTTGAATTATCGAGCCGGATTTTGCCGGGCCGTAGATCACATTTTTTCGGTCGACAATTTCTACCACAATAGTCGTCAGGATGTTGGTTCGACCGTCATCTCACACACCACTGCAAGTATTTGCAAGATGTGCGCGGTACAGCAGCGTACACTATTCGTGCGTGAAACGAGTGTGCGGACTATTTTCGGGTGCTAACTCTTAATCACAGCCCGCCCGAAGGACTTCAGCCGAGCTCGATGCTCGAGGCAGGGACACAGGCAGGGCGATCCCCACTGACGGAGCCTGAGTTGTCCTCGATGGTGATCAGAGGACGCGCCATATATGCACCTATTGCTCTTCCTCGGCCCCACAATATTCCTGTTGCATCCCTGCACTTCCGTTCGCATCACCCATTCCTCCTCGACGTGTTCGCCCACTTCGCAGAACACGCCGCCAGTGCTCTCGGTATACCTGCCTCACGGCCTGTTCACCTCCCCACCCAGCGGTCAATGTGGACTGTCATACGCGGGCCCTTCGTCCACAAGAAAAGCCAGGAGAACTTCGAACGCCGAGTACACAAACGCGCCATCAAGGCGTGGGACGCGGACTCGGAGGTCGTGGACATGTGGGTCAAGTATCTCCGAAAACATATGATGCCTGGTGTTGGCATGAGGGTCACGAGGTGGGAGAGGGCACCTGTCGGCATCGGCCAGCAGTTTCTGCAACATAGCATGGACGGATTGCGACTGGACACCGATGCTGATAAAGTGAAGGCTTTGGCAGACCAGATTGTGCAGCACGAATTGAAAACAGATGCGCGCACAGACGATGTCAATGAGTCATGACATGATACCAGCCTGTTCATGCATGTTTTGCGTCTGCATACCGTAGCCACCACTGAACAATCTACATATCGTACTTCCACCTATTCCCGTAAACGTGCTCCTTCATTCGGACTCACTTCTCAAACTGCGCTTGCACGAACTCCCGTATTTTCTTCGTCACCTCATCCTTTACCGCAGAAGGAACATTTGCTTTGCGCCGTCAGATTAGCATGGAGATACGGATTGAACAGGTGCATGCCCACCTTGTGCATATTGAGACACTTCTTCCAGTATAGCCTGGAAGAACGGCCGGTCCATTTTACGAGCACGTTCTGAGTGTATCATGTATCTTCAACTTTTTTTTCTCATCAAGCTTGAAACAATCACCTTTTGCACGATCATGCACTTTTCCGGACCAGCCATGTTCGGAGAGCCCAGTCGACAGAACACGGAGTATCCTTCCAGCCGTAGTTTGAATGCCCAAGCTGTTATTGGCAGAAAAGAATACGATAATCACACCTGTCCCATTCTCCGCTCTCTACCATGCGTCGATGAACTTGTTCGTATAGTGCGTCCGCATCCGGAGCCAGCTTCGACATGGCCAAAGCTGGACAGTGGTGGCCAATTGTTAGCTTTCCAGTTGCTCAACACATGCACACTTGCCACCGAGCGTCGGTTCTCCACTCGCGAGTGGAGTAGTGATAGTACCCCTAATTATAGAGGCGTAGAGGTCAACTTCAACGACAGTGCCAACGATGTGTACGGGTCACGTGCCCAGGGGAACAAGAATAACATTCGCCCATGGGGATACAGCACAAGTCTACATGGTAGTTGTACAAAACTGTCAGGACGCAAACGTGAGTGGAGAGGCCTCAGTGCAACAAAATGCTGTGGGTCAGAGAGTAGAAACAATGTCTAACGAAGCACAGAGGATGTGTTCAAGAAAAGAAACCGTCAAAGAAGTGCCTGGATCTGGTGATAAACGTCATCGTCTTCGAGATAGTCGTCATCCCCTTCGATGTGAGTTCCTTGATGACACGCCGCAGCGTGTTTCCACCTACACAGATGAGGCTCTATATACTGGTTTCTTATTCACACGCACGTACCAGTAGAGTTCCTTGACCTTCACCCGAACGCTGTTATGGTGACAAGGACAGACGATTGAAATGAGAATTACCTTGATATCCATGTCTTTCACGCTCTCAACAGGGATCCATCTCTTGCATTTGTGACATTTGCCTTCAAGAATGTGAGAGCGCTCATGTTTGGCAGGGTTGCAGCGTTCGGTTGTCCGAAAGTCGATGGGAGGGGAAAATGGACGATGAGAGGTTGCCGATATGCCTGTGCAGTTACAAACATCCATGATTCCAGAGGAAGAAAAAACCTCGCTCTGTGTGAATGTGCATACCATGGCTGTATTGCATGTGGTAACTTGACGAAAGTGATGTCAGATACAATGACTACGAAAAGAGGCTCTCTGTGAATACGTCATCAGCTGTAGCCTAGGAGTGCTCGAAACAGATACGTACTACTTGTATGCAGAGAACTTCATAGAAAACCATATTTTTTCGCCATTTCCCCCTCGGGAGGGAGGCTCTACACACACAGGACAGAGTCCAACCTTAGTAGTTCCACGGCCTTTAACAAAGCGCGGAGTGTATAGATCAAAAACACTGCATGGGGGGTTATATACTCCACCAGGGCTTTTGAGGCCAGGAAGGAGAGGGATTAGTCTAAAAAGAGATAGTGTCAACGAACAGTGATAGAAGCACAGACACAACATCGGAAGATCATATCCTTGAGACTGACATTCCGTCAGTGGATTCCAGATAAGAACTAGCTGGGAAACGCCGGTAGAGCCGCGTAAACTGTGGATGATACTGGATACTGCTTGGGAGCCGACGACGGGTCGGGGTATCGCCTTCGGAAGTGAACAGGACAGTTTCGGTTTGGCTGGCAGTGCGTGCCTTCTTGGCTTTGGGGTGATCTTTTCCGGCACGAACTTTCGAAACAGCGCGCTTTCGTTTGCGTCCACCGCCCTTCAGTCGTCTGGCAGCTTGACGTCGTGGCTTAGCGTCGAAAGATGGACTTGAGTCGACTGGGGGGAAATCCGCATCAACTCCTTGCCCAAGCCGAACGCATGCTTGCGTTTGGATATTCGGCGCATCCAAACCGGTATATCCGAACGGAGAAGTTAAAGGAGTATCCGTCCCATTGGGCGTGTATGGTCTCTCGATGGACTGTAGTGACAAGGGAGTGAGAGTCGAGACTGCCGAATAAGGTGATGCTGGGCGGGAAGGGAATTTGCCACCGGATGGTGGTGAGAAGGCAAAATTTCTCGGTGCAACCGACAAGAACTTCTCCATCAGGGATACGGACTGGCTTGAGAAACAGTCGGAGGACAGGTCACCATTTTGAGAAGGTTCATGACTCGGGAGAAGCGAGGACGAGACACTTTGGGATGAATGGAAAGAATCCTTTCGGGAAACCGGGGAACATTCTGTTAATAGACTGTACAACAAAGAAGGGAAACCAGAAGAAAACTGGCGATCGAATGGCGTGTTTTCTTGGAACGGAGGTGAGAATTTGGGATAAACTAAGGATGTGACTGGCGACAGGGAGCCAGGCGACGGCGCCTGCGGGCTTGCCCAAAGCCGGACAGACTGAGACTGCTTTCGAGTAGACAACAGATTATAGGATACGTTAGAGGGGTGCCAGAAATTGGACGATGGAGTGTCTGCCATCGTCGAAAGGGTCAACATTGGGTCTCGATGACGGGTCGGGGAGCGTGGAATGTGTACTGCATCGGGAAGCTCTTCACAAATCGAGTCTACAGGGCTGTATGCGTCGGCAAGAAGGGTAGGAGACATCATTCGCGTTTTACGCGGTGGTGTATGGGGGTCTACATAGCCTGTATGTCTTGTATGATCGATTCAACGCTGATAGACTCTTACCTGACATAGCGATTAGTGAAGGGAATAGGGAGAAGGATTGCGTCGCAGCTTTTGTATAGGAGCACGGAAAGATTCTAACTCCGATGTCGCGGCAGGCCACATGCCGAGTGTTCCTCTGACTTTGCCTTCATGCTTCCGTTCAATCTTCTAGCGTCGTGCGTCTTGCTGCTGGCCTCTGTGGGCCGCAGCGAGGCCGCAGCGTTGACTACCTCTATTGCCCCCAATGAACGATTGTGCTTCTATGCAGATGTCGACAAGGCTGGGGAGAAGATTGGGGTATGGCTAGCTACACACATACTCAACTGCCATAAGACGCTGACTTGAATGCACAGTTCTACTTTGCAGTGGGTATACGCGATTCTGTTCGACTTCATAGGGGCTCATGCAAACCTAAAGGTACAAGCCGGAGGGTCATTTGACATTGACTTCGACCTGAAAGACCCCAACGAGAAAGTCCTTCTTGATGGTCAAAGGGAACGGTCTGGCGACTACGTGCTAACAGCAAATACCGTCGGAGAATATTCCTTTTGCTTCGAAAACGACATGTCCACCTTAACGGACAAGCTCATCGATTTTGACATCATGGTGGAGAGCGAGCCACGGAGGGAAGTAGCCGCAAAACCTGGTCAGATGTCCGACCATTCGAGTCCGCTAGAGGAAAGCGTATATCGTCTCAACAGCATGCTGATGACCATTAGACGTACACAGCGACAGTAAGTCCCTTCTATCCCACCAACATACCCTCTAACTTCGTTTCAGCTTCCACACGCGAGAAACACGTGGCTTTTCGCTGGTGAAAAGCACCCAGAGGTATGGCAACTTTGGCGAGTCGTGCACAGGGCTCACTGTTCTTTTCACTAGTCGTTTATTCTGGTATGCCGTCTGCGAAAGCGTCGCCGTAATAGGAATGGCTGTGTATGTTTTGAGTGTTCAGTGGCTTTCCATCCCGCTTATGACCGTGCAGTTTGCAGGTATACGTACTTCAAACATTCTTTACAAAGACAGGTCGCAGATACAAAGTTTAATGCACGGATCCATACATTACTCTCCCGGTCACATGTCGCTATTTCATAGTCTTCAAACGTATGAGTCGACCAGCTCTGATGCTCAGTCTTTGTTTCTCCCAGAATCGGGAGTCTTCGGGCGTGTTTTACTGAGGTCCGCAGTGATCAACGCCACATTACTTCACACCCGTACCAACAAAGATTGAACGGCGTCTCACCACAGAAATACAGTACATCGCGCGTCTGGGGGACTGGATATGATGTAGAAGGGATCTTTCACGATGACACCCACATGAAGACCGGTGGTGCTGCATATATGCGTCCGATCTACAACGAGCACATCTCCGTTTTAAGATGTCAGGACGAGATGCTTTGCAGGCTACGGTACGAAGGCCAGCCCTCCTACCCTAAAATCATTGGTATTACAGATGACATATGAAAATTGTCATCCTGCCTGACACACTTATGTCTCCTTCCAGTCCACTCGAATTTGTTGATCCTCAACCACTTGCGGGT
>Ga0307511_10006235_pt1 | contig 12022 bp, 13 predicted proteins | sample 13_EM_MG_FD_200266 | JGI IMG/M metagenome (GOLD analysis project Ga0307511, IMG submission 200266) | Populus trichocarpa ectomycorrhiza microbial communities from riparian zone in the Pacific Northwest, United States - 13_EM | ecosystem: Host-associated > Plants > Roots > Unclassified | place...
CAATCATAGGATATGTGATGATCAGATAAATGATTGATTGAGCGAGCAAGTATGGAACCTCAACTAGCACCTACAAAACAAAATAATAATAACATGCATTAGTAATATAAAATTATTACTTAAATCTTATTGAATATCTTAAACTTTTTAGTTGAGAAAATTATTTTACATGGTATTGAAGATTGATGATCAATCACGGATTTGAATGTCTAACACCTTATTCTAATTAATTAAATTGATAAAATCAAGCATAAAATAATGATAGACTTATACAAGTTTTAAACTTATGTGTGATGTTGTCAAAATAACAAAAACTAAACTGAATGTTCTTAGCAGTCAAACAGATATCCACCACTAACATATCATATAGATAAATGTATTTATAAACTAGTAGGATAGGGTTAGGCTAAAAAACAATTTGTAATAGGTTTAATCACACTAGACCATTGAAGTGGCATTAAAGTGTCATAACTTTTGATCTGACAGATTGAAATATTTTCAAGTGATTTCCGAGATCTAGTTTTATAGTAAGATCAGCATGCTTATACTAGTCCCCCTCTAAAAGACCCAAAATTAAGAGTGAAGATGCTGATGGATCCAATTTTATTGTTTTTCAGACTTTTACTATTTTTATAAACCTATCAGATTAACATCCAAAATGATCAAGCTTCTGGTGCAGGCATAGCTGATATTGTATCTTCCGTTTAATATCAAACATAACTTGACAAGTTAATTTGGTTCAAGTGTAAACTAGTTGAGATTCTAACAGGAACACATAGGAACTGTCAGAGATTTTACTTCAGTGATAAAATGCAACTGTTCGGGACTTCAACTTACAGGTATCCATGAGTTTTTACCAAATCATCAACAGTAAACTTACAAGTTAATGTAAAAGAGAAGGATTGAGTATATCTAGTTCATAAGTAGAGACGTGAAAGCTAGTTTAAATTTCTCCATGTACTTGACAGGAAAGTAAACAATCTAGTTTTCGAAAGAGATCTGAAACCTGAGCAAATGAATAGGCCCACGAAGAATACATCCCAGCAAATCTTTCCCGGTACAAAACAGTCCTCTCTGTTGCCACAAAAGGCAGGACTGAGGAGCAATTGTTTATGCCAAAGAATACGATGAGTGCGTACATTGAGCCGACTATATTGAACAAATCCTGCTCGTTTTTTCTACAAAATGAGAACTAAATTATCATGAAAACGCCTCTCTATAAAAGCACTGCCAGAAACTAAATTTCAAAGCATTTAAGAAACATTTTATGAGCAACATATGACTTTTTTTCTGAAAAAACAGGATAAAGGAAAGAAAAACGTTTTATACAGGTTGTGAATTTTGTGGTTTGTAGAAACATCAATGCTTATTGACTTACATTTTCTTTCCTTGCTGCCAGTACAGCAGGCCAAATAGGGAAGCTCCAGAGGACATGAAAGCAATGCGCACAAGATTATAAGAAGGACTTCTCCAATAAGACAAATTTTGTTTCCACAGGCATGCTTTGAGTTGCTCCCATCCATTTTGTGGAAAACGAGTAGGAAAATGCAGTTCTTTGGAACCAGGAGTTGGTGAACTCAATTGCTTGACCAAATCTTCATTCTCCCTGCAGTCAGAGGCGTAAGGTTATTATTCCTTCTTAATATCAGTGCTATAGATCATCATGGTTTTTGTACTTACTGATACAAGGTAGACCCTTCATAAATTCGACCAAAATCTACACCAAGTTCAGCCTCTGCAGATTGAGAAGTAACTTCTAAAATCCATGTTGCAGGATTGTAATTGTCCTTAATCTTAGGCACACCAGGAATACTCTATCCAATGAAGTCAGGGAAATAGAATCAAGGTTGATGAGGAAGTCTGTCAGCTACCAAAAGTACCTGAAAGACAATGACATAAAAAACAGAGGATTTCGCGACAACTAACCTCAAAGTACTCAATCACCCTGCTTGACCCCTGGCCTAATGGTCCAGAATAGATTATGCGTCCTCCGATTTTCATTAAAATCAACTGCAGTAAAGAGTAGGATGTGTCAAAACCTCAATTATATGCACTATGATCTCAGATATGGATATTAGAACTTTCATAGCTTTAGCTTTGCCATTTCAGCCATCGATGTCTCTGTGCAATGGCAGATGACTTGGCTTCAGGTGGTATGGGTAGACGGGTTCTATTCTTACCAAACCAATGGTGAAGAAGAAACAAGAGTATCAATTTTATCATTACTCTAGTTTTACCTCATCAAACGCCTCAAAGATATCAATACTTGGCTGATGGATGGTGCAAACTACTGTTCTTCCCGTTTCAACTATATTCTTTGCTGCTCTCATAACTATTGCAGCTGCTCTTGCATCTAAACCCGAAGTGGGTTCATCCATAAATATGATAGATGGATTGGCAACGAGTTCCACTGCTATAGTCAACCGCTTACGCTGCTCAGTTGATAAACCGCTAACTCCTGGCATGCCTACTAAAGAATCTTTGATCTCATCAAGCTCGATAGTGTCAATAACTTCATTTACAAACTCCTGTAAAAAAAAAAGAAAAAGTTGATCATAAAAACTTGTAGTACAATCCAGTCTTAATGATTAAGGTCCAGGAACAAAACTATTAGTTCATCTTTTAAAGGGTATCATACAGTTTTAGTTCTCGCATTTATCTCAGGTGGGAGCCTCAACCAAGCAGAGTATACCAGAGATTCTTCTACAGTAATTTGTGGGGAATGAATGTCGGTTTGCTCACAGTAACCTGATATTCTAGCAAATGAATCCTGAACCTTTAGATACCCGCCAATTCTAATCTCTCCCTCAATGGTACCACCAGTTTTCCTTCCAGAAAGAACATCCATAAGAGTTGTTTTCCCTGCTCCACTAACACCCATCAATGCCGTGAGGATGCCAGGTTTGAATGCACCAGTAATGTCAGAAAGAAGCCGAAGCTTCTTCTGTTGATTACCACGTTTTCGCATTTCCTGAGACAAGTATAACAACATTTTTTAGACAAAGAAACTGCATTTTATGACTGTCGATAATTATCTTGGTTACCAGTGGCGTATCAACGTAGTACTGAACATCCGCAAATGTCATAGCAAGGGGCTCAAAAGGCAAAACCATCCTTCCTGCAAAAATTATTGATTGCAACACTTGTAAAGATGTGGAGATATCTCTCTATCACTCTATGGCCAATGTAGATTACCATGAAACAGTCTACAAAGACAAAAGCTTATGTACAAATGCTATATGTCAAAATTGATGAGAGAAGGAAGAAAACAAGCACACCCTTTTTGGTTTCTGTACTAGATTTAGCAGGAGCAGCAGTGAGGGTCATGTCCTTATCAAAAAAATCGCGGTCATTTATTTTTCCTTGCAGCTGATTGTACTTTTCACGAGAAATAATAGCACGAGAGTTTCCTGGGGCTGAATAAGGATCAATGTATTTGGTTAGCATGGATGCATCTACATATATATTATAAAGAAAACCCACGAAGCAGTGGAAGATGGACTCACGTTTTAAGAAGGTTAAAGCCATTGTGAAACCGATATTGAGAAGCACTGTCATCCCAATCAATGCACCAACTGATATCCAGTAAAAGTAGCCATGAAAATCTAATCCACGGCTTTCTAGTGTTTGTTGTCCGATGGATGTGTAACCAGAGACAACCTGTGTTTAAAGTCGAAGAGTAAATCAACTTCACTACATGAATGGCTTTAAGGGTCCTTTTGTTTGTGCGGCCAACAGCATGGTTAGCCTCACAAAAAGGATCAAAACATGCTTCTTTTTGCTCTTGCTCCTGCTTTTGTGTTTGTTATGGGATATAACCCTTCACATAAAAAACACGAGTAAAAGCAGCAAATTCATGTTTTTGCTGCTGTGTTTTTCGCTTTCCACTAAAAGCAAAAAACAGAGTAGCAAAAACAAACATACACAAGCTGCACAAACAAACACACAAAAATAACTCATTTTTGCAACTGCAGAATAATAGGAATCTCACACACCATCTGGATCACCTAATCAATGAAAATATCTCAACAGAGTTGATTTCTACCCGGTAGGAATATTAGATTCTCTTTCCAAAAAAAAAAATCTTCCAAATTACTACCTTAAACCAAAAAAAAAACCGACTGAATTTGTGCCTTGGTGTCCAAAGAGTACCTACATAAGGCTGAATACTTGAAAAGTACCTTTTCCCACCGAGGAGCAAGAAACTCATTGACAGTCAAACCTATCTCACCATATGTTAATGGAGAAATCCAAAATCCCCATGCCAGCCAAACAGGCATAGCGGCTGCAACAGCACAAACTATTAAGGAAAATCATTTGAACAATACCACAGGATTATGAGGAGCAGTATGAAATCTCACGTTTTGCAATTACGAAGCCACCAAATACTGAAGCAACTAATATAGCGAGAGAACCAGCTGCTGTTGAAGCAACCACAGTTTGGAAGACAGATGCAACAAACCGAAACATGGATGTTGATGTCAAGTGTACCAGAAAGAGTAGAAGGAACTGGCGGAGAAACCTAAGAAACACGACTACTCAGCAGATGAATAAAGAAATTCATGGCATCCAAAGTTCCTAAATAAAGAGTAGCCATAGTAACTGAAGTAGTTGAGACATTAGCTGGTTAACCTCAGCCAGAACGAATCTATAGCTTTCTCAACCTCCAGAAAACAGTAATAGTTCTTCTATGCATCCTATGAATGATATGTACTATAAAAACTTCTTAGTGGGTTCACATATACTCTCCCCAGGTTACTGGTTTTGCCTCATCATGGAAAAAAGTGTTTGAACTGACAATAATATCACTTTTTCGCAGCCAGAGAGCAGGTTCGTAAGTTGTTTTTTCATGCAGAATCAGGTATAGCCACATACCCACTCTTGTGCATCATATTTACCAGTAAGTTTAACTTTTAAGTGCTTAATTTTTGAACCCCCCATCTAGAGCTTACCTTCCGAACTCAGGGCTGTAGCCGATGACGTAGTAAGTAAGAGCTGTCCAAACAAAAGCTTCCAAGAGTGAAACTGGAACTTTAAGGATAGCAGAAGGGATCGCATAAGCCCAAGCAGGATAAAAACATAGCTCTCTGTGTTTATAAAAAACTGCAAGTCGAGAGACAGTCATCTGCAGCTCTGGAAATCCATCTACAAGTAAGATAAGCAGTCCATAGAACAAAGCACCCATGTAATAGCTTGCATGGATCGCATCAATAGCCATTCTTGTGCGCAGTAAGACAGTCATTGTTATTGAAGCAATGATAAATAGCTGTGCAAAGAAGCAGGGATGTTTTCCGATAAGCTGGCTGGTTTTTTACAAGTAAAAGCTAAAATATTTGCGGATGATGGGTATAATGAAAGATACCTGTGTAGTTTTGAATACATATATAAAAGAATTCCTTTTCATTAGAAGAAATTCTCTTACACTGCAAGCTTTGAACATTTCCCATTTTGTTAATGAGTAGCTTGTAAAGGATAAAGCACTCTTGTGGTTTTTAGACTTATCAAATGGCTTCGAGATCTCTTCCTCTAGATTCTTGCCAAGCTGACTTTCTTTGAATTTTTTAACAAACTGGTCAACTGAAACATAACGGTATGGTTGTTCAGTAAGGAACCAATATTGTCCTTGATCTTTTCTGGAAATAACCTGGAGCAGAGCAAAGGAGTAACACAAGTCAACTTTAAAATGAAATATAAATGGAGAGACAAACAGAAGCTTGAAGACCCACCTCTTGAAGGAAGTCTGCAACACCTTTTCTTTCAGGGCATCTAAACCCACAGTCCTCAAAGAATTTGCAAATACTAGAACGTGGGCCGTGATACACAATCTTCCCTTCTGTCATTAGAATGATGTCATCAAAGAGATCAAAGGTCTCTGGTGCTGGTTGAAGTAATGAAATCAACACAGTAGCATCCATCATATGAGACAAATGTTGTAGACAAGATATAATTTGTAAAGTGGTTGAGCTGTCTAAGCCATTTGATATTTCATCCATGAAGAGTGCTCTTGTTGGCCCGACAATCATCTCCCCTGTAACACAAAGGGAAAAAATTCACAGGCATCAAATGAAGTTCAGCATCTTGAAGATCTTGAGGAACACATATTCTCTGAAGTATCAGTTCTTATCTCAAGCATAAAATACCTGTAGTCAGCCGTTTCTTCTGACCTCCTGAGATACCTCTTCTCATGGCATCGCCAACCATTGTGTCGGCACAAATATCAAGTCCTAGAATCTGAAAGAAAGGGTAGGATGAAAAATATTGTAAAACAATAGGATGTTTGGACACTAAGCAAATAGAATGTAAGACTTCAGCCCTGTGGAATAAACCTAGTAAATTACCTTCAATATGTAATCTGTCTGAAGGTTACTTTTCAATCCCTCAACTGATATTGCCTGCCCACAAAAATAAAGTAAATAAATTCTTCCAAAACATGTAAGCGAACCTTCTGAATATCCAAAACATGGGATCCACCATGTCTACCTTCATGTAGGCATCCACATCAGAATCTGGAAGTATTCCTGCCTGCTTCTCCCTTCTACTGACTTCCATCATGATCTCTTTCATGAAAGGACAACAAATAACATAAGGTTTGCCAGGAAAATGAGAAGGTACTCTACAGAATCACGTTGAGAGTTTGATTTCAATTAAAAGAAAAATTCACCACTTGTGTCTATAAGGAATTCTTACCAGCTCGGCTTCCTGCTCCCTGACAACGTGCTGAAAAATCAATTGTTTCTCTCACTGTCATCTCTGGAATATGCAGATCATATTGGCTTACATATGCTGAGGATTTCTGAGGAACAAACTCTTCCAATTTGTGACCATTGTAAGACATTTCCCCAGCAACCTTTATAAGAAGGTATGGATCAGTGAGTAACTTAAAGCTGAGCCGATCCCATTTCCACATAACAATTTTAATTGTTTAGAAATTTGAGAGATTTAGGCAGCATTTCAAGCAGAAATCTCACAAATATAGTCAAGTATGATGCATTTCAGAGTTTAGTGAATATATTAATGTGTTCATGGATTCAGTAAAATAAATTTCAAGTGAATCAAATCTCTACAAACACCAGAGTCGTTTAGACAATAAGGTACACGACTAACTTCCAAAAATTTCTAAACATTTCCTGGAATTCCCCATTACTGTTCTTTAACTCTATTGAAAATTATTTTTCTCTTATTTGTGTCATAGAAGCAATAAAACCTTCAGAGAATGGCTCAGTTTCCCAGAGAGAGCCAACAACATGGTAGTTTTTCCACATCCTGGAGGACCGAGCAATAAAGTCATCCTGCAAAAAAAACATATACAGCAAGTGAACTTGAAGTCATCATGTCGGATTCGGTACATTTCTTGTTTCCAACATAAGTAATGGAGCATATGAGCAAACACACATTGATACAACCCCTGTGAAGGCTAGAAAGTTGCTTATTAGAATATACGACCTCATTACTTAGTTCCCTTAGGACTCATACGAATACTCTTTCCCAAATTAAACTATAGACTTTTTTTAATCTCAAAGAGAAATCTTCAGTTTAGTTAGCCATTACTACTTGTGTCTTTTTCAAGAGAACTGAGCGAATAAATGGTGAATCAGAACAGCAATTTTGTCAGTGGCCATCGCTATGCTGCTGGTTTAGCATGTGGGAAGGAATGAGATTGAGGGCTCAAGTGCTCCTGTTCTACTACTAATTGAACATAGTAAATCCCAGCTATTTGAAGGCTACCTTCCTGGCTTAATAACGCCACTGACATCTTTTATGATGCTTATCTTGGTTCGTTGTTTCGAACATGACAGATTGGCAATCCCCTGTCACAAACAGAAATAGTTTAGCTTTTAGCAGTTTATAAATGGAAAAGTAATGCAAAAGCATCCCTAATAAATCAGAAATTTACATGGAGAAATGAAGACGAGATAAATGGTGCCAAACGAGTATCAAGAGAGTTGAAAAGGTTCGTAACAAGCTCAGATTTCAGGATTATCTTTAAGGGAAAAACTGCACTAATTACGACCAAAAAACCAGGCATCCATATATCCCTAAAAAGCTATATGTCTCTTGTTTTCAACACATCAAACGGTGCAGGATTTGGAGCTTCCTACCAAGAGTTATGGTCATTGTTCTGACAAGTGCGCAGGCTGATAAACCAATCTGCAGATCGAAAAATCCTGCTGCCGTATTTTGCAACATGCAAGACTGCCCTCTTTTTGTCAATTAACATTCAATGGAGCTTTGACAATCTTACCTCCAACTCTCTTTACATGTCAGTAGCCTTATTAGTCAATAAAAACAGCAACATAGGCTAACTAGAGAGGCTGGACATGGTGACAGAATTTGTGTTGAAGCATCTGCCCCTTGGATTTCATTTCTGCCTTCTACTTTAGCTAGATGAAAAACTTGTCTAGGTTTAGAATTTCTTGTTTGCTGTTTTCCTAGCTTGGAGGGTTTGTTTCAAGTATAAATAATTGTGTTTCATCAATTTAGAATATTAAAACCAAGCTAGCTGAGCTAGTTAAGTGTGTTTCAACACTCACAGACTTGCTCCACCTTGCATTGAAGAAAAAAGACAATCGTTTCAAGTTAAAATTTTGCAATTTTCATGTTGTAAAAGATGATCCAAAGGTTAATAGAAAAACACTTGGAGAACTTATTCCTCTTACATGCAGATACTTACAGAGAGAATGCTCTTGGCAGTGTTCCATAGAGTGGGGAGAGGCTTTCCCTGAACTATCTCGCATTCTGATTCAACACACAGATTTTTGTATCTCACTTCCACAGTGGGCAACTGCACACCAACTCTGAAAAACATAATTATAACTAGATCAATAAAATGATTAGATTTAATATCTGGGAGGCATCTATTGATCATATTACATATGTGGAAAATATACATTAAACATGAAGGAATTGAAGTTAATATGTGCACGTAGAGTCTAATATTTCAAGGAATTCTATCAGTTCGGTACTCAGCAGAGCAACGTTTCCAATTGTACTTTAATATGTATGACTAGACTGTCAGCACACGTTTCAAAAAGGGCAAGTAGAAAGGTAATTACTTGTCAATTCTTTTCCTAAGTTTATGCAACAATCGGAGGTTATCATTTTCAATGTGTTTGATGAGCTTCTCAATGAACATATGCCGTTCTTGAGCTCCAAGTTTGGCAACATTAATAATTCTCTTCCCCCCCTTAACATCTCCATTTCCAGCGGTGCCATCTTGCTCCTCAAATAAAGCAGTGGTAATCCGTTCAAAGGTTGGTAATCTCTCAACATCAACCCATTGTGACACATCTTCATCATCAGCATCCCTACCATGCTCAGACTTCACAGTTGAAACGCTACGAAAACTCGACACATGACTCCTGAATGAGGTCTTTATGCTTCTTCCAATCTCTGCTAACTCAATCCGAAATGACTCTATCTCATCAGGGCCAGCCAGCTGAGCCATTGTCAGATAAACAGAAAGACTTGAAGAGTTATATGTATATATAAAAAAAAAATGCAAAGATTCATGTCGATGAAGTAATGGAATGCGTCGTAGATTCATGCTGCTGCTGCAGAAAGTCGTAGCTATTATTCACGCTGTTTGTAGACATAAAATAAGAGTTGATGTTTAACTCATGCTTGCTGGGCTGCCAGATTCTTGCACATTGGTTTTATAAAGCTGTATAGGACAAGGTGAAATCAGCAGATATTATTAAATACAAGACATCAAGTTCCATTCAGCTAATATTATAATTATAAGCATGAACAAGCATCCAAACTCTCATATGTACAGAGATTGATGCCATTGACTTTGTTTATTAACACACACACACACACACACACACACACATCTATATGGGATGTTTACATTTTTTTTATTATCTCATGTTACAGAATTCAAAATGAAATTACTTTAATACCAAGATCAGTTCAAGAACAAGAAAGACTATGTATAAGATAAGGTTAAGAGCAGTCATAACATCGGCCCTGTTATTTTCACACACATGAAGGGACATGCTTGATGACAGAATTAAATACAACCCAGCTAGAGTGGCCTGCACAAGAGTATGAAAAAACTAAAGTAGGCAAAATTCAAATTGTAGTCCGTTTGAAGGTTATTATAAGATCGACTCCAGGCTCAAATTAAGTAGGTTGGATTGGCAGGACAATTCAAACTTTGACTTTTAAAAAACAATAATGACATCATTTTAAAAAGAAAAAAAAGAAATCGGTTTCTTTCATTGACTCAACTCGGGTCGGTAGGGCACCTGGTTGACCTATCAGATTGCACTGGGTCTTTCCCTTAACTGACATTCCCTGCCATTAGAAGTTTCAGTTCTGGTTAGGCCAGTATATGTAGAACATCACAGGTAGGGCAGGAGCTTATGCAAGGAAAAACTTTTCTAGAGTAGTAAGGATAGGTTTGGGAGAACAAAACAAGTAAATACGTAATGTGATATTATAGGAGGAGATGGTGGCCATTTTTATGCTTCTGTTACATTACATTATGCTCGAATACATTTATAATTACAGCATCTCGTTATTTAATTTCAGAGACAACTGAAAAACACCCCACACATGTTAGAAGTACATGGACAGAACCACAGCTGATTAATAATGCCGCTGGCATCTCTTAGGATGTTTTTCATGGCTCTTCGTCTCAAACAAGATAGACTGACAAACCCTGTCACAAAAAAAAAGCTTGAATGTTAAAAAACAAACAAAAAACAAAAATCCACTTGATTATGTTCTACTTTTTCTCACTTTTGCATCGGGATATGTAGCATCAAGTATAAATTTAAAAAGAAGTCTGAATTGCAAGTCAAATGTGCTTTTTGACAAATAAGGTCATAACTTTTAGTCTCATTCTCTACTCTCTCTTTTTTTTTTTGGCATCAAGGTTGCTACTACTCCATAGGGTCTCTTTCTCTTGCAAGAGAAATATGCAATGGATCTTCTTTCTCGGGCTTCTAGGACAGATTCTAAGCCAGTTCAAACACCCACAAATACACAAATACATGGTAACCCGCTAATCCTTTTGATAAATATTCTTATTTGTTTTTATTATAAGAAAAATATTGAATTCTTATTCATTCAGTTTCTGCAATGCAACAGTCTTCCTTCAGAATTGGAAGTTCTTGCTATTTGAGTTCAAGAACTCTACTGCGATTGTCTTAACTTACAAGTTGAGATGGGCTTGATGATGCTACTGTTTTTGTAAATTTTGTCAATAATTTATTTTCCAGTGATGTTGTTTTTATCGAATTCGACGTCCAATATTTGTATAATATTAACTGTAATATATTACTGTTTTATTTTATAAAATTATTCCTAGAGTTGATTGTTAAATTGTTTTTTTTTTTTTTAGTTTAACGTGGGTGTCCGGGCCAGCTTGCGTGCACCTCGACTAATCCCACGGGCCCTGAAGTTAACGACCATGTAAGCCTCAGTGGCCATCATATGAGCAACCACAAGGCTCGAACCTGAAACCACAGAAGGAGCAAACCTCTTGGTCCCATGCTTTTACCACTAGACCACCACCTAGATGGTTGATTGTTAAATTGTTTTAGTATGACACAAAATTGATTTTATATTTGTATTATTTTTCCTAATTCCCTCACCTTGTCTTTGTTTAAGATTTTGTTTTTGTTTCAACTTGAACAATCATAATTAATTTTTTTTCTTGACTTTTTAAGTTTATATTTTAACATTAACATCTAAAAAAAAATTGAATTCTTATAAAATATATTAAATTAATGTTAGAGGTGCATCATTAATTAGTGTTAGAGAATAATATCAATCATCTCTTGTGATCTTACCTAACAATTTAAGCTATTGGGTTGAGATGGTTCTTTGACAAGATATCAGAGTCTTGATGATCAAGCTGTCACGACCCGATTCCCGGATCCATGACCGGCACATAGGCAAGGTTCCATACCTATGCGAACCCAAACTTACATACAAACTTATCCATACTCAATCAGAGTTCAACGCAGCATTAATAACAAAATCAACTTCATAATATAATTGAATTGTCTTA
>Ga0307511_10006237_pt1 | contig 12021 bp, 12 predicted proteins | sample 13_EM_MG_FD_200266 | JGI IMG/M metagenome (GOLD analysis project Ga0307511, IMG submission 200266) | Populus trichocarpa ectomycorrhiza microbial communities from riparian zone in the Pacific Northwest, United States - 13_EM | ecosystem: Host-associated > Plants > Roots > Unclassified | place...
AACTCAAAAGAGCTCGTCATCCCCCGACTTGTTCGGGGGACCCATTCACACCAACAGCTCCAGGCAAACCCAGGCCCGCCGCGGGCCGCTCCCGCACGCCCGTGGGAAACCGCGAAGCCTCTTCGTGGTCTTCGTGGTCTTTGTGTTCAGACCGGCGTCCCCGGCCGCCGCACAACACCCCAAAATGTCCGATCCCCGCGGATGACCCGGGCCGCGCCGCGCCCTATCTTGCGCTCATGACCGACACGCTCGACTTCGAAGCCGCCCCCCTGCCGGACACCACGCGCACGCCGACCCAGGACGGCCCGGCGATCCGGCTCTACCTGGTCGACGGTTCGGGCTTCATCTTCCGCGCCTTCCACGCCCTGCCGCCGCTGACCCGCAAGTCCGACGGCCTGCCGACCGGCGCGGTGGCCGGCTTCTGCAACATGATCTGGAAGCTGCTGGTCGACATGAAGGCGCAGCCCGACGCGCCGACCCACCTGGCGGTGGTGTTCGACAAGTCCGAGGTGACGTTCCGCAACAAGCTCTACGACCAGTACAAGGCCCACCGTCCGCCGCCGCCCGAGGACCTGGTCCCGCAGTTCCCGCTGGTGCGTGAGGCGACGCGCGCGTTCGGCGTGCCCTCGCTGGAGCTGGGCGGCTACGAGGCCGACGACATCATCGCCGCCTACGCCTGCAAGGTCCGCGACATGGGCGGCGAGGTGGTGATCGTCTCGTCCGACAAGGACCTGATGCAGCTGGTCGGGCCGAAGGTGTCGATGCTGGACACCATGAAGAACCTGAAGATCGGCGCCGAGCAGGTGTTCGACAAGTTCGGCGTCACGCCGGACAAGGTGGTCGACGTCCAGGCCCTGTGCGGCGACAGCGTCGACAACGTCCCCGGCGCCCCCGGCATCGGCGTGAAGACCGCCTCGGCGCTGATCAACGAATACGGCGACCTCGACACGCTGCTGGCCCGCGCCGGCGAGATCAAGCAGGACAAGCGCCGCCAGACCCTGATCGACTTCGCCGACCAGATCCGCCTGTCGCGCCAGCTGGTGCAGTTGGACTGCGACACGCCGCTGCCCGAACCGGTCGAGGACCTGGCCGTCCGCGATCCCGACACGGCGACGCTGGCGGCCTTCCTGGAGGACATGGAGTTCCGCACCCTGGCGCGGCGCGTCGGCGACGCCCTGGCCCCCGGGCGGGAGGCGGCCGTCGCCGCGGTGGTCGCCGAGCGGCAGGCCGCGGGTCCGCCGCCGCCCAGCCACGACGCCATCGACACCACCGCCTACGAATGCGTGCGCGATGTCGCCAGTCTCGACGCCTGGATTGCGCGGGCCTACGCCGCCGGCGTCGTCGCCTTCGACACCGAGACCGATGCGCTGGGGGCCTTCTCGTCCAACCTCTGCGGCGTCTCGCTGTGCGTGGCCCCCGGCCAGGCCTGCTACGTACCGGTCGGTCACGAGACCGACGGGGGCCTGCAGCTCGACGCGCCGTCCGACCTCACCCAGATCCCGTTCGACGTGGCGATCGCGCGCCTGAAGCCGCTGCTGGAGGATCCCGGCGTGCTGAAGGTGGGCCAGAACGCCAAATACGACATGGCCGTCCTGGCGCAGCACGGCATCAAGGTCGGGCCGATCGACGACACCATGCTGCTGGCCTTCGCCCTCGAGGGCGGCCTGCACAACAAGTACGGCATGGACGAGATGTCCAAGCGCATCCTCGACCACGAGCCGATCGCCTACAAAGCCGTCGCCGGGATCGGCAAGGCGCAGAAGAGCTTCAAGCACGTCGAGCTCGGGGCGGCGACCTGCTACGCGGCCGAGGACGCCGACGTCACCCTGCGCATCTACGAGCACCTGCGCCCGCGCCTGGTGCACGAGAAGATGGCCACGGTCTACGAGACCCTGGAGCGGCCGATGCCGGCGGTGCTGGTCGGCATGGAGCTGGCGGGGATCAAGGTGGACCCGGTCATCCTCAAGCAGCTCAGCCACGACTTCTCGGTGCGCATGGTCGAGCTGGAGGCCGAGGCCCACCGCCTCGCCGGCCGGCCGTTCAACCTGGGCTCGCCCAAGCAGATCGGCGACATCCTGTTCACGGAGATGGGCCTCGGTTCGCGGCGCACCACCGCCTCCGGCGCCCAATCCACCGACGCCTCGCTGCTGGAAGACCTGGCCGCCCAGGGCCACGAACTGCCGCGCGTCCTGCTGGACTGGCGGCAGCTGTCGAAGCTGAAGGGCACCTACACCGACACCCTGGTGGCCGCGATCGACGCGCGGACGGGGCGGGTCCACACCTCCTATTCGCTGGCCGCCGCCACCACCGGCCGCCTGGCTTCCACCGACCCCAACCTGCAGAACATCCCGATCCGCACGGAAGAGGGCCGCAAGATCCGCAAGGCGTTCATCGCCGAGCCGGGCCATGTGCTGGTCAGCGCCGACTATTCCCAGATCGAACTGCGGCTGCTGGCCCACGTGGGCGACATCCCGCAGCTGAAGAAGGCCTTCGCCGAGGGCCTGGACATCCATGCGATGACCGCCTCGGAGATGTTCGGCGTGCCGGTCGAGGGCATGCCGGCCGAGACGCGGCGGCGCGCCAAGGCCATCAACTTCGGCATCGTCTACGGCATCTCGGCCTTCGGCCTGGCCAACCAGTTGTCGATCCCGCGCGAGGAGGCCGGCGCCTACATCAAGGCCTACTTCGAGCGCTTCCCCGGCATCCGCACCTATGTGGACCGCATGCAGCGGCAGGTGCGCGCCGAGGCCTTCGTCACCACCATCTTCGGCCGCAAGGTCCACATCCCCGCCGCCCGCGGCAAGTCGCCGGCCGAGCGCTCGTTCGCCGACCGCGCCGCCATCAACGCGCCGCTGCAGGGCGCGGCCGCCGACATCATGCGCCGCGCCATGATCCGCATGCCGCAGGCCCTGGTCGACGCCGGGCTGAAGGCCAGGATGCTGCTGCAGGTGCACGACGAACTGGTCTTCGAGGCGCCGGAGGCCGAGGCCGAGGCGGTGATCTCGGTCGCCAAGCGGATCATGGAACGCGCCGCCGAACCGGCCCTGTCGATCTCCGTTCCGCTGGTGGTCGACGCCCGGGCCGCGGCCAACTGGGACGACGCCCACTAGGACTTGATGCAACCGAGTGCGCCGCTCTGCGCTCTGGCCCCCAGGACAATTGTGAGGGTTAGAACATGCACGGCGTTGGTCTCATAACCGCGATCCTGATCGGCATCGTCGCCGGCTTCATCGCTGAAAAGGTCATGCGGCGGAACCACGGCCTGCTGACCAACTTGGTCGTCGGCGTGATCGGCGCGTTCCTCGGCGGCTTCATCGCGACCGCCCTCGGCATCGGCACGGGCTCCGGCGTGATCGCGAGTCTGCTCGTGGCCACCGTCGGCGCGATCCTGCTGCTGGCCTTGCTGGGCCTGCTCCGCCCGCGCCGCGGCGGCATGTTCCGGAACTAGGCGCTGGCCTGGATGAACCGCTGGTCGGCGCCTTCGAGGCGCACGGCGGTCAGCACGCCGGAATAGTAGACGCCGGTGTCGATGCCGATTCGGTTGGCTTTCCGCTCCGGCCGGTCGCTGGGCGTGTGGCCGTGGACGACGACCTTGCCGAAGTCCTCGTCGGACTCCAGGAAGTCGTAGCGGATCCACATCAGGTCGCGGTCCTCCTGCGCCTCCAGCGCCACGCCCGGCCGCACGCCGGCATGCACGAACAGGTAGTCCCCGACCGTCAACGACATCACACAGCGCCGCAGGAAATCCTGGTGCCGGCGCGGTAGGGCGGCGGCGAGTTCGGCCTGCACCCGCGCGGTCTCGGCCGCCTCCTGCCCGAACGGCGGCACGGCCACGCCATAGGAGCGCAGGGTCGCCTGGCCCCAGTTGCCGATCCAGTTGGGGCCGAAGTCGGCGTCGGCCAGCACCCGCAGCAGCGCGTCCTCGTGATTGCCCTTCAGGCAGACCACCTCGAACGGCCCGTCGGCCTCCAGCGCCAGGATGGTGTCGATGACGCCGCGACTGTCGGGCCCGCGGTCCACATAGTCGCCCAGGAACACCAGCAGCGGTCGCTCCGCCGGCCGGCTCCGCGCCAAGTCGTCGGCCAGTTCGCGCAGCAGCGGCCGCAGCGCGTCGGTGTGCCCGTGGATGTCGCCGACGGCGTAGACCAGACGGCTTCCCGTGGTGGGCGGCGTGCGGACGGATGCTTCAGTCATGGCCTTCCAGGACCTGCGACGCCGCCGATGTGGGCGATACGCGCAGGCCTGGCAAGCGGGACCGGCTTAGAACACCCAACCGGTCGCGGTGGCGTGCAGCTGGTTGGCGTGCACGCCCTGCAGGAAGATCGAGTCCGTGGCGGAGCTGGTGAGGTCCGCCGTGGCGTCGCCGCCATCGGCCCCGAGGTCAGCGACCAAGGCCTTGCCGCCGGTGAAGGTGATCGTGACGCCCGAGGCGCCGTCGGTCACCACCGCCGTGCGGCCGACCGCCAGCATGGCCGAGATGTCGATCGCGTCGTGTTCGCTGCCGGTTCCGAAGTCGACGACGGTGTCCTTGCCGTCGCCCGGCCGGAAGGTGAAGACGTCCGCGCCGACCCCGCCGACCAGGCGGTCATCCCCGACGCCGCCGCTCAGATTGTCGCCGCCGCCGCCGCCGCTCAGGGTGTCGGCCCCGGCGCCGCCGGTCAGCGTGTTCGCCGCGCTGTTGCCGATGATCTGGTTGTCGAGGTTGTTGCCCACGCCGCTGCTGGCGCTGGTCCCGATGAGCAGCAGGTTCTCGACATAGGCCGGCAGGGCGTAGTTGCCCGACCGCTGCACGGTGTCGATCCCGCCGCCGGCCAGTTCGAGGATCTTCGAGTCCGAGCCGGCGACATAGATGTCGTCGCCGCTGCCGCCGATCAGCATGTCGTGGCCGGCGCCGCCGCTCAGCGTGTCGGCCAGGCCGCCGCCGGTGAGGGTGTCATCGGCCGCGCTGCCCACGAGGTTCATCCCGACGGGATCGCTACCGCCACCGCCACCGCCGGCCCCGCTGCCGTGTTCGGCGGTCCACTGTGCGAACACCGCCGCGCCGCCGTCCGTCGCCTGGGCGATGACCACGCTGCCGGTGTTGCTGGAGTGGGTGACCGTGTCGGTGAGGATGATCTGGTTGGCGATGTTGTCGGTCAGGACGACGCCGTCGGCGCGCGAGACCTGGATCCACGACTTCGCGTCGCTGAAGCCCTGGACGATGTTGTCGTCGATGGTGACATCCTTGGCGCCGAACACCGCGATGCCGTTGTACATGCCGCCGCTGATCAGGTTGCCGCGGATGACGACGTGCTGGAAGGGCATGAGCTGGCCTTCGTCGCGCATGAACACACCCTGGGCCGTGTCGCCGTCGCCGCGCTGGAAGACGTTGTTCTCGACCAGGATGTCGTGCGCCGCGGCCTTGGTGCCGCTGGTCCAGAACTGGATCGCGTCGCCGTGGTCGCCCGCGTTCGGCGTGAAGTCGTGGAAGCGGTTGCCGGAGATGGTCACGTAGGACGAGCCGCCGCCGCGCACGCCGTCCATGCGCAGGTCGTGGAAGTCGCTGTTCGACACCGTCACCTTGCTGGAGTCGAGGTGGGCGACGCCCCAGTACAGTTGTTCGAAGGTCGAATTGGTCACCGACACGTCCGTGCTGCCGCGCAGCAGGATGCCGCCGCCGTCGGCGCTGGGGTCGTTGTTCAGCGTGCCGTGTACATAGACGTCGTTGAAGTGAACATCCTGGCTCGACTCCACCACGACCGCGTTGTTCGAGGTGACGCCGGTGACCGTGAAGTCCAGGCCCTGGAAGGTCAGGCCGTTCACCGCCTTCACATGCAGGTTGTTCATCACCGCCGCGTGGTTCGGGTCCAGCGAGGTGATGGTGACGTCCGTCGTGAAGTGGAAGTTGTCCAGCGAGACGGCATTGTAGGTCCCCGCCGCCAGCTGGATGGTGTCGCCCGCCTGGGCGACCTTCAGCGCGCTGATAAGCGCCGCATTGGTGGAGACGGTGGTGATGGTCATGTGTTGCCTGCGTTCCCATGGATGCAGGACGACGGCGCGCACAGGACCACACGGCCCCTTACGGTGGCCGTGGTTCTTCAGCAGTTACAGTCAAGCTTGTTCGCCCAGCTAGTTCGGCGAACCCCGATGATCAGTCGGATCTTACGTCCGACGTGGCCTAGCTTGTTATATCCCGCCTTAGTGGTCTTGAGGCAACGCCCGCGCCCCTTCCGACAGCCGGTGAACTACTCCGACATTTTGGCAAAGCGAAGACGAAATCTTGTCGCAGGAGAAAACCCTAAGCAGTTTCCCCTAGGCCGTTGGCCACACTCATGAATCAATTCTTAATTGTACTTTGAAAAGGTTCCTGGTGGAGCCGAGGGGAATCGAACCCCTGACCTCCTCATTGCGAACGAGGCGCTCTACCATCTGAGCTACGGCCCCAGGAAGGCGCGGAATAAGGCGATCCGAGGCGCGCCTGTCAAGCGGCCACGCGCCGCACCCTGAATCCGGGCCGTCTTGCCAGGGCGCTAAACCCGCGTAGAACCGGGTCGATGGGCACTTTTCTCTTCATCGTCATCAACGGGCTGTTCAGCGCGGTGCTGTTCGTGCTGGTCGCCAACGCCATCGTCTCCTGGCTGGTGGCCTTCCAGGTGATCAACACCCGCAACGCGTTCGTCTACACGGTCGTGCGCTTCCTCGAGGCGGTCTCGACCCCGATCCTGGCGCCGTTCCGCCGGTTCATCCCGCCCCTGGGCGGCGTCGACGTCTCGCCGGTCATCGCCATCCTGGTGATCGCCGCGTTCCAGGCGACCCTGCTGCGGATGATCTTCGCCCCGATCATTGGCGTCCTGGGCTGACCTGCATCGGCTGAGCGTGCGCGTCACGCCCCGCGGCGGGCGCGACGCCGTCGACGGCTGGACCGCCGACGCCGACGGGCGCCCGCTCCTGAAGCTGCGCGTCAGCGCGGCGCCGAGCGACGGCGCGGCCAACGCCGCGGTGATCGAGCTGGTCGCCAAGGCCCTGCGGATTCCCCGGTCCGCGGTGCGCATCGCCGCCGGCGAGACCGCCCGGATCAAGCGACTGGAGATCGCCGGCGTCACGGCCGCCGACCTGGATCGCGCCTTCGGGCGGGGCTGAAATATCGCCGGTCGCCGGAACTTCCTTGGGCATCCGCCCGTTGGTCCGGCGATCGCCCAACGACTTGCCTGTCGGATAGCGGCGGTCCGATCGGCCCGGCCCACACCCCTGGCATCCCCCGACCGAGGTCGGGCCGATCTCTCCACCCCCCACGCCAAGCCTGGCCGGAACGGTCCGCCCGTTCGCCGGTTCTTTCCCTGCGCAGCCTCGCGAAAGGACTCGTCATGAGCGACTACGCCGGCAAGGGACCCAGGGGGTGGACGATCGCCGACGGGCGGCTCATCGAGGAGGTCTCCGAACGGCTGATGCAGGATCGCCTGCTGGACGCCCGCGGCGTCGAGGTCGCCGCCGACGGTGGGACCGTCACCCTGAGCGGCCAGGTGGCCGCCGCCGCCGACATCGCGCTGGCCGCCATGCTGGCCCGCGGGACGCCCGGGGTGCGCGAGGTGGTCAACCGCCTGGCCCTGCAGCCCGGACCGCGGGCGCCGGCGCGGCCGACCGAGCCCGAGGAGCCGGCGCACTACGAAGGCCGCTGGGGACGCTGGATCCCGCCTTTCACCCCCTGAGCCTTCGGGCTTAGACTTGCGGCCATGTCCAGCCGACCTCCCGCCAGCCGGGCCGACCTGGCCCGCGCCATCGCCGATGCGCGGCGCGTCGTGGTGTTCACCGGCGCCGGCATCTCCACCGAGAGCGGCATCCCCGACTTCCGCAGCCCCGGCGGGGTGTGGAGCAAGATGAAGCCGATCTACTTCCAGGACTTCGTGTCCAGCGAGGACCGCCGCCGCGAAGCGTGGGAGCGCGCGTTCGGCGGCCGCGCCGGCTGGGTGGGGCGCGAGCCCAACGCCGGCCATATGGCGGTGGCCCGGCTGATCGCCCAGGGCAAGGCCAGCTCGGTGATCACCCAGAACGTCGACAACCTGCACCAGGCCTCCGGCGTGCCCGCCGACCAGGTGATCGAGTTGCACGGCAACGCCAGCTACGCCACCTGCCTGGAATGCGGCCTGCGCCATGAGCTGGACGAGCTGAAGGCGCTCTGGGAGGCCACCGGCGACCTGCCCGCCTGCCGGTCCTGCGGCGGCATCGTCAAGACCGCCACCATCTCCTTCGGCCAGTCGATGCCGGTAGAGCCCATGGCCCGCGCCGAGGCCGAAACGATGGCGTGCGACCTGTTCCTGGTGCTGGGCTCGTCCCTGGTGGTCTATCCGGCCGCCGGCTTCCCGGTGATGGCCAAGCGCAACGGCGCCCGGCTCGCCATCGTCAACCGCGAGGCCACCGAGATCGACGCCTACGCCGACCTGGTGCTGCACGACGAGATCGGCCCGGTGATGACGGCCGCGGCGCCTGCGAACTGACGTAGGGCCAACTAATTTCGCCTTTCCCGCATTTCGTCACACCTAAGCCGCTTTCTTTCGGCTATGCGCTCCGCCGACGACTTCCGGAGCCCTAAGTGATCAGACCTCTCGCGGCCGCCAGCTTCTGCGGCCTTCTCCTCGCCGCCTGCAGCCAGGGCGGCTCCGCCGGCGCGGACTCCAAGGATCCCTACGCCGGCCTCGATAAGCAGATCGTCGCCTGGCACACGGACCTGGAGGCCAGCCATCCGGCCTGCCGCACCAAGGTGGACGGCCACGGCTGCGAAGGCTTCGAAGTGCGCTGCAAGGCGATGCAGGAGATCACCCCGGACGAGACAGCCAAGGGCGTCACCGCCCAGGTGGTCGCCGCCATGACCTTCTCAGGCCGCAACGGCGGCAAGGCCGGCTCGGCCTTCGCGCTGTTCTCCAAGGCCGGCGGCCAGTGGACCCGCGCAGAGGCCATGCCGGTCAAACTGGACACCTGCGCGCCGCTCTAGGTCGCCCGCGTCCCCACGATCTTGCGCACCTGGGCGGCCTGGCGGCGGGCCACGGGCACTTCTGCGCCGGTCTGCAGCACCACCGCCGACGGGCCGCCCGGGCGCCGCGCCAGGCGCACGATGCGGTCGCGGCGGACCAGGGCCCCGCGGTGCACGCGCAGGAAGTCGGCGGGGTCCAGCTCGGCCTGCAGCTTGCGGATCGCCTTCCTCACCAGGAAGCTGCGTCCGCGGCTGTGGATACGCACATAGTCCCGCTCGGCCTCGACCCAGTCGATCAACGCCACCGGCAGGCGCAGGCGGTCGCCGCGGTCCGGCACCCAGATCTCCTCGGCATAGCCGCTGGACGCCGGCTCGGCCTCGGCGGCGCGCAGGGCGGCGACCACCTCCTCCAGCTCGGCGATCCGCGAGCGGGCGTTGCGCGAGCTGAGCGCGGCGCGCGCCCGGTCCAGCGCCTCGTGCAGGCGGCCGAACTCCACCGGCTTCAGCAGGTAGTCCACCGCCGCCAGCTCGAAGGCGTCGGCGGCGAAGCGGGAGAAGGCGGTCACGAAGATGAAGGCCGGCGCCGTCGCCGGGTCGATCGCCCGCACCAGGTCCAGCCCCGACAGCCCCGGCATGCGGATGTCCACCAGCACCACGTCGATCCCACCCTGGGTGATCAGTTTCAGGGCCGAGGCGCCGTCGCCGGCTTCGCCCACCACGACCACGTCCTTGGCCTTCTCCAGCGCCATCTGCAGGCGCCGCAGGGCCGGCGGCTCGTCGTCGACCAGCGCCACGCGCAGGGGCCGGGCGGTCAGGTCCGCCGCCTTCAGATTGCCCAGGGGAGTGTTTCCTTCCGCAACCATGTCACGCCCGCTCCAGGGGGATTTCCACCGAGGCCAGGAAACCCTGCGGCCGCCGGGGCCCGCAGGTCAGCTCGGCGGTCTTGCCGTAGATCAGCTCCAGCCGGCGGCGCACGTTCTCCAGCCCCAGGCCCAGCTTGGGCGGGGCCAGGCCCGCGCCGTCGCCGCCGTCGTCGCTGACGGTCAGCCTCAGGCGTCCGTCCGCGGAGGTCGCGCTGATCTCGATGGTCACCGGGGCGTTGGAGCGCGCCACGCCGTACTTCACGGCGTTCTCGACCAGCGGCTGCAGGATCAGGCTGGGAGCCAGCGCATCGCGCAGGTCGATCGGGATGTGTTCCACATACCTGAGCCGATCCTCGAACCGCGCCTGCTCGATGTTCAGGTACTGGCGCTGGGCGTCGATCTCGTCCGACAGCGGCGACTTGTCCGGCATCTCCTTCTCCAGCGTGTGGCGCAGGAAGGACGACAGCGACAGCACCACGCGCTCGGCCCGCTCGTTCTCCTTGGCCAGGATCAGCGAGGAGAGCGCGTTCAGGGTGTTGAACAGGAAGTGCGGGTTGATCTGGTAGCGTAGCATCCGGTTCTGAGCGTCCATCGCCAGGGCCTGGGAGGCCACCAGCCGCAGGTTCTTCTCCTTCAGCTCCTCCTCGTAGCGCAGGGCGAAGTAGAGGGCGCACCAGGCCAGGAAGGTCCAGAAGAACATCGAGGCGGTGAAGGCCGCCGAGATCTGGCTGAGCGGCTCCACCTTCCACATCGGCGCGACCAGGTAGAACGCCGCGTAGTTCATGTAGGAATAGGAGAACCCGCCCAGGATCGAGAGCACCAGCGCCACCACCAGGCGCCGCCACATCGGCTGGTCGGCCAGCACCGACAGGATCTTGGCGATCCCCATGCAGGCCACGAAGCCGAACAGGCTCATGAACAGGCGGCGCACGGCCATGGCGCCGGCATGCGGCATCGGGTCGGCCATCACCCGCGCGGTCACGATCAGGTAGGTCAACGTCCAGAGGACGAAGTTCGCGACCAGGTAGTTGTTGAGACGCAGACGCCGCATTCGTAATCCCAGGCGCGTCTCCAGCCGGTTCGGCCCCCCGGAAACGCGCCGAGCAAATATGACGTAGGGCGATCACGGTTCGCTCTACGGAGGTCATTGTGTCGCTTTTGGCGGGCGGGCCAATGCCGCTTGTCGACACACTTGCCCCGCTTGCCGCAAATCGGGCCGTTCGCCGACCACCGGCGCGCCCTTCGCCGCATTCCGCATGAGGACAACGAGGGCTCAGGCATCCTTGCATCGACAGCTATAGCCAGGGAGCCAGTTCAGTGCCCGTGCGTCCGCCCTCGCTCCGCGCCATCGCCGCCTTCGAGGCCGCTGCGCGCCATGAGAGCTTCACCAAGGCCGCGGACGAACTGAACCTGACCCAGAGCGCCATCAGCCACGCGATACGCTCCCTCGAGCTGCGCCTGGGCGTCGACCTGTTCGACCGCTTCGGCCGCACCGTGGCCCTCACCGAGCCGGGCCGCGCCTTCGTGAGCCGCCTGCGCCTGTCGCTGAACCTGATCTCCGAGGCCTTCGAGGCGCCGGGCCGGCTAGGCCGCGCGCGCCTGGTGGTGGCGGCCTCCGCCGGGGTCGCCGAGCGCATCCTGGCGGCGCGCCTGCCGGGCTTCCTGGCCGGCCATCCGGAGCGCGAGCTGGAGTTGCGCACGGTCACCGGCGCCGCCGAGGTCACCGCCGGCGAGGCCGACGTGGCGATCCTCTATGGCGCGGGCGCCTGCGCAGGCCTCACCCAGCGCCGCCTGGCCGGCGAGGCGCTGTTCCCGGTGGCCGCGCCGTCGGTCGACCTGCCGCGGCGGCCCGAGGACCTGATCCACTGCGCGCTGATCCACCAGCCGGAGCATCCCTGGCGGCTGTGGCTGGAGCAGGTGGGCCTCAGCGACCTGCAGACCACCGCCGCACTCACCGCCGACAGCCCGATGGCGGCCCTGGAGCTGGCGCGCGGCGGCGCCGGCGTCTGCCTGGCCCGCGGCCTGATGGCTCGCGACGACCTGCGCGCCGGCCGCCTGGTGCGGCTGTTCCAGGCCGAGGCGACGCTGCGCGAGGACTACACCGCCGTCTGGAACCCCGCCTCGCCCCGCGCCGACCTGATCCGGCCGTTCGTCGACTGGCTGGCCGGCGTCCTGGAGCCGGGCCCGCCGCCCGTGCTGCACGCGGCCTAGGCG
>Ga0307511_10006238_pt1 | contig 12020 bp, 10 predicted proteins | sample 13_EM_MG_FD_200266 | JGI IMG/M metagenome (GOLD analysis project Ga0307511, IMG submission 200266) | Populus trichocarpa ectomycorrhiza microbial communities from riparian zone in the Pacific Northwest, United States - 13_EM | ecosystem: Host-associated > Plants > Roots > Unclassified | place...
ATGGCCTCCTGGAGGAATCTCGAGCGCTGGGGAAGGCGTTCGACGAGACCGGTATATATGCCAAGTACATCGTGGATGCCTGGAAGGGAATTATCAAGAGTAGGGGCATCCTACTCTAGGACGTCGCACGTCTGCTTCTTGGTCGCCCCCAGGACCCCGGGGCGATGCTACTCAATCGTTTTTCACACGACTTTACTCAAGGCCACCCTGATACGACGGATAGAGTCACTGGCTGTCCGACTACTGACTGTCGTTGCTGGATGTAGAATAATGGCAGTTTCGAGGACCTCTCCTCTCCTTCATTACTCGTGTTGCGAACGTTCACGCGTTCTTGGTTATATGTGCCCAAAATTTGACTCAATTCACATATCTTCGGGGAAACGAAACACCGGCCAAAGCCCGCAGACAACTTGTAACTCCCCCCCCCTCAGTCTTCGTTACTAGCCATATCCATGAGCAACATCAACTCGAAACTATCGTCTCCCTTCTGACGCCGGTCGCCGTACGCTCCCACCCCTTCCAAAAGATCCCTATCGCCCTCTGGAACACTCCAGCCAAGGGATGTGTTTTTCCGATGAGCGGTAAAAACGTACGTTGAAGAAGGCGCGTGGTATCGGGCCCAGTCGGTCTCCGGCTCCACATCTGAATGGGTAGTATTTGGCAGAGGGCGATCGCTTTCGTAATCGCCGTTCTCTTGGCGCGATGGCAACAAAGAATGTGGACAGCGTCGGTACAAGACAGGTTCATACGAGAACCAGAGTCCGAATGCCGACCAGAAGGGGATCTCTTTCGGGAGGCTGCGAATCCTATACGATATAATAATAGTGGGTTGTGGCGACGGGGGTGGTAGGGAGGTGAGATGAATCAGGGAACGGAGAAGAGGAGCTAGTAGATCCGGGAAGTAAACCTTGGCGAAGCGAAAGATAACGGGTAAACATACGTTCTTCATTTAAAGTTGTCCGGATAACGTACAAGATCGCTGCAGATGATATGGGTGAGGTTTCGAGAGCCGAGTTCGTTGAAGATCTTGATCGTGTGGTTAAGATTGCCCCATTCTAAAGGACGGACGAGGATGTGGGGGCTGGGACGTTCGGTCCTCCGTGATCCCTTAAGGACGGAAGAGAGGTTCTCATCCAGGAGGGGGCAGACGTTGTCCAGGTCTGTCGCGATCAAGAAATCACCTAGATGGAGGCTCGGCCTAGGCTTCGAACACAATTGAGAGGGAAATCTAAAACTGACCTGTTGGCGCGTCTATTGCATCCTGGTTGATGATTTCTGCGAGCCTTGCAATGATGATCCCCATCCCTGACCCAAGCTCGAGGATCCCCAAGGAGTTTGGAGAACGTTCCACATCCAGATCCGTACTGGAACTTGGTCCCGATGGATTGGGACGACCACCCTCATCGCGGTTAAGGTTAGCACAGCCGGGTTCCGACAAAGTCAGACGCTGGCGGTGTTCCCGTCTTGCAGAGAAGGGGCTGGGAGGGTCGAATTCGATCCAGGATTCTCTGGATTCGAGATAAGTCGTGAGGGTATACGCCGCTTCCCTGCGTACAACTCGTACGGTAAGTTTTTGGCTTTGAAACCATCTCGACAAGGGACATCGCCTTCTGCTCACCAAACTCTACCTGCGATGCCGTACTTTTCGATCGCGGATTTTTGTGAGTTTGAACCGAAAATCTGTGAATCCCCGAAACCATTTTCGGACGGACTTATTTCCAACTGTGGCGGGAAATTTGGATCATCCATAGGTTGTGTACATGGCATTTGTTTGGAGAGCAAGTAAGGGTCAAAGATTTTTCGTCAGCTGAATCAATCTCGATAAGGCTCTTTTCCAATTCATTTCCCACGTGATGTGGGGTAAGCACCTTTTATCGCATTTCAAATTCCGGGGCGTCTTGCGGAGTTTGAATCCGACCCCTTCCCCCACTCTGCTCCTATTTATTAATCTGGGACTCGCCCGTTGCTTCCTCCCTCCATCTTTCCGCATCATCTCTCTCTGTCTCACCGCACTCACTCACAATGGACAACAACAGAACCGACAAAACCCCCCACTCCAAGCCCATCTCTATCAACACGACGGCTGGCCACCACCACAGACACCGTTCTGCCTCGGTCTCTTCTGACAGTTCGGATGGCTCTCCCTCAGACCCTATCCGCACCCCTCTCACTACGAACCCCCCAAAAGTGACCACAGTCTCTCCCTCCTCCTCCACCTCTCCGTTTTTCTCCTACATCATGGGCCAACAGCCCGCCGCAAAGACGTTCCCTTTCCGAAGGAGCACCGTCGACTCGATTAGCGGCGCTGCTGTTTTTGACGATGGTCGGTTGTCGATTCGGATTTTCAAGTACCCTCATGTCGACACCCAAATAGATGACCCCCAGGAGCCCGCTCCACTTCACAAGGTCCATCGCCGGGCAACCACTTCCTGGACCGCTACAGGGCCCAACCAGCCAATGAACCCACTCGCTGGCGACCGTCAAGAACGCGCCAGCGGTCTCTTGCGTCGTCTTTCTCTCAGCACATCATTCTCGAAGGTGCATACAGTTATCTTGAAAATTCTCACATCTCCGTCTGACGCTTTACGTTATCAGCCGCCAGGATTTGGCGGTAATGACCAACTTCCACCGGCCGTACCTCCAAACACCGCCTTCCCCAATAGTCCCACAAATAGTACCCCCGGTAGTCCCCCAAGAAAACCCGCAAGGCGTGCGCCGTCTCCTATGGGAGAACGGATTCTCAAGGGGCATTTTGACGGCTTCAATTGAAGTCGGTCGTTGCGAGCCGGGATCGTATGGGAATTTCATTGGGTGTACGTCAACCGATCCTCGTCCCCGACGGCGATCACCGATCCGCCGGGGTTTTGAATGTGACCTGTTACTCATGTGACGCTTCCCCCCCTCAGTTTGAGAGATGGGACAACACAAGTCACTGCCGAACATTCAAACGATTTCTACAACGCACGGCGGATTTGGTGATGTTTGAAAATGTAGCACCCGCACCGGGTCACTCGTTCCGTTCGCCTTATCGTATCGTGGGTTCCTGCGTCCCCTACTGACGCTGACCGTATATTCTTATCGCCACTGCGACGCGCTTGGACGTGCCGCTGCGCTTTCCTTCTTCCAGTCGTAATCTTTCCCTTTCTCTATCCACTTCGTCCCTCTCATCCTCATACTCTTATGGCGTTCTGTACGATGTTCGCGCGCATTCTGTACGATAGCTTTGTACTGTCGTGGTCCGGTATCGATCCGCACTGTAGATTTGTTTGTATTGGGGTTTTTATCGGGGGTTATCTCTTCAAATATCAGTCATCGTTGTGGCCTGTAACTTGATCACGACATGGTGAGGATTTATGGTGCGAACGGAAGTGAGGTGTTTGAGCTCTTGATTTGGAGAGGTGGATCGAAGATCCCTTCAAGTCGCTTTGATGGGCCCTGGGTTTCTGCTAGAATGACAGTTTGACGGGTTCCGACTTTCCTCCTCGTGCCACGACTGTGTTGATGGGGCTCTTGAACTTACCTTCTCTGGTTTCGCCTGCCCTCAACCCACTTCGAGATCCTCACTACTGCTTACGAGGAACACTATATACTTCCAGACCCCGCTCTCTGAGTCGTTTATCTGGTTAGTCAAGGACTCTATATGTCCATACAATGGATAGCCGCTTCACTTCGTCAGCCCCTTGTTGGTTCTGAATTCATTGTGGGACGTCATTTGGCACCACACCTAGTTGGGTCTTATCGGCCCAAACCACCAGGTCTAACTTCGAAATCCGGGGGGGACTTATCTCTACACGCGGTGTAAGTATTTCGATTTCGATTTCTTTTCTTTTTTGCCTTTGGGATGCCGAAGCCAAATCATTTCGCGTCGGCATGATGCTTACACGGTTCGCTCTGACCCAGTCAAAGCGCTCGCTGACTTACTTGTACTCATCTCGCAGCCCCACAATACAAACGTGACAAATTACCAACTCGGACCCACTCCGCCTCACCCCATCCCCCTCATTCCGCGACAATCAACCAGAGCGAAGAAGTCGGCAGGAATGACGACGACCGCGAACGCGACGACGAGATCTTCGAATGATTCTGATTCGGAAGCGGAAAGTGCACCGCTGATCGACACAGGCTCTTCTCCCCACGTCGACGATAACGTTAACCCCGAGTCTCGTGCCCGGCCCTGGCATGTCGGGGCCGAGATCGCTTCGCGTCCCACCGCGGACGATATCAACGTGGGTACGAGTACCGTGACTGAAACCAGCCCTGACCCCATTCCATTTCCTGACGAGGGGCCGAACCCGGATCAGTTGCTGTTTGATTTTGAAGGGTTCCTGGATGGAGGTTCCTTGGACGATGTCTTCGGAATCCCCCCTGATTCTACCCCGAAGCCGAACTCCACTTCTGATGGCGGTGGATGGGTGGTTACGAAGTTGAGGGTCAACATCGTTGTCCGAGTTGCCTCTCGGCTTGGTGACGATGGTCTCGGGAGGAATCCGAGCAGTGCAGTTATTAAGTACGCTCCACATTTTGTGGCTGCGATGGGCGGGGGTGCACCCTTCGGAACGTTCAGACAGGCGAGTACTACGCTCCCTGTTATCATCACCCGCACCCTGGAGCGGATTCACCCCACGTCCCCCGGTTTCGGAATGCTAATCTCGAAGGGTGTATACTCTAGGTCATCGAATACCGAGCCTGATCTTTGCTCGGGTACACGCCTAGCATCGCGTCTGCCGAGGCCGCGTACGGAGTTGCGATCCCAAAGGTTCTCGACTACTTCGAAGGCGATCGGGTGTTAGTACTCCAAGACCTGGGGGAGTGGATGAAGCCTCTCGACTCATGGATGTATCCCCCTACTACCTCTACCGCGGAGTCTCCCCCTTCGTTGGACACGTGCAGTTCCGTGGGGACGAGGCTGGGAAACCTCCTTGCCAGCGTCCACTGCGATGCCACGCTCATGTCTAAATCTCGGACGTTGACAGCTGACGGAAATCTGTGGTTCGAGAACCCCGAAAATAAGGATATTGTCCGGGACCAAATCGTAGGGAACATCCTTCCTATCCAGAGGCCCCTGGTCACCCCAGATATGGGCAAAGTGGAGGAGATGGTGGGGACCATCCTTCAGGACATCAAAGACGGCTTCCTTCACACTCTCGGCCAATCATTCTCACCTCCAACCGGTGTTCCGGGATTGATGTTCTCAATAGGAGATCTCTGGACGGGGTCAATCCTCGTTGGTTCCCCTCACGCCACATCCGACTCCAACTCCAACACTAGCCTTAATGGTGCACAAGTCGAAGTAGCACTCATTGACTGGGAGTTCGCTTCCCCTGCGAGGATCGGGCAAGATCTCGCGCAACTCAGCACCTGGCTCTATCTCTTCGCGACGTCATCGAGTTGGAGCTCGATTGGGCCTCATTACCGACGCGCGGTTGTGGATACCCTCGCTATCTCGTCGGCGCCAGGCGCGGATCCTGGTCAGTTCGGGTCCGATTTTGGAGTGGGAGTCAACCGTGGTGTCGAAGGTGGAGCGGAATTTGTGACGGGCAAAACGCTGGGGCGGTCTACGGCAAGAAGCCTGCTAAACGCTCTATTGGAAGCCTGCGCTCGCAAAGTTAAGGAATACTCAGATTACGCATTTCTCGTTGACGAAGACTACGATCAGCGGAGGTTAGGCCTTAGGAAGGAACGATTGGCTGTGATCAGATCCTTTTGGACTTCGTTTGGGAGGGAGGTTATCTACGTTACGATTGAGGCGGATTGTCGGTTCTCGAGTTTCTTCGCCGTGGGCGTCGATGAGGGTGAAGGAGAGGAGGAGGCGAAGGCGTGGCAGAGGGCGATGATCGAAATCGGGAGTTGGTATGTTTTGAAGGCCGGAGAAAGTCCGGACGAAGAGTTCGAAGAGGTCGTGAGAAAAGAGAGCGTGTTGAGGAGGACGTATACGGTATCCGGGTCTTTGTAAAGCTACGGGCTCCCCTAGTGATGTATGTGTACTGTGGCCTTGGCTCCCGTTCTTTGAGCTGATTTAGCGAGATGACGTGTTCTCCTCGCCACTACTGGATTGCTTTATCGCTCTCTTGCGCTTTGCTGCTCCACGATGGCATTGCCTTCTACGATGTGTTACCCGTGGATGTGCTTGTACCCCTCCTCGGAGAGGTATCGACGGGTCGGGCGATTCGCACGGTTGTCCAAATGAGATTCCAATAAGCTCAAAAAGACGCGTCTATCGCCTATCTCCCCGTTGTTCTTTCTTTCGGGGATGTCGGATTGCGCTTGGACCGCTCCCGACGGCGAGTGGGGACTCTCAGACCGACGCACTGTTCCGACGAACCCAACCCCAGAGAGGGTTACGCTCGGAAATGGTATTGAGTTCTGTCCTCCTGGCCCCTTCACCCTGCGCCTCGTGGACCTTGGTCAACGGGCTGCGCACGTTCCATGTCAGACGAATCCAGCATGCCAAGTGCTCTCGGAGTACGTGGATCTCTCGACCCATATGCTTCTTGATCCGACTTTTAGCCCTGGGCGTCCCTCCCAAGGTTTACGCCGAACCCAAACGGTTCAACACTGGAGGATGTCTCTGCGTGTGGAAGGTTTCTTCTCGTGATTTCATCTGGGTTCTTCTGTTCATTGCCGTTTATATCCACCTCATTGCCATTAGGCGGGCCATTTGTGCCTTGGAGATGTGCTTGGAATATTGAAACAAAGCTTTTCGGCTACGTCGTTTACCCCATGGATATTATCACCTGGCTAATTAACGCATCAGGAAAATGCTCCGATCTCAACCAGTGTGGTTGAAAGTACCCAAAGTAGCAAAAAGTGGCCGAAAGCGCACCAAAGTGCAATTATGAAAGCAAGTGTACGCTTCGTAGAAGTAGAAGCCCCCTGAGCGCCAAATTTGGCAGTGGAAATCATCGAGAAAAGTTTGGCGCTGAGTCAATAGTGACCAGACACTTTCCTGATTCGATTCCACCACCCACGCTTCTGTGGACCGAAGTCGTCCGCGTTGTAGCAGCACAACCAGAGCCAGACCGCCCCCGTACGAGTAGAGGTGAGGGCTGTATACGTAGTCGGAACGCGTGAAACAGGAGTGATCTGCGGGAATGTACAGTGCGTTCGTCGAGATCGATCACTTCCGTGCGGACCGAGCATTTTCATTGCCAATGGGGCCGAGGTAATTCGCGTTGCGCATCAACGTTCAACCGTCGAGAAAGCGTACCATTTGTCATGCGCACGTCTACGGTTACGGGCCTGGTATATAAGTCGATGAGCCGGAAGCTACAGATCTCACCACCCACCGAGCCCTCCCTCTCTTCAGCTGTTCGTCCCTCTGGGTGTCGTCCGCCAATTTCTGCACCTCATCATACTCTACCCGTTGCCAATAACTGTCGATGTGGTCCTCAGGTGGTGGGGCGGTCTTGAGCCTCTTCCCTATCTTCCTGTGGTGGTTCACCCTCGTCGCGGCGTCTCCTGAGCCGCCTTCATGGCACCCATCGGACCCGCCGTGGACACCCGGCAGGCGTTGTCTGAAACCGCAAGTTCGTCGGGAATGGCGGGCACTCTCGGTGGAGGAAAGAGCCGAGTGGATAAGCGCTGTCAAGGTTCGTCGGGGTTTCTATCGGGGGCAACCTTACTCCCAGTTTGGAATTACCTCCGGCAGTCTGACGTTCCAAAATTTCACTCAGTGCTTGGCCAAAGTTCCGCACAAGGAATACGTAGTCCCCTATCCAAACTACGTGAACCACACCGTGGACGTCCCATTGGACAAGAACAGCTCCATGTTCGATGGTGCGTACGCTCGTCCTCTTCGCGTTCCTTTTGGCACTCGCACGATGCTAAAATCTTATTCAGACTTCAATTTTATTCATATCGACCTCAATCCGTTGGTGCGTTCCTCTCCCTCTACCAATTCTGGAGGACCTCGCACGTTTACGATTGCCCCTTTTCGCTTCGGTTTTGATTCACCAGATCCATTTCACGGGACACTTCTTGCCTTGGCATCGCTCGTACGTTCACAGGTTCGAACGTGCTTTACGCGAGGAATGTGGGTTCAAGGGTACCCAACCCTACTGGGACTGGACCAAAGGTTCGTTCTTCCTTTGGGCAATTCCGACTTCCCCGAGAGTGACTCGTTCTCCCGACTCCAGATGCTGCCAACTTCTCTACTTCGCCCTTATTTGATCCAGATCCGGTGTCTGGGCTTGGTGGGTGGGGTGACCCTCAAGACGACTACCAGATCACAACCGGAGGTTTCGCTTTCGACTTTGAACGGCCATACCCTGTCCCACATCGCGTCCGTAGGAACTACACCGCGGTACCGGGTGGCGGCGGCTTAGGAGACGGAACTCCACCCATGACGGAACCTCTCAACACATTATTCACCCCGGAACGCATCGAGGCTATGGTGGACGGATTTCCAGGCGACTTCGTCGGCTTCCAGAAGCTGTTCGAAGGTGGTGCTCATGGAGCTATTCATCAGAGCGTTGGAGGGTACGAAGAATTGATTATCTCTGCTCCGTTCTTCGGTGACGTTGACTTCTATTCGTAGAGATTTGTTTGGATTGTGTCCGTTGAACGCAGGACCGAATTGCCAGAGGGGACCGAAATGGACTCCAAATGGTTCGTCCCAATTTATTTCATTCCGAGCCAGCCGCAGATCTCTCATATTTCGAATGTCACCGTAGATCCGTTGTTCTATCTTCACCACGCGGTACGCGTCATACTTCCGATGCTCTGCGGGAAATGTGCTAATGTGAATCGCAGATGGTCGACAAATTGTGGGATGACTGGCAACGCCGCCGTCCGGAGAATTTCTGGTCATACCACGGCGGACTTACTGGCGCTCACTCCGCCCCTGGAATCTACGATCAGTTCCCCAACGGTGGACCCCCATTTATCAACGTCGGCGAGTTCACCTCACGCCCGGTGATTGCGACTGATGTTTCCTTGTTTCCAGCTTGGTACCGAGGTCCCAGGTGATGGGCTCTTGAAAAACGCGACGACTTATGAGTTGATGGACATCAGAGATTACGACTTTTGTTATACTTACAAGTAAATTTGTGCCCACTGGCATACTCATCGGACTCGTTTGGACGTTTCAAGTACTCAATATCGATTCCTCACCTTTTTCTCCCTTCAATCTCCTTCTTCTCACACGGTCGTTACGCGTTTGTACCTCTCTACCTTGTCAGCTGGAGCGCTTAGCATCACGTTCCATCACACCGGGGATAACGAGAGATATACCCGTTGAATGATTTCGTGTCGGGGCCCAGTAAAAATCCTGAGCAGCGGGGTAATGGCTTTCGGAGTTGTTGAACCGTTTTCCCTCGAAAGAATTCACAGAAGACACCAAACGAACTCGGAAGAATCTAGAAGATGCGGGATCACACTTCGAGATAAACCCACGATTTATTCGATGAGTGCCAAGCTGTCCGTGGCCCGCCGCGTCGCGAACCATCGGAGAACCTCCCCGGTCGTTGATTAATCTGATTCTCGAACCCCGGGCATCGATCGGCATCCACCAGAGCCGGCTCTCATGTTGAAAACACATCTAAGATAACTCGAGCTCGAGCTCGTTCCTCTCTCTTTCTCGTTCCCCTTCCTCCCTTCTGCTCTCTTATCCATCTCCCACATTGCTACCGGTCCCTTACGATGGCCGTCAGTCTAGCGAAGAACGTGTTCTTGACTCTTCTCCTCACGTTCATTACAACCGTACACGCCGTTCCTTGTGCTGAACCTCGCGTCAGGCGCGAATGGAGGTCCATCTCCGAGGCTGAGCGTGAAGAATGGGTCACTGCGGTGAAGGTGGGGTCTGACATTGCAGCTTCTATATTTTGCGGTTGCTGAACCGGGCCCAGTGTCTCAAAGCAGTGCCTCATAAGTCGGCTTTGGCACCCAACTTCGACGTGTCGGTCACTCGAATCCCGCCCGTCAACCCCAACAGCTCCTACTTCGACGGTACATACGTCCTCCCCCCTCCTCTCACAACCCTTCCCTAATTTCTCTCCCACTAGACTTTGTCTACGTTCATATGGATCTGAACCCGCTGGTGAGTATAAGATTGACCGATCGTGCGAACGCCACGCAGATCAGTGGGCTTACTCGGACCCTTTTGTCTCTTAGATCCATTTCACCGGTCTCTTTTTACCTTGGCACCGCGCCTACCTCAACGATTTCGAGCACGCGTTGAGGACCGAATGTAATTATCAAGGTGTTCAACCATACTGGGATTGGACTCTAGGTCAGTTCGTTCGTCCGCGATCTACCGGTCCCTGTAATATTGATATTTTACCTCATAATAGATGCCAGCCCCGATTTTGCTGACGCGACCATCTTCAACGATTCCCCGACGAGTGGGTTCGGTCGATGGGGTGACCCGGCCAACGACTACCAGATTACTACCGGCGCCTTTGCGGACAACTTCGAAGTCGTCTACCCCATCCCCCACAAGATCAGAAGGAACTATACGGCAAGGAGCGTCAATGCTGACCCCTTCGGGGATGGTACCCCTCCCGCTCCGGATGCTCTGTGGAATTACTTCACTCCGGCTAGTCAGGAGGCGTTGATCCAGGGGTATGTCGGCGACTTCGAGAAGTTCCAGATTCAGTTTGAGGGTACAGTTGTAAGTCGGATCGCATGACCACGATCGACGTGCGGGAGGGTGGTCACACAGTTGAGAACCTCGCTAATGTCATTGGTTCTTACGTTTTAGGGCTCTCACGCCGCGATCCACCTGATCCTTGGAGGGTGAGTGATTGGCTATACCCTTCTGTTTGAAATGATTTGGCTTGGTTCCTGTTGGCTGAAGCACCGGATCGGAATAGCGATATGATTGGCACTTGCCCTCGTGGTCTTGCTGCGCCTGACTGTGTTCGTGGCCCAAAGTGGACGCCGAATGGTAAGCCGTTTTCTTTTCGGGCACACTCGTTGACCGCAGCTGAATGCCGTTTCCATCTTTTAGACCCCTTGTTCATGATGCATCACGCTGTGAGATAGTTATTTCTCACCGTCGTCGACAGAAGAGCTCAAACCTATGTTCGGCGCTCCCTAGATGGTTGACAAGGTCTGGTATGACTGGCAGAACGCGCACCCGGAGAACTTCTGGTCTTTCACTGGCGGATCCGTTGGCGCCCACTCTCAACCAGGGTTGTATGCACAATTCCCTGTTGGCGGACCACCCTTTTTAGACGTAGGTTTGATGTCCACTGCGCCGTTGGGTTGTGGCTGATTCAAGCTCTAGTTTGGTATGTCGATGCCGACGGACGGAATTCTCCGAAACGCTACGATATTCCAGGTTATGGATACCAAGGACGAGAGGTTATGTTACGTATATGAGTAAAGAACACGGGGTCGTTCACCGGACCTTTCTTCAGACTCGGACACTAGATGAACTGGACGGACCTTTCCTGTTGTTACCCCCACATAGCTTAGATCACTCTTTAATTATATTCCTGGACGCTCCTTTCCGATGAACGAATGCGCACAGGTTGTGATGCTGATGAGGACGACGGAATTTCAAGGTAAGTAAACTCAAGACTACCCCGCAAGGGTAAGGGTGTACCTAAAAGATGACTTTCAGTGTGGGAAAACGAGAGTTTTAGTGGCCATAACACTGAAGAGACCGCTCGGCCGAACCAGGTGATCTCTGGAGGACGACAGGCGTAAGTCCCACGAGGTCGAATCAACTGGTGCGTAAGAGCAGCTCCGCCGGTTTATGTAGTAAGGCGCGCTCAGCCTCTTTGATCATCGCGTAGATCACGTGGTGTTTAATCAGCATCAAGCACGACATCACGTCGGACGTGTCATGTTGGGTTACGTTGGTCGCACTGGTTGCAGGAACTTAATTTTACCACCTGGAAAAATGACTTGGGAACGCACACCCTCAATGTCAGTTGTGTAAAAAGGGACTCGGGTACCTTGCTCTCCACTACTTGTACCATTGTATCGGAGTCTCTGCCTTAAAAACCAGTTCTTGTTCCTCGCTTCTCTCGGATGCTTAACCTGAGCCTGGAGGTGCTGTCCGTCGGACCAAT